>Ga0070681_10001389_pt1 | contig 21230 bp, 13 predicted proteins | sample KBSC83BmetaG_FD_65650 | JGI IMG/M metagenome (GOLD analysis project Ga0070681, IMG submission 65650) | Corn rhizosphere microbial communities from Kellogg Biological Station, Michigan, USA - KBS C8-3B metaG | ecosystem: Host-associated > Plants > Roots > Rhizosphere | place: USA: Michigan... | reverse complement strand
TTGGCGAAAACGCTTGCGGCGTTTTCGCTGGAGACGACCACCTTCGAGGGGCTCACCGGCGTTTGGCTCGACCGGCCTCCGCGGAAGATCGCCTCGATCGGGATCCACATCCACAAGTGGGTCACGACACACGGCTACGCGCTGAACGTCGACCTCGATCCGGCGCCGTTCACGCAGTGGATCACCGCGTGCGGGCTCGACGGGTACGCCTTCACGACGATGGCGCGAGAGCTCGAGCAGCCCGTGACCGTGGCGGATGTCCGCCCCGTCGCCGCTCAGGCGCTCCTGGACGTCCTCAGCGTCACCGTCGCAGTCTGAGGCATCCCTCGTTCGAGGGATAGCGCCGTCCGCCCCGAAGACGACGCTTCACATGATGGACACGGCGCTTCGCATCCTCGCGTGGGGCGGCCTGATCGCGGCGGCGGCGGTGTGCACGGCGCTCGCCTTCGGCGTGGTCTTCGGCAGCTAAGGCGCCGGCGGGGACGTCCACTTCGCGCGCGGCCGTTCCGCATGCTCGAGGCGGGCGAGCTGGTCGAGGAGCGCGTCCGAGTCAGCGGCGATCGCGATCGAGGCGAGGTCCGCCTCCCGAACGAAGCCTTCCTCGGTGGCGTGCCGAGCGAAGGCGACGAGCGGCCGCCAGTAGTCCTCAACGTCGAGCAGGCCGACCGGCTTGCTGTGCAGGCCGAGTTGCGACCACGTGAGCTGCTCCATCAGCTCGTCGAGCGTTCCGAACCCGCCGGGCAGCGCAACGAACGCGTCGGAGAGCACCGCCATCAGCGCCTTCCGTTCGTGGAGTGACCCGACCACGTGCAGCTCGGTCAAGCCCTCGTGCGCGAGCTCGCGCTCGACGAGCGCCTGCGGGATGACACCGATCACGTCGCCGCCCGCCGCGAGCGCGCCGTCGGCGACGGAGCCCATCAGGCCGACCTTGCCGCCGCCGTAGACCAGGCCCAGCCCACGGGCTGCTGCGATCGCACCGAATGAGCGCGCGGACGCGGCGTACGCCGCTGCTCGTCCACTGGAAGCACCGCAGAAGACGCAGACCCGGCGCACCGCACGAGCGTACCGGCGTTCTCTACCGTGCCCGCATGCACTACGGGTCCCGAGGAGTACGCGAGAAGCCGGAGCGTCCCGCGGACCCGGCGGTCCGCCGCGCGAACCTCCGCCGGATCGCGCGTCTCTTCCGCGACTACCGCGGCCGCCTGTCGGTCGTGCTCGCCCTGATCCTGTTCTCCGCCGCGCTCGGCGTCGTGCCCGCGTTCCTCCTGCGCGGCGTCCTGCAGGCGATCGTCGCGCACGACACGTCGAAGCTCTCCTTCTACGCGGGCGGGATGATCGCAATCGCGGTCGTCACGGGCGTGCTCGGCGTCTGGCAGACGCTTCTCTCGAATCAGGTGGGGCAGCGGGTGATGCACGACCTGCGCACTGCGGTCTTCCGCCACCTGCAGCGGCTGTCGCTCGCGTTCTTCACACGGACGCGCACCGGCGAGGTGCAGTCGCGCATCTCGAACGACATCGGGGGTGTGCAAAGCGTCGTCACGAGCACCGCGACCTCGATCGTCTCGAACGTGACGACGGTGCTCGCGGCGATGATCGGCATGATCGCGCTCTCCTGGGAGCTTGCAGTGTTCGCGTTTGCGCTCGTGCCGGTGTTCGTGCTCCTCACGCGCCGTGTCGGCAACGAACGCCGGAAGATCGCGAAATCCACGCAGGAGACGCTCGCCGACATCTCGAGCCTCGTCCAGGAATCGCTCTCGGTGTCGGGCGTTCTGCTCGGGAAGACGATGGGCCGCTCCGACGAGCTCGCCGACCGCTTCGACGGCGAGTCGCGCCTCCTCGCCGACCTCGAGGTCCGCCAGCGGATGGCCGGCCGCTGGATGATGGCCTCGATCCAGACGACGTTCGCAGTCATGCCGGCCGCGGTGTACTGGTTCGGCGGGCTCGCACTCGCGCACGGCTCGCACGCCGTCACTGTCCCGACGCTCGTCGCGTTCACGACCCTGCAGACGCGGCTCTTCTTCCCGGTCGGGTCGCTGCTCGGAGTCGGGCTCGACGTACAGACGTCACTCGCGCTGTTCGACCGGATCTTCGACTACCTCGACCAGCCGGTCGACATCGAGGAGCGGCCCGACGCACAGACGCTCGAGAACGCCGGGGACGTCACGTTCCGCGCCGTGTGGTTCCGCTACGGCGCCGACGCGTGGACGCTTCGAGACGTGTCGTTCAGCGTGCCGGCGGGATCGAAGACAGCGATCGTCGGCGAGACCGGGTCGGGGAAGACGACCGTCGGCTACCTCGCAGCGCGGCTCTACGACGTCGACCAGGGCGGCATCTCGATCGACGGCGTCGACCTGCGCGACCTGACGTTCGCGTCACTCGCGTCACTCGTCGGCGTCGTCTCGCAGGAGACCTACCTGTTCCACGCCTCGGTGCGCGACAACCTGCGCTTCGCGAAGCCCAACGCGACCGACGACGAGCTCGTCGCGGCCGCCGACGCAGCGCAGATCCACGAGCTGATCGCGTCGCTCCCCGAGGGCTACGACACCGTCGTCGGTGAGCGCGGCTACCGCTTCTCGGGCGGCGAGAAGCAGCGGATCGCGATCGCGCGGACGATCCTCCGAAACCCGCCGATCCTCGTCCTCGACGAAGCGACCAGCTCGCTCGACAACGAGACCGAGCGGCAGGTGCAGGAGGCACTAGACCGGCTCGCCGAGGGACGCACGACGATCGCGATCGCACATCGAATCTCGACCATCGCAGACGCCGACCAGATCCTCGTGCTCGACCAGGGCCAGATCGTTGAGCGCGGCCGGCACGACGAGCTGCTCGCACTCGGCGGCCGCTACGCGGAGCTCGTGGGCCGCGCCGACCGAGAGCCTGCGCTCGGTCGCTAGTGAAGCGCGGCCAGGCGCGCTCGCGCGAGCCGCCGGAGCTCATCGATGCCGCCACACAACGTGCAGTCGTACGAGCGCACGGCACCGTCGATCCCGGCGCTCAGGAGCACATGACCGGACGGCGCGAACGCGACCGAGGTCAGCTGACTCGTCGTCGAACCGAGGTACATGAGCCTGTCGCCGGCGAAGTCGTCGCCCGTGACGGCCCATACGCCGACCTTCGTCGGCCCGGCGCTCGCGACCCAACCGTCGTCGGCGCTGAACGCCGCCCCGCTGACCAGGGCCGAGTGGCCGCGCAGAATGCGCACCGTCTTCCCCGATGCCAGGCTCCAGATTCGTAGGTCGTGGTCGCGGCTTGCGGTCACGAGCAGCCGGCCGTCGTGGCTGAACGCGACGGCCAGTACCTGGTCGTCATGGCCGGGGAGCGTCGACACGAGAGTCTCGCCGGCAATCCGCCAGATCCGTGCGAGCTTGTCGGCTCCCGCGGTGGCGACGAGCGACCCGTCGGGCGAGAAGACGGCGTCATTGACCGCCGCAGGCTGGACGAACGTCGCAATCGCCGGGCCGCCGGCGACCCGGTAGACGCGAACCGTCTTGTCACCGCCTGCGACGACCAACTTGCGGCCGTCGGTCGACAGCGCCACCGACTGTGCCGGCGCCGGGCCGCCGATCGTTCGGATCAGCGAGCCGTCGACGTGCCAGAGGAAGACCCGGCCGTCTGTCGCCGACGCTGCGATCATCGACCCCGCCGCCGCGACGCCGGTGAGCGGCACGCCCGCCGTGAACGTCCGGATGAGCCGCCGGTGCGTCAGGTCCCAGAGCCGCACCGTCCCGTCCGCACCGGCGCTGACCGCAGTCGTCTGCGTCACGAATGCGACGCCGACGGCCTTGCCGGTGTGCGCGCCGATGGTCGTCATCGGCGGCTCGAAGTGCGCATCCCAGAAGCGAACCGTCCCGTCGCCGCTCGCAGTGACGACGCGCGTGCGTCCATTTAGGAAGTCGGCGGCGACCACCGTCTGGCCGTGACCGTAGAGCGCCTCGCGCGCGAAGCCGTCGCCGGCCGCCCAGATCCGGGCACTCCGATCGGCGCTCGCCGTGAGCACGTACTGGCTGTCGGAGCTGAACCCGATTGCGAGGACTGGGGCCGTGTGACCGGTCAGGACCTGGCGCAGCTCACCGCCTTTCGCATCCCAGAGCCGCGCCGTCCCATCGATGCTGGCCGTCCCGATCAGACTGTCGTCGGGTGCAACCGCAATCGCATCGACATTTCCGGCATGCGTCAGCCTCCGGATGAGCGACCCGTCGGCGGCTGACCACTCGAACGCGTCCTGGCCGCGGCCGCCGCTCACGATCGTGGAGCCGTCCGGTGAGAACGCCGCGGCGAGCGTGATGCCGACCTGCGTAATCGTGTAGAGCGACGCACCGGTCGCAGTCGCGAACACGTTGATCGTCGTCGCACGGCCGAAGGCGAGGAACCGATCGCCGGTGGGGCCGAAGACGATCGACTGGACGACTTCGCCCGCGCCGACCGTGTCCTCGACGCTGCCCGTGGCGGCATCGATGAGCAGCACCTGCCGATCCTGCCCCGACGCGGCGACGGTTCGCCCGTCCGGGCTGAAGGCCAGCGCGTTCACGCCGCCTTTCGTCCGGACGATGTGCGCCGGCAGCCTGCCGCCGGACCAGAGGGCGATGTTGCCGGCGGCGTCCCCCGTTGCGATCGTCGCGCCGTCCCGCGAGATCGCGATCGACCTGAGCACGGCCGGAGCCGTCAGCGTGGCGACGGCACGCCCCGTCGCGAGGTCGACCACGACTGCCGACCTGCCGCTCGTGGCGACCGCAGCCCGTGTGCCGTCGGTCGAGACCGCCATCGCGCGGGCAGGGGCACCGAGACCGACCACATGTAGCTCGTGGGAGACGAGCAGCCCGCTGCGAAGGACCCGCTCGACGAGCGGCGAGGGGTCCAGCCTCGCCGCGGCGGCGGCCTTCTTGAGGGTCTGCTGCGGATCGACCGTCAGCAGCGTGAGCGCGTCGAACGCCTCCTCGCGTGCGAGCGCGATCCTTGCCTGCCCGCGGGCAATGTTGCGCTGCTTCAACGCATCGAGACGCGCCGCTTTGGCGATGTCACGCTGACGGCGCGCCTCGTCACGGTCGCGCTTCGCCCTCAGGGCTGCCGCGTCGGCGGCCACCTTCGCGTCCTTCGCCTGGCGCGCCTCCTTCTTGGCGTTGTTCTCGGCAACGAGGCGCGCCGCGGCGGAGACGTTCGCATCATGCTCCGCCTTCCGTGCACGCTCCAGGGCTGCATCGGCCTTCCGCTTTGCGTGATTCGCCTTCAGTCTCAACCGCTTCTCCACCTTGGTCTGCCGTTGGGCGTCGTTCGTCAGCTCTCGCTGCTTTTGCAATGCGGTGACGAGACTCGCCCGGCTCGCGGTCGCAAGCGACTGCTGGTGACGCGCGTCGCTGCGCGCCGAGAGGGCGTAGAGCGCGATACCGACCATGACTGCCGCCAGCGCGAGCGCAACCACGGCGACGATGGCGAGCCGCCGCTGCCGGCGGTGTGCAACTACCCGCTCGCGCTCCAGGTCGCGCCGGCGCCGCCAGCCGACGATCGCGTCGGCGAGGACGTCGTGGAAGATCTCGTAGCGGTCGCTGCCGTCGTCGAGCGAACGCACGATGCGGTCCCGTCCGAGCGACGCCAGCACGGGTGCGACGCCGGCGACCGGTACGCGCGCGAACTCTGCGAGGTCGGATACACGATGAGCGACCTTCGTGCCCGACGGCGTCACGAGGTGCTCGAACATCCGCGCGGCGGCATCCTGGCCCGGCCCGTCGAGCCCTGAGAGCGCACGATCGAGATGCTCGCGGACGATCGCCCCGGCGCCGCCGAGCTCGACGAGCGTCGAGGCACGCAGCACGTTCGCGCCGCGGTCCCGCTCGGCGTTCCAGAGCCGCTCCATCACGAGCTGCAGGTACGGCGCTTCGATGCGGTCCGGCTCGCCGGCTGCCGCGGCCTGCGCGAGGACCGCGTCGACGAGCGCAGGCTCGATTTCCATCCGGTCAGGAGCCGGGACGAGGTCGTTCCATCGCTGCAGCGGGCCGAGGATCGCAGCAGTCGCCGAGGCGCGGTCGAGCCGGTCGAGCCGCAGGTAGTTGGCGAACAGGTTCGGGACGCTGCTCTTGAAGACGTCGAGCTGCGCGAGGGCGTCGTCGCGCAGCGACAGCAGCACGTTCGCGCGCAAACGCGGTCGGAGGACGACCTCGGGCAGCTCGCCGACGAGCGTCCCCGGACCGTGGCCTTCGTGATAGACGAAGTGCTCCTCCAGCTGGTCGAGCACGAGGTAGATGTCACCGTCCAGCACCGTCGACCAATGCGCGATGACGTCGGCGAGAGACGACCCGTCCGCCGGTGCCGGGACCGAGCGCTTGACGAGTGCCCGCACCTCGCCTGCCACTGCGTCCGCGACCGCCGCAACCGGATCATCCGCCCACGCCGAGACGACGACGATGGCGCCGTCGGGGCCGCGGCCGATCGCCCGCTTGCCGGCGAGCTCGCGGACGCGGCGCACGGCACCGGCACGAAGCAGAGAGCTCTTCCCGACGCCGCTCGGGCCGTACAGGATCGTCAGCCGTGACGCGAGCAGGTTCGCGACGGTCACCTCGGTCTCGCGCTCACGGCCGAAGAAGAGGAGCGCGTCGAGCTCGCTCTCGTCGAACGGAGCGAGACCGCGGAAAGGAGCCGCCAGCGGCGTCGTGGCCGTGCTCGTCATGCCGCCGACTCCGCGGGCGTGCCGATGCCCTCGGCGAGCGCCTTCACGTACACCTCGAGTGGCGTCTCGGCGAGATCCACGTCGAGCCGCCGCCAGAGCTCGTGCTCTGCGAGGCCCGGGCTCGGGTGCACGGCCCACGAGCGGTAGGCAACGGCGTCGTCTCCCCAGATGCGGCCGAGAACGAGACGGAGGCTCCAGTCACGGACGGTGTAGCCGAGGAAGAGGAAGTGGCTGCGGCGAAGAGCCGCCGCGAGCGAGACCGGAAGACCGCTCGCGACATCGGCGCGCACGAGGTAGTCGATGTAGTCGTCCTCGGTGACAACGAAGCTGTCGAGCGTGGGGTCCGCCGACGGGTCGGCCTGTCCGCGCATCTTCAGGACGACGGGTCGCCGGTCGAGCGACAGCTCAGTCGCATACGTGTTCGGGACGTCGATCACGCGCGCGCTCCCGCCCGGAGGGATGTGACAGAACTTGCCGCGATTCCGACCCGTCGCGACATATGAGACGACGTCGATCTCCTCACCGGCCGCGTGAAACGCACGCTCGAGCGCCGTTCCGTAGGACGTGGTCACGAGCAGCTGCTGCGGAACGCCTCGCGCCCGAAGCAGCGGCGGCAGCGACGCAAAGAACCCATGCACGGCAGTTGGCTCTGGCTCACCCGCGACGAACTCGCGCAGCTCGTCATACAACGGGCCATATCCGCGGATTGCCGCTGCATACTGCGACACACGTGGCAGCTCCGGCGGATGGGTCCGTGGATACCGGAACCGCTCGGCGAGCCGAAGTGCGAACGCCTCGCTGTCCTCGCCGAGCACGGGGACGACACGGCCGCCGAGCAGCGCGGCAACGACGTCGCTGAGATCACCTGCGCCCGACCGGCTGCCGTGGCCGCGCGGAGACTGCACCTCGACCTCCTGACGAATGACGGCGCCGTGCAGCTCGCGCAGCGCGGGGCCCGGCTCGATGCCGAGCTCACCGAGCAGGGTCTGGCGTGCCTTCTGGTACGCCTCGAGCGCGTCGGCCTGACGACCGGAGCGGTAAAGCGCGAGCATGAGGAGCCCCCAGACACGCTCGCGCATCGGCGACTCCGCGACGAGCCGCTCGAGCTCCGGGATGAGCGCGTCACTGCTGCCGAGCTCGAGCTCTGCCTCGGCGAGGTCTTCACGTGCGACGACGCGCAGCTCCTCGAGACGGAGCACGGCATGGGAAGCAAACGATTCGTACATGACGTCGACGAGCGGCTGCCCGCGCCAAAGCCCGAGCGCTTCACGCAGCGTCGCGGCGCGCATGGCGGGCTCCTGAGCGCGCGCTTGTGCGAGCAGATCCTCGAACTGAAGCGCGTCCACCTGATCGCGCTCGACACTGAGGATGTACCCAGGTGGGCGCGTCACGAGTGCATCACCGAGGATCTTCCGAAGCTGCGACAGGCCGTTGTGCAACGCCGTGACTGCGTGCGTCGGCGGCTCGTCGCCCCAGAGGTCGTCGATGAGCACGTCTCTCGGGACAACCTCGTTCGCCCGGAGAAGCAGCGCGATCAGCAGGGCGCGCTGGCGCTGGCCCCCGAGTTGCACCCCACCTCCGTCGGTCTCAAGCTCCAGCTGCCCGAGGATCCGAAACCGGGTCATCGACTCACTCTAAGCCTCTGCTTGTGCATTGGATAGAACGAGCGGGCCGGCGCTCGGCGGCCGCCCGAGACCGCCTCCGTGGAGGTACCGCCGTTAGGCCTGACCCGCCGTTAGCGCGCGGTTAGTGCGCGATTAGCCGCCCCCAGGACGGTGCGGCCATGACACGCACTGTTCAGATCCTGGTCGCGCTGGCGCTCGGCCTTGCGCTCGCATCTGCAACACCGCACCCAGCCGCCTCGTGCAACGACGACGACTGCGGCAACGCCTCCGCCGGTCTCTCGACGCGTCCGCCGAACGACGCGGTTCAGGCGGCATTCACGAAGCGGAGCTACGCACCTGGAGCGACTGCGACGCTCGCCCTTCGCGGCACCGCACAGAACTTGACCGTACGGATCTTCCGTGCCGGATCCGGCGGGGAAGGGCCGCTGCAGGGTGCGGCAGTGTCGGCGCCCAGGCACGTCCTCCGTCCCGGCAAGTCGATCCAGATTGGGATCGGGAACTGGCCGAGCGGCCTCTACTACGCGCGCGTCGACACGCCTGGTCGCGGCACGTGGTACGCGCCGTTCGTGCAACGCCCGGCACGGTTCGGCACGCACCGGGTCGCGATCGTGCTGCCGACGAACACGTGGCAGGCATACAACTATGAAGACGGCGACTCCTGGTACCTCAACTCGAGCGTTCACAGCATCGACCTCACGCGACCGTATCTCGATGCCGGTGTCCCGCCTCACTACCACGGCTACGACCGCGGCTTCATCCGCTGGCTCATCCTGCACCACGCTCAGGCCGACTTCCTCTCGGACGACGACCTCGATGCGGTAGCGTACGGGAGCGAGCTCGCGCACTACGACCTCGTTGTGTTCTCCGGGCACGAGGAGTACGTGACGCAGCACGAGTTCGACGTCGTCCAGCAGTACCGCGACCTCGGCGGCAACCTGGCCTTCCTGTCGGCGAACGACTTCTTCTACGCCGTGACGAAACACAGCGACCGGATGGACGGCCGCACTCGGTGGCGCGACATCGGACGCCCTGAGGCATCGCTCGTCGGCGCCGAGTACGTCGACTGGAACCACGACCGGTATCCGAATCGCCCGTATCGCGTCACCGACACGGCCGCGGCGCCCTGGCTCTTCCGCGGAACGGGCCTGCACGACGGCAGCACGTTCGGCGTGTACGGAATCGAGATCGACGCCGTCGCGCCGTCGTCACCTCACGGGACGAAGGTGCTCGCCCGGATTCCGGACGAGTTCGGTGCGGGAGAGTCCGCGGAGATGACGTACTACGCGACACCCAGAGGCGCAAAGGTGTTCTCCGCCGGCGTGATGAACTTCGGCGGGTCGGCACTGTGGCCGCAGGTTCGGACGATGGTCGCGAACCTCTGGACGTATCTCAGCGTTCCCTGAGCGCGTACAGGCGGCCGAGGCCCACCAGGTAGAGGCGCTCGTGATCAGCGACAACCGGGGAGTACTTCCCGTCCGGCCACGTCTCGAGAACGTGACCATCGGCCGCACGCAGCGCGTAGGTTCGCTCAGCGAACGTCGAGAAGTACACAACGCCGCCGACCACGCTCGCGGCGCCGGAGATCGCGCCGTTCGAGCGGAAGCGCCAGCGGACGTCGCCCGTGCCGACGTCAAGTGCGTAGAAGCGGTGGTCGTACGAGCCGACGAGCACGAGCCTGCGCGCGACCGCCGGCGACGCATACACGTACCCGCCGGTGGGACGGGTCCAGAGCACGTCGCCGGTCGCCTGCCCGAACGCGTACACGCCGCCGTCGAGCGACCCGATGAAGACGCGGCCGTACGCAGCTGCCGGCGAGGAGTAGAACCGCCCGTGCCCACTCGACCGCCACCTCACAGCTCCGGTATGCGTGTCGAGCGCATAGACGCTGCCCGCGTACGTGCCGATGAAGACGCGCCGGCCGGAGATCGCGAGCGATCCCTTGACCGCGCCGTCAAGACGCGTGCGCCAACGCGTGCGTCCGGTGCGGGCATCGAGCGACCAGACGTATCCGTCCCAATCGCCGACGAGCACGACGCCAGCCTCGACGAGCGGCGACGACTCCACGGGTCCAAGCTGCCGACGCCAGCGCAGCGCGCCGTTCGAGGCCGCAAACGCGTCGAGCTCGCCTCCGGCTCGCGCGTGGCGACACTCGGAGCTGCCGATGAACGTCACGTACACGACGTGCGCGGCGACCGCCGGCGAGGCCCACCCGCACCGCCCAGCTTGCCGGTGCCAGACGACGTGCCCGGTCGTCGCGTCCAGGGCGTAGAAGCGTCCGTCGAACGTCGGCAGGTAGACGCGGCCGTACGCGACCGCAGGAGGAAACTCGAGCAGCGCCCGGCCGTGGAACGTCCACACGCGCCTGAAGGGAGGGCGCAGCGGCAGCGGCGCGTTGCGCAAGCGCGCGCCGTCGTAGCCGTACGTCGGCCACGCAACCCCCTGAGGGGGCGGCACGATTCTCGGAGCACGCGGCGTGAACTGGGTGGTCGTCGATCCCTCCACGAGGTGCGCCCGCGGGTGCAGACGCCGTAGGCCGAAGACACCCGCCACGACTGCGACGGCCGCAAGGGCGCATGCGACGACGATCCAACGACGGCCGATCACTCGAGGCTAGTCGGTCGGGCGGCGATCAGCGGCTAGATTGAGGGCCGATGGAGACCTCGCTTCCCGTCGGCGAGCGCCCGCGGCGCCCTGAGTGGATGAAGGTCCGCGCGCCGTCGCAGAACGGCAGCTACTTCGACGTGAAGAAGCTCATCCACGGTGCGCAGCTGCACACGATCTGCGAGGAGGCGCGCTGCCCGAACATCGCCGAGTGCTGGGGACGCGGCACCGCGACGTTCCAGATCCTGGGCGAGACGTGCACACGCGCCTGCCGCTACTGCTACGTCCACTCCGGCAAGCCCTCGGAGCCGGTCGACGCGCTCGAGCCGCTGCGGCTCGCGCAGACGGCGAAACAGATGGGGCTGAAGCACGTCGTCGTCACCTCCGTCGACCGCGACGACGTCCCCGACAAGGGAGCCGGCCACTACGCGGCGACGATTCGTGCGATCCGTGCGAAGCTGCCCGAGGCCTCGATCGAGGTGCTGACGCCGGACTTCCTCGGCGTCGAGGAGGACGCGCTGCAGACGGTGATCGGCGCGCGACCGCACGTCTTCAACCACAACATCGAAACGGTGCGCCGGCTGCACCGCAAGATGCGCGGCGGCAAGGCGAGCTACGACGGCGCGCTGTCGCTCCTGCAGCGTGCGAAGGAGATCGCCGACTACAACGTGCTGACGAAGAGCGGCATCATCGTGGGTCTCGGCGAGACGAACGACGAGGTGGTCGACACGATGCGCGACCTACGCGCACACGGCGTCGACGTCGTCACGATCGGCCAGTACCTCCAGCCGAGCCCGAAGCACACGACGATCGACCGCTGGGTGCATCCGGACGAGTTCCGCTGGTTCCGCGAGCAGGGCGAGGCGCTCGGCTTCGGCTCCGTGTTCTCCGGACCGCTGGTGCGCTCGAGCTACCGCGCCGACGAGCAGCGGCACGCTGCCGAGACCGGTCGCGGGGCCGTCGCGTACTAGGAATCCCTAGGGCTTGCGGCAGGCCGCCATCGCGATCGTGTAGCTCGCCGTCGAGCCGAGCGCGCCGACCGCACGCACGTCGATGTCCGTGCACGCCGCCCGCGGCAGCGAGAGACGATCGCTGAACGTCCCACCGCGGCCCGCACGGACGGAGGCTCGGGCGACGACGAGGTCGCCGGCCCGCGCGCTGAGCGCAACCCGTTCGTCGGGCACGAACGCCGAGCCCGAGACCAGCCCGCCCGGCTGCGCGGTCACCGCCGGGTGCCCACCGGCGGCACACGACGCCACCCGGACCGACACTCCCGGCGCCGTCAGGCGAAGGCCGTGACAGCGCGTGAACGTCACACCCCGCAAGACGACGCGGTACCGCCCGGCCAGCGTCGCGACGACGCGCCGGCGCGCCACCGTCGAGCCCGACCGGTACGTGACGACGAACTTCGCACCGGCCGTGTAGCCCGCCCCCGCGATCACGACCGGCGAGGCATCGACGAGCGTGACGGTCGGCGGCGTCGACGGCGAAGTGAACGATCCGAGGATGATCCCCACCCCTGCGGCGTGGCCTGCGAACCGCATGGCAGGAGCGTAGCGGGCGCGGGCCGCGTCAGCAGCCCGCGCCCCTAGCGCTACTTCTTCGCCTGGCCGGGAGACGCGGACGGCTTCTTGCCCCCGCCCTTCCCCTGGCCGCCGCCCTGAGAGCCGCCGGCTCCGCCCGAGTTACCGTCCGACCCGGTCGTCGCGGTCGCGGCGCCCGGCGCGGTCAGCGAGCCGGCCGGCAGCGCGATCCGCCAGATGCCGCGGCCGTGGGTTCCGACGTACAGGTTCCCGTCGGGGCCGACCGAGAGGTCCATCACGGTCGTCGTCGGGAGACCTGAGCCGAACCGCGTCCACTGCGTCTGGCCCGCGGCGCGGTAGACGACGCCGAGGTCGGTCGCCACGACGAGGCTCCCGTCCGGGAGCACGACGACGTCGTTCACCGGGATGTCCGGCATGTTGGCCGAGATGTCGGTCCACGTCGCGCCGCCGTCCTTCGACTCGTAGACGTGCCCGACGCCTGCGCCGGGGCCTTCGGTGTAGCGGCGCGAGAAGCCGTTGATGCCGAGGAACATGTCGTTCGAGTCGTTCGGGTTGATCGCCGCGCCCTGGAGCGTGCGGTTCGGGACGGTCCCGCCGACCGGCAGGTCGAGCGGCTTGACCGTCCACGTCTTCGTGGACTCGTCGAACGTGCCGACGACCGCACCGCGGGCGAACGGAGCGCCGCCGTTGGAGCACGGACCGCACCAGGTTGCGAGCAGCGAGTCGCCCGAGTACGCGACCGCCGTGAACGTCAGAGCCGGCGACGGCAGCGAGTAGATCTTCTGCCACCCGGCCGGGCTGCGGATCGCGAAGCCCTTGTCCTGGTACCAGAGGCTGGTGCCGGCTGCGACCCACTGGTTGATGTTCTTGTCGTTGGCCGTGAACGGAGCGATGAACTGCGCGTTGACGTCCGGCGGCGCGATGTCGTAGGTCGTCGCGTCGTTCGGATCGAGGAACGCGTTCGGGTGACCCGGGCCTGGATTGGCACACGTGTTGGTCACCTCCATCGTCAGGTAGACGTACTCCTGGACGATGTTGCACCCGTTGTTCGGGTCGACGAGGACGTCGCCGCCGTCGCCGCCGAAGTTCGAGACCATCTTCGAGTTGGGGCCGCCGTTCGGGCGAAGCAGCGAGCCGCCGTTGTCCTGCAGGCCGCCGCTGACGAGCACCGGATCGCCCGACCCGAGGTCGGGGCGCGTGCCGTTGTCGGCGATCGCGCCGACTCCGACGTAGTAGTACTGCAGCGCGTCCATCGTGCCGTCGTTCAGCGACTTCCAGTCGTCGCCGTTGCCGTTCGAGTTGATGTGTCCGTTGAGCGGATGGCTGTAGACGCCGCCGTCGTTGCCGATGAACAGCGTCGGGACACCGCCGACCTTGCCGATCGTCATCGAGTGCTGGTCGGTGTGCGGCGCGAGCGGGCACCTGTTCGGCGCGCCGTTCGGCGGGTAGACCGCGTCCGGCGCCCAGCACTTGAAGTAGAAGTTCCAGTACGGGTCGACCGTCGACCAGTCGGAGCCGCCGTCGCGGGTCTCGTAGACCTCTTCGAGCCCGACGAGCACGTGGTTCGCGTTCGTCGGGTCGACGGCGATCGACTGGTTGTACCAGGACTGCACGCCCGGGCTATAGCCCTTGCCCTGGTTGCCGCCGAGCGCCGAGCCGGACCCCTGCGAGCCGAGCTTGTCCGAGGAGGCGATCCTGGTCCACGGGCCTGCGAGGCCCTTGTCGGACTCGTAGACGCCGTCGAGCAGCGTGTTCTGGAAGCCCGGCTTGTTCAGCCGCTTCGGCGACTGGTTGATCAAGTAGAGCTTCGACCCGTCGCTCGAGTACGCGAAGTTGACGTAACCGATGTCGGTCGCGTCGAGGCCGCCGGTCGGGTTGATCCTCGTCCAATGCGTCCCGCCGTCCGTCGACTCATAGAGGCCGTTATACGCAGCACCGTTCCGCCATCCGAGCGCAGCGAGGATGTGCTGCTGGTTCTTCGGATCGACGATCAGGTCGTTCGCGATGTTCAGATCAGCCGAGTTCTGAACCCCGGCATTCGCGCCGCCCGGCAGATAGCTCGGGTTCGGCTGAAGCCGTGGAGTCCACGGCGACGAGTAGTCCCCGAGCGGACGTGAGAACACGCCGCGGAGCGTCGCGACCCAGACGTCGGTCGACGTGAAGCGGATCGAGTTGATCGTCGTGGACTCGAGCTCATTGCCGCCGACGCGGTCGCTCGGGGAGAACGTGCCGGTCGTGGGATTCGCCAGGCGGTAGACGCCGGTGCCGGCATAGCTGGTACCGCCCGTGTTCGCCTCGCCCGTCGCGTACCAGAGCGAGCCGTCAGGGGCGAGCTCGAGGTCCCCCGAGGAGAGGGACGGGAGCGCGTCCGCGATCGGCGTCCAGTCGCCACCACCTGTCGTCGACCGCCAGACGCCGCCGTCGGCGCCTGCGGCGTAGACGTCGCCGTTGTCGTCCGCCGCCAGGCCGGTGATCCGGCCCGTGACGAGCCCAGCGCCGCCGCTCGAGTTCGAGAAGTAGTCGCGGTAATCAGGGTCGTCCGCGTCGTACGGGAGGCGGGTCAGTTCGCTCCACGAGCCGCCAGTCGTCGCGAGGCTCTGCAAGTTTCCGTAAGCGGCCGAGTAGCCCCCGGGTGCGACGGCGTTCCCCGGGGCGACGCGCGCGTTGTCGAACTGCTGCATCGCTGCGAGCAGCTCGGCGGACTCGCCGCCCTGGCCCCCGTTCGCAGTTCCCTGCGACTCGAGCCGCAGATCCTTGGACGCGAGCTTCGCCGCGATCAGCTGGTGCGCCGTGGCGTGGTGCGACCCCTTCACCGCGAGCCCGGCCACCGCCGCGATCGCAATCAGCATTGTCGCGGCAAGGATGAGCACCGGCCGGCGGTACCTGCGAATCATGAATCCCTCCCCCTTGGGCCGGGGCGAGAGGCTGCTCTCGAGCCGGCTGACGATTTCACGGTTCAGACTGCGCCCGGAGCTCTGCGACGCCTCGGTGAGGCGCGCGCGGAGCTCCTCCGGCATGCGGAGGAGAAAACGGTACGGGCCCTCCCCAGGCAAGGCTGTCGCATGGTAGGCCGCAATCGTCGGTTTGGCAACGAGGATCCGATATCAGCGATATCGGACCCGCGGATTAGGGCGCGAGGGGCGTTCCGCAGACCGCCGGAGCCGTCTTCCAGTCGGCCCGGTCGCCGCGGGCGCCCACGGCCGAGACCGAGACCCCCTGGCAGCCGCCGGCCGGCGCAGCACGGCCGAACCGCACGGTGAACGCGCCGCCGGTCGTGGATATCACGCTCTTCTGCATGACGGCCGAGCTACCGCGAACCGTGACGGTGACCCGCTCCTGCGCGTAGAACCCGGAGCCGTGGACGACCGCTGGGGACATCCCCGTGAGCCGCACGTGGCCGTGCCGGATCGCCTGTGCCGAGGCGGGAACGACCGCAAGTAGGAGCGCCGCGATCAGTGTGCTTCTGAGCATGTCGGGATCATGCCCCGAATCGGGCTGTTCCACACCCGATATCACGCTGACGGTTGCCGGATTGCGTTTTCGATATCGCGTCGTTTAGTGTTCTGCCCTCATGCCTGGGGGAGAGGCTTACCGCTTTCTCTTGCGGATGCCGCAGGGACTGCGCGCCCGTCTCTCGGACGCGGCCGAGTCGAACGGCCGAAGCCTGAATCGTGAGATCGTGCAGCGGCTCGAATCGAGCCTCGACGAGGGGCCGGCGCCTGAGCGCCGGCGGAAGGGGGAGAAGCTCGTGAGGAGATTGCCCATGCGCCGCCCGCTCATTGCGGTCGCGCTCTTGGCACTCGTCGCGGCGTCGCTCGCGGTGTTCGCAGGAAGCGATCATCACAGCGCCGTCGCGCATACGCGGTACCTCAAGAACGACCCGGACGCGCGTCCTACAGCTACGGGCTCCGGCGGACTTGGATCGCCGGACAGCGCGCTGTCGCAGGAGATCGCGGCCCTGGCGTATCCGTCGAACACGCTGAAGGACAGCCTGTTCGCGAATGCACGCGACTTCTACTCGAAGAACATCAAAGGGCGGGCAAAGCACTCGAAGAAGGGCGGCTGGCAGCTTGCAGGCCCGCAGACGGGCACGCAGCCTGCAGTCCTGAACTTCTTCGACTTCCAGGCCTCCGACTTCCAGGTGTCGGGCCGCATCACCGCGATGGCGGTCGATCCGAACTGCGACACGAACCACTGTCGCCTCTGGGTCGCAGCCGCGGGCGGCGGCATCTGGCGGAATGACGACGCCCTCAGCTCGCACTCCAAGTGGACGTTCGCTTCCGACGGCTTCGGCTCGAACGCGATCGGCACGCTGACCTACGACGCGAAGTCGAAGACGCTCTACGCCGGTACCGGCGAGCCGAACGCATCGGGCGACTCCGAGTCGGGCGTCGGCATCTACGCCTCGCACGACGGCGGCAACCGGTGGGACTTCCTGCCGGGCAGCAGCGCCGCGATGCGCGGCCGCTCGATCTCGGCGATCGTGGTCGATCCGTCGAACCCGAACACGCTGTACGTCGGCACGGCACGCGGCGTCCGCGGTGTCACTTCCGTCACGGGCGGCGCTGTGTCGCTCGCACCGGACGCTGCACCGTGGGGCCTGTGGAAGTCGACCGACGGCGGCAAGAACTTCAGCTTCATCTGGGACGGCAACGCGAGCCTCCGCGGCATCACGAACGTCGAGTTCGACAGCCACGGCACGCTCTATGCGTCGGCCTTCCAGCAGGGGATCTGGCGTTCGATGAACGGCGGGTCGACCTGGGAGCAGGTCTTCGCGACGAAGGACGTCGGCGACAACGCGGCCCGCACCGCGTTCGACCTGACGACGACGGCCGACGGTCACACGCGCATTTACGTGGGTGACGGCGGCCGTGAGCTCGATGGTCCACCGGCTGCGTTCCCGCCGCACGCGAACACCGGCGTGTACCGCGGCGACGCGATCGACACGAAGACCTCAGCGCAACTGGTCGACGGCGGCGCCGATACCGGCTACGTCGCCCTGACCGACCCGGCACGGGGTCGGGCCGCTCCGACGTACGACTACTGCGACGGCCAGTGCTGGTACGACAACTACGTCGTCACCCCCGCCGGCCATCCGGACATGGTCTACATCGGCGGCTCGTTCGACTACAACCTCTACCCGTTCCCGTTCAACAACGGCCGCGGCGTCCTGCTCTCGCAGGATGCGGGTGCGACGTGGAACGACATGACGCGCGACGCGGCGTCGCCGACGACCGGGATCCACCCCGACCAGCATGCGCTGGTCGTCGACCCGGCCAACCCGCTCCTCTTCTTCGAGGGGTCGGACGGCGGCGTGATCCGCTCGAGCGGTCAGCTCACGAGCGGCGACCCAGAGAGCAATTGCGCAAGCACGACCGGTGCCTTCGGTGCAACGTGTGCGGAGCTGCTCTCGCAGGTGCCGACGAAGCTGACCACCATCAACGACGGCCTCTCGACACTGCAGTTCCAGAACGCAGTGCCGAACCCGTCGGCGCCGGGCACGTTGATCGGCGGCACGCAGGACAACGGCACGTGGCTGGGCAACGCCGGCGACAGCGCCTGGAACCAGACGATCTACGGCGACGGCGGCGTGGCCGCGTTTGACGCCTCGAACAAGAACTTCATGATGAACGAGTTCTTCGGAGCGGCGACCGACGTGAACTTCCGCGGCGGCGACCCGACTGCGTGGGTGATCGTCTCTGGGCCGTTCTTCACCTCGAAGGAAGTGGCAGCGTTCTACAAGCCGCAGATCGGAGACCCCGTTGTCTCCGGGACGTCCTTCGTCGGCCTCCAGCACGTCTGGCGGACGACGGACTTCGGCGGCGACCAGGCGACGCTCGAGGCGAACTGCCCCGAGTTCACCGTCTCCGCTGCTACGCCCACGTGCGGCGACTACAAGCCGCTCGGGGACCCGGGCGGTGTCGGCGGCGGATACATCGTCGGTCCTCCAGCCGATGCGACGAAGTCGACGCCCGGTGACCTGACGGGTCTCCAGTACGGCTCCGATCGCCTCGGCGGCGACGTCGCAGCGATTGCCCGCACGAGCGGCGACCACTCGACGCTCTGGGCGGCGACGTCGACGGGCCGCGTCTTCATCTCGAAGAACGCGGACGCAGCCGACGCGGGCACCGTATCGTTTACGCGGCTCGACAGTACGTCGGGGGCAGCGCCACAGCGGTTCGTGTCGGGCATCGTCGTCGACCCGACGAACCCGAACCGGGCGTGGGTCTCGTACACGGGCTACAACGCGAACACGCCGAACCAGCCCGGCCACGTGTTCCAGGTCGACTACAACTCGACCGCGCACACGGCGACGTTCACGGACATCGACAACGGCTCCGGCCCGCTCGGTGACCTGCCCGTCACGGGCATCGCGCGTGACGATGCGACCGGCACGCTCTATGTCGGCACGGACTTCACGGTCCTCGCCGACAGCCCGGCCGCGAATGGATCGTTCGACGGCAACTGGCAGCCCGCGGCGGACGGCATGCCGCAGGTCGAGGTGGCCGGAGTCTCGATCGACCAGAACACGCACACGCTGTACGCAGCGACGCACGGGCGCGGCATCTGGTCACTCGACATCGGAGGCGGCACGAAGTAGCTCGGGCCTCCTCCCAAGGACGCGAAGGGCCGCCTCAGGGCGGCCCTTCGTCGTTCAGCGGATGCCGGTGTCGATCTCGAAGTTGGCGACGACGAACCGGCCGGCAGCAACCGTTGCGACATGCGGTGCGTAGCCGAAGCGCGCACGTGGGATGCGAACCGCATACCGGCCCGCGCCGAGCGCGATGCGGTAGCGCCCGCGCGCGTCGGTCTTGACGGAATGCGAAACGCCCCTACGCACGAAGGTGATCACGACGCCGGGCGCTGGGGCGGAGCAGGGAGTCTCCGCGCGGCAGACCGGTTGTGTCGGGCTTCTCTTGACGAGCCCGCGCAACCCACTCGTCGCACCCCGGCTGGTCGCGTGTGCCGGCAGCACGACCGCAAGCGTCGTGGCGGCGGCGAGCAGTGCGGGCACCCGGTTCACGCCCGCATTGTGCAAAACGACCGTCAGCCGTGCGGACGGGTCATCTTGCGGTAGTCGAGCGCCTCGTCGAGCACGCTGTCCGAGACACCTGCGGCCCGGGCAACGTCCCTGATCGAACGGCCGGAACTGGCCGCGGCCTGAACTATCTCGGTCGCCTTGTCGTACCCGATGTACGGGTTGAGCGCGGTCGCCGCCGACAGGGTCAGCTCGGCGTAGCGCTCGCACTGCTCGCGGTTCGCCTCGATGCCGACGACGCACTTCTGGTCGAGGAGCCGGCACGCCGCGGCGAGGAGCGAGATCGACTGGAGCAGGTTCCGCGCCATCAGCGGCACGAACACGTTCAGCTCGAAGTGCCCCTGGAGGCCGCCGACGGCGATCGCCTGGTCGTTGCCGATCACCTGGGCAGCGACCTGCGTCACGACCTCCGGAATCACCGGGTTGACCTTGCCGGGCATGATCGACGAGCCCTTCTGCAGTTCCGGCAGGAAGATCTCCGCGAGCCCCGCGCGCGGCCCCGAACCGAGGAAGCGCAGGTCGTTCGCGATCTTGGTCAGGCTGACCGCAAGCGTCTTCAACGCGCCCGAGGCTTCGACCAACCCATCGCGCGCTGCCTGCGACTCGAAGGCATCGGCCGGCGGTGAGACCGTGAGTCCGGTGTCGGCGACGAGCTTCGCGCGCACGCGCGCGGCGAACTCCGGGTGCGTGTTCAACCCGGTTCCGGTCGCGGTGCCGCCGAGCGGGATCTGGCCGAGCCGCCCAAGCGTCGACGAGACGCGGGCATTGCCCTCGCGGACCTGCGCGGCATAGCCGCCGAACTCCTGACCGAGTGTGACGGGGACCGCGTCCATCCAATGCGTGCGGCCGGACTTGACGACGTCGGCGAACTCGGACGCCTTCGTCTCGAGCGCCGCCGCGAGCCCGTCGAGCGCCGGCAACAGGTCGACGGTGATCTGCTCGAGTGCCGCGAGGTGCACGGCGGACGGGAAGACGTCGTTCGAGCTCTGGCCCATGTTGACGTCGTCGTTCGGGTGCACGTCGTCACCTGCCAGGTTCGCGATCACCTCGTTCGCGTTCGTGTTCGACGAGGTGCCCGAGCCGGTCTGGAAGACGTCGATCGGGAACTGGTCGTCGAGCTCGCCCGCTGCGATGCGGTCACCGGCGGCGGCGATGCGCTGCGCCTTGTCGGCGTCGAGCAGCCCGAGCTCGGCGTTCGTGCGGGCGGCGGCGGCCTTCAACCGGCCGAGCCAGCGCGCCACGGAAGCCGGGATCGGCTCGCCGGAGACGGGGAAGTTGGCGATCGCCTTGCGGGTCTCGCCGCCCCACAGCTCCTTTGCGGTGGTCGCCGTGTCGGTCACGATGCGGAGGCTAGCGCGGTGGACTAAGGCGCCGCGGCTGCGGGCGGCTGTGCCAGGTCGTGCTGCAGCGTCAAGAGCGGCCCGGCAGGGACCTTGATCACGCCGCGGTGCGGCCAGAGCGCGAGCCCCCACGTGGGCAGCGAGAAGAATACGCAGCGATCCTAAATCGGACGTCCGGCCCGGAGCAGCTCTTCCCAGGCCGTGAGCTTCACGCGCGGCCGGCCGCGCGGCTCGCCGGCGGCGCGCTCGGCCGCGTCGATCGCCTGCCAGCCGGTGTACTCGACGTAGTGCACACCCTTTCGATCGAGGAGGGTCTCCAGACTTTCCGTCGCGTCGACGGAAAGTCGGCTCGCCCGCGCATCGTCGAGCAGAAGGTCCACGGTCTCCGTCGCGTCCTTCTTGTTCGTGCCGATGACGCCGCTC
>Ga0070681_10001387_pt1 | contig 21237 bp, 36 predicted proteins | sample KBSC83BmetaG_FD_65650 | JGI IMG/M metagenome (GOLD analysis project Ga0070681, IMG submission 65650) | Corn rhizosphere microbial communities from Kellogg Biological Station, Michigan, USA - KBS C8-3B metaG | ecosystem: Host-associated > Plants > Roots > Rhizosphere | place: USA: Michigan... | reverse complement strand
TATAGAGTCCTTGTACCTTCATGTATTCTTGAAGCTTCTGAGCTACGAGTATTGGCGCCGCATTGGGTGTTTCACGGTTGACACGTGTCAGTATCATCGCCACTTTTTCCGTGATACTTAGCGGTCTAGTTACAGTGGTCATGGCTTAAGCGGGATGAGAGGACAACCACAATCACATACTGTATTGACGTGTATATGCTTACAGAGACCACAGACGTTCTCCCCTTTGATATTCCCCATCTCTACCCTGAGATTAGTCCTATCTATTCCAATCTTCTTCTCTGCAGCTTCTACCGCTTTGATATTCCCCATCTCTACCCTGAGATTAGACCTATCTATTCCAATCTTCATCTCTGCAGCTTCTACCGCTTTGAAGTAGGTTTCAGCGTGAACCTCAGTCCGAACAGTGTAGTAAACCGTCCAGACTTGTTCTTTGGATTGCTCTCCACTTCCTACGCCTTCCGTCTCCGGCACTCCCTCACGATACGTCTTAGAACTCATCTTGGTATTCCTCTCTATCAGGTTGCTCTGCTTGAATCTGTTTTTCAGCCGCCATGGCCAGTACGTGTTTAGGGGTCTCACCGCCCGTAATTCTCTCATAGGGGGCCGACTTTACTTTGGAGCCGAAGGCCCATGTACACAGAGAACCGTCATCTTTGATGACGAATGGGCGCTTAGGTTCCGGCATATAGGACACTGACTGGGGTCGTTTGCTCCACTTTCCAAAGAGCGGCGAGCGTTCATAACCTTTACTACTGACTCTAGTAGAGGACTTAAACCCGTGGAAGATATCGGACTGTAACGAGAGGGCTCGCGCGCCATGGGACTCCCAACTTTCTAGGACTAGGTCTCTGTGAGACTTTAGCACGGCTTTCCCGATACCTCGTGCTTTGGTCTCTTTCTCGGCTTCATTTTCGTTCTCTTTGCGTTTGATGGGGAATGCTATCCCGGGGCGGATTAGCATGATGCCACCTGGAATGTCTTTGGACTCCCATGCGCCTAGTGGTTCTTTGCCGGCTCGTGTAGCTGCTTCTAGAGTTCCCGTGTCACGAGGCCGGGGCAGGGTTAGAGGGAGCTCTGAAACGATGCCATCGGTAGCGGTCATCAGTACAGAACCTTGGGCGACTAGTTCTAGTAATTGCGCACGGCATCCGGAGGTTATCATTCCAGCCCATAGGAAACACTGGAATGGCGGCTTGTCACCGATGCTCTGAGCTAGCTTCCCATAGATGCTATTGGCACCTAGCTTAACGACGATACCGCGACCTTCCTTACCCCATTGGAGACGTTGAATGTAGAGATTAGCAACGTCTTTAAAAGGGAGATGGTCACAATCTGTTTCATAGACCCAAGCTTCTTTAGCTACCACGTTTGTCCAGTGAGCTAGTCCAACCAAGAATTCGTCGCGGTAGCACCATCCTCCTCCGCTAGTTGCCGGATAGACGATGTTACCATCGTCAATACCATTGTGTCCAACTTCGCCGAGTCCTTGAGTCCTAAGTGGAAACGGACCCCAATCAAGATTGCTAGTGCAACCTTCCTTATCAATGGTAATCGAATCGGTATAAGGCAATGAGTACCGAACCAATGCAGCGCTAGCCGCTCTAATTCTTGATTCAATGTTCTTGACGATTCGTCGCCATCTTCCACATGCCAAGCATGGTAAACCAGTAAGCTGGTAAGGGTATGCCGAGGCGATGTCATAGGAATGCACAGTCTTTCGTATTGGACCATAGCGGTTAATCTCAAACCTTCCTCCAAAGAATGAGCAGGCTACAGCATGCTCCAATCCTTCTGGTAGCTCATCTTTCGGCATTGCCGTCTTAATCCCCATCTTCGATAGAACCGCACTAGCGGTGCTTCCTGCACCGTAGTAACTCTTAAGAGGGATATCGGCATCTCCGTGCGCGTCACGTAATGCAGTAACCAACTTAGCAAGCTTCTGACACTCGACACCGCAATACTCCTTTACCGTGGGCCATTGACTCCACGTAAAGCCGCCACGCTTGAGTTTCATTGCCTTGAGATATTCATACTCCTCGGACGTGATAACGCCCCAGTTCTTACAAGCATCTATGAAAGACCCTTGGAAGAAGCCCCAAACATCCCACACATTGACAGATTCGCCCCGGAGACATCCGAGGCAATCATCCCCCTTACAATACTTAGAATGCTTCCCAGGGACTAGCCGCGCGATGGTGAGCCGACCGCGGAGGTAGTTAATCGCGTATTGCTTCCAACGAACGGGGATAGGATGCTTCTTACCTCGTCGCGACTCCGGTCTAGCAATGCGGTAGATGCTACTTGTAGGTAGGCTTTCGAGAATCTTAGTGTAATCGTAGCCAAGGCTAAACCCAGCAATGAGCGAGTGAGGATAGAGACGTTTGACTGCGAAGAGAAACTCAAAGACTTCTTCCGTTGAGAGTCCCTTGACGTTCTCTGCAGTCGACACGCATTCATCGATCGTCCAGGCTGCTACGTAAGTATAAAGGTGCTCTCCCTCAATCGTGAGACCCTCGCCGTCAAAGCCAATGACTGTAGGTTGCGGCTTTGGATGAGTCTTGCGGTACTCCTGACGATAAGCTAACTGAGCTTCTTTATTCTGCAGCTTGTAGGCCGCTTGATAAGCAGTCCTCTTGGGTCTCACTCGCGGCATATTCCTTCCCTCCGGAAGCCCCCAAGGGGTTCCTCCTATGCTTGCGCCGTGCCGATTCCTTGTATGCCATCTTAGATGCTATCGGGTCTAACCCGATGCATGCCCGGACGGCATTGATTAACTCATAGTTAGCTTTGGTTCGCTCTAGGTTACGGGGAGGCATGCCGCCTCATAGCTAGATGACGTTCGCATTCTGAGAATCCAGGTTTGCGAGGATGGTCACAATTCCGACAGTAACCTAGCTCCCTACGTCGAACGCGAGCGGCTCTCATTCTGAGCTTACAGCGTTCGCACCGTTCCCCACTACGGCAAAGACATCTCACTTTGAAAGCCTCTGAATCTCTCTATCGAGATACCATCGAGCTTTCTTCAAGTCTTCAAGTAGTGGCGTAGACTTGAGTCCGGCACGCCAAAGATACTTGATTGTATTACCGAGATTAAAGGTCATGTGCTCGATAACTTGGATGCACTCTACTCCGCTTGGATGCGAAGTGTAATGCTTCGGATGATTCACATTATCATCGTCGCTCATGACTGCGTTATTGCCCGTACTGAAACGCCTTCGTGCGCCGGCTCCAATTGGATGCAATCTTCCCCGAAGTAGAGATGAAACATGGGGATACCATTGAGCATGATGGCTCCACAACCATCATTAGATATCGCTATTGCGATGGTATCACACTCTGTATCCGCTCTAAGTTGTGCCATCAGTTCCGATAACGCTACTCTCAATGTTCCGGTCAATATTAGTTGCATAGTTCCCATCTCCTATGACAGCTCAGAAAACCACTCAAACACGTCAACATCTTCGTAATCGTCTGCAATCTCATCCCAGTCATAATCCGCGAAGTTATGCTCTAGGTCCCATTCCCAGTCCGCTTCTTCCTCATAAGTCTCTAACCAAACCCATTCGCCTTGCTCCTCAGACCATACGTATTCGCCTTCCTCGTCTGCTTCGGCGAATTCGTCTAAGTCTTCCTTGAAGGTCATTCGGGACCTTTAGAAGACCAGCCAGCACGGACTAGAGCAAAGTTAACAATGGCTTTAGCCTTGCGGGGATTATCCGGATAGAGAGCGTAAAGCTTTCTCTTCTGGCGTCGAAACTCTGCATAGAGCCATCTCTCTCCCGGCTTCCCGTAGTACAGAGAAAGGGCTTTAATCATCCCTGCAACGGCCTTACCGGTGAGCCGGTCTATCCGCGCTTGAACCTGCTCGGCAGTCAAAGGAACCTTGACGCGCCGCTTTGGAGCGGTTATCTTTCCGGGAGTCGCGCGTTGCATGCCGAGAACATGCCTTCCGTGGCTGGCTCCCCCTGAGTGAAGACGGGGGGAGCGCCCGTTTCATGGCACGCGCGGATGACCCTTCAAACGCGCCAGGAAACAGGCGGGAATCTTAGTCGTACTCTCTTTCGCCTCACGTGGCAAGGTTCCGCGTGGTGGAGTGCTACACCTACACTGTGGGCAAACGAAAGCCCCGGCCGAGTCCAAGCCCGGCCGGGGCTGTTTTGCCCTGGGAAGCTCAGCCGAAGGTGGGCGTATCCTTCGAGCCTTCCTGGCGTCCGTATACCGTGGTTCCCCTGCTCATGGGGATGAACACGCCGAGGCCGGGAATCTCGACACGGCCCTTACCCCGTGCCTTGACGATGTCAGCCCATGCGTTGCTCTCCAGCTTCTGAGCTTTGATGAACGCCTCTTCCGCGGCGTCACGTGCAGCCTTGGCGGCTTTGAGTGCGGCAACGAGCCGCTTGGCTTCCTTGGCGTCACACGGCTTGGAACCGTTCTTGACGAATTCGGCATGACAGGCGTTGAGAAGCACGGACTTTTCTGCAGCAACTTCGGTACCATTGGTTTCAGACATTGGAATTCTCTCCTACTTGTTTGCGTGACGGATGGCGCGTGTAATCTGTTGCGCTTCCCTGAGATACGTTCTTACCTTACGAACCTCCCCACAGTCAAGAGAATACTCTAGAAGATGAAGAGTGGAGGATAGCGCAGTCTGGAGCTTTTCGACGGAGGCTTGGCGGTCAGCTAAGGGGTGTCCGATTGAAGCTTGTTCACGGATGCGAACGGCTTCAAGTGGCTTCTTAGCAATCTCTCTCCAATTAAGGAGAGCTTCCGCGATTGCTTCAAGGGGATCTTCGTCTCCCGGACCATGAGCACGGAACCCGCTACAGTCGCATTCATGCCCATCAATGTAGGCACGACAGAGATGACCCATAGGAGAGTGTGCGCGCTCGGTATGGCCACACTCGCCGCAACGTTCATTAGAATCGACCATGGTTTAGCTTACCACGCTTTCTAAGATTCCTTCCCTAATTCTTTCATCGCCCCAAAGAAAAACCGGCTCCTCGTTTACGTCCAGGGTTACTGGAAGCACTACGAGGAGCCGGCCGGGCGCGCGACTCGTGAGGGGAAACGGAAGCTACGCTTGAGGGAAGGTTGACAGATTCGGGAACGTAGTGCAAGCTCGAATCGGGAAACGGAACCGGACACCTACGCCCGGCCGTTTCCTATAAGGAAGCCACATGGCCAAGAATACCAATAAGCCCGCAGTCGCTGATACGAAGACTCTCACGAGCATGCTCGACAATCCTGAGTTTGCGCAAGAAACAAAGGATATGCAGAAGAGAAGCGAGGATATCCTTGGCTTCTGGGATGAGAACTGCAGTACGCCGCTTTTCTTCACGCCACGGAGCGCTAAGCTCTCTGACTCGAAGATTGAGCCAGAGAAGAAGTGTTCCACTCTTGTGGAGGGTCTGGCGACTCGAGATTGCCAGGTACTTTCCAAGGATGGCGAGATTATCATCGCCAAGCCTGGCGACTTGATTGCCGTTTGGGCAAAGCCGGGTATGAAAGCTCTATCCAATGCGGCTGGAGTTCCGGTCGCCATGGCTTACCTTGGCGAGAAGGATACCGGCAAGCCAAACCCCATGAAGCTTTATGACCTTCGTTTCGGGGTCGGCGGTCAGCCGCTCACAGTGAGTGCAGACAACCGTAAGCTTTCCAAGCATACGGAGCCCTGCATTCCTGTCACCTTCATTGGAGCCCCTACGGCGGCTCCAAAGGCGTCTGAACCGGCCGCGTCTCCTGTTCCTATCACGTGATGCCGACCACGAAGCAGGTAGCGGTCCCGGCCGGCGGTGCAGTCCCCAATATGTTCGCGATTGGGGCAACCGCCGATGGGCTAGAGCTTGCCATCATGAAACCGCCTCCTCCCATCATCACTAGGGAAGAGGCACGGAACATGGCCGCTCACCTCATAGCGCTCTCTGGCGGGCTTGAAGAATTCTTGCCGGTCCTAATAGCTCTAGAGCAGTCCTGAAACGATGTAAGCCCCGGTGTGATAGCCGGGGCTTACTGCTTTAAGTCTGTACTGTAAAGTCGGACCGAAGGTTACCTTTAGCCGTCTGCACTCGGAAACGGGTATGCGCCGTCAAGCATGCGTGTAGTAGGGATTACAGTACAGACTTATGGTTATCACGGTGTCTCAAGATGAATGGGGAGATTCCTCTGTTAGAGCACGTACTCTAGCCGAAGCTCGACGCCAGGCACAATCCGGCAAGAGTAAAGTAATCATCAAAACTAAAGGTAAGAGGGGAAAGATGACCGTTGCCACTGTTAACGGTCGTTGGTTCAAACCATGAAGAAAACCAACTTTAGAGGAGGATGTTTTTATTGCGGAATGTATCCAGCCCCAGTGTGTCGGGGCTGTAATAGATACGTCTGTTTTAGAATGGCATGTATACTCAAACATCTACTCTTGGGAACTATCATCTTTCTATCCGCTTGCAGCGGAGGAGACTTCAATGCATTTTCTAACGTTCAGTTTGACAATCGTGATAGCGGCGTTTCTTCTAGTGATTCTGGCGTGGAATCTAGACCCGATGCCAGCTACTTACCACGCAATGCAGACGCCCAACCCGAGTCCTTCGACGCACACAAGCCCCAGGCCGTAGTCAATGACCACGATATGGCTAGCAACGATAGCGGCCAAAGCGATACTCATGATGGCGGCTCTCATCCTCATATCACCGATAGTGCTACTCCTGACTCGCAAACGCAAGAATTGACGTGCCCGAAGGCTACTCTAGCGGGCTACTGCACCAGTCCTAGAGTGGTACACTTCCCTTGTAACTACACGCCGCCAGGCTGCATTACTTCCACTCTCTTTCCAAAAGCTACTCAGATACGGTGCTGTCTATGAATGAATACAATGACTGTTTGAAAGCCCTCCGCGAACTAGCCGCCGCAATCCGTTCTAATGGTCTCTCTGCAGCGGACCGGAACATGATGGCAGGCTCGCTTACCATCATCGTTACCAAACTTGAAAGGCTGGCACCTAGTGGACCGCGCTAGGCTCTTTGGTGGCGGTCTTCGGGGGCTTCTCTCTGCCGGAAGCATGGCTCATATCATGCGATGGTGTAAGCAGAGTGATGGCCGGGAGATAGAGGTTAAGCTTTGCTATGTGAGCTCCGCTCCCAAGTGGAGTCTCCGACTTGCAGAGAATGGCGCTTACATCTACGAAGGTACGGCCGAATCACTCGAAACGCTCGCATTCCAAGCCGTTGCGGCTATAGGAAAGTAATCTTTGAGGGGAGTGAGTTAGCCCCGTTACCTCTAGTTTTCTCGGGCTTTCGTAATAAGGCTAACTAACGTCTTAACGTGTTACGTTGCGAAAGGGTTGCCGCTCCTCTTTACTGAGTAGCGATGTCAAACCTCGCCGTACGCTTGGCGGCTGCAAAGAAGAGTGCTGCAGCCCTCAAGCATGAAAACTCGCAGCTCGAAAGTCAGGCTCTGCAGCATGTTGTCGCCATGGGTGGCGGCGTGCTCGGGGCCATCGCACGTCAGTACCTGCCCGGGATGATTCCCGGCACGGCTGGCGACGGACCGGCGCTTCTAGCGTCGACTCTCATCCTGGACGGTATCGCGATGTACTCGGGTAGCCCCGAGGTTCTCGCGCTCTCGTTCGCTTATGAAGGCAAGGTCATTGGCGACGCCTTCGAGGTAGCCATGGGCTGGAGGGCTGCACCGGCCGCGCCGTGAGACGATGCGGCGCAAGTAGCCGCGAGCTCTGCAATAGAGCTCAAACCACTCTCTAAACCTTTCTCTGTTTGATTGATTGGAAAACGAAACATGTCGTACGAAGATTCTCTTGAAGACCTTGAGATTGTGGCTGGTCACGTGTGGAGCGCTGTCGGCGGTGTCGACAATGGCTCTGTCGAAGTGAAGCAGGTTGACCCGAAGCGCTTCGGCGTGGAGGTTGCTGCCGGTACCCAGGCGTCTTGGGTCACTGGTGAGGAAGGCGATACCAAGGACATCGTCCTTGCGACTCTCCGACCGTTCAAGCCGATGGACTTGATGATAGTGGAGCGTCTGCAGCACGCGGGCGCTGTCGCCATCGTGTCCGGCACGACGAAGATTAGTGGGATTGACATCGGCGGCGTGCAGCAATTCACGTCGAAGAATCCGGTGAGCTCCGCGGTCTTTGGAACCGTCCTTTCGGCGCCTCGTCCGCGCATCCGGTTCGATACGGTGCAGACTTCGCCATCCCTGACGCTCAGCATCTTTGCTGACGTCCCGGCGATTGCCGCAAGCGACGTGCTTTCGGCGGATGCCATCTTCGGCGGAGTCGCGGTCAAGCGCTAAGCTTCACTCCACTTCCGACAGACGGTCCCTAGGGACCCGAAGGGAAACGCGCCGTGCTCTGTGTCATTGATGTTGACTGTTCCAATCAAGCCCGCGCTGCGGATGAGATTGTAGCATTGATTGAACATGCAATGGCCAGGGCGCGGCGCGAAGTACGTTCTACTCCTCACCTTTACGCAAGTGGCGTTCGCTACGTCAAACAGAACCCCAAGGCTTGCGCGTTCCGTCCACCCAAGGACGTACTCAGTCGACGCGGCGGGGATTGTAAGCAACTAGTGCTATGGCGTATCGCAGAGCTCAGAGAGCTTTGGAACGAGAACGCTACCGCACGCATCATGTGGTTGAATGACAAGCAAGGTCTTCGTGCTCATGCCCAAGTAAGGCGAGCAGACGGAAACATTGAAGACCCCTCTCTACTTCTAGGAATGGTATCACCATGAAGACCGGTTCAATTCTCTTGGGGCTACTCGGCGCGCTTGGGCTTGGCGGAGTGGCGATGGCCATGGGGAATAAGAAGCAATCGCCAGGCGACTCTCAAGTGAGTACCGGTAATGGCTTCGTTCTGACCTACGCAACGAGTCGTGTTATCACTGACACTGACCTTGCAATGATTCAGCGGGCAATGATGCCAGCAATGAAAGCTCTGAATTACGACATTCAAGGTATTGCGCTCTCCGCTCCACAGCAATTCAAGGCCAACGTTTCACCCGTGCCGGGCAAGATTGGTGTAATGCCCGGTGTCGGTAGTGTTGGCGTTCTCGGTTCCAACCCCAATGACGCAATCACCGTTCAATTGATTGCAGCGGATAAGGTTTAATCATGGCTCCCATCGTCATCGCACTAGGCGCCGCTGCAGCGGCCGGCATCGCTTGGGCGCTCTCTCAGACGCCCTCGAAGGGCTCCGGTGCGCCGGCCCTTCCTCCCGGCCCCACGGACGCCACACCGCCTACCGCAGGTACGCCCGGGGCGGGTGACACGGACGCCCCATCGGGCGGAGGTGGCGGAGGGGGCGGCTCCCCAGGTTCTCCCTCGCCTGGGGATAATGGTCCGGCTATGCCAACGGACTCGGGCGGGGCGGTCGGCCCGGGAACCGGCACGGCGGCTATCCCGGCTTCCGCGTTACCTCCCGGCATGAGCACTACTCCGAGCAGTGGCGGCACGACCAAGCCAGTGATACCGCCAGTCGCTGGTAATCCTCTATTGCAGAAGGGTTCAACCGGAGAAGCTGTCAAAGCATGGCAGAAGATTATCGGAGTTACTCAAGATGGTATCTTCGGTGATAATACTGTGGCTGCTACGAAAGTGTGGCAGAAGAATCATGGTCTATTGGCAGACGGCAAGGTTGGACCAAAGACGTGGCTGGCGGCTGCTTCTCCTACTGGCGTCATCCCTGTAACTGGGAAGACTGCCGGCGCTGTTTCAGTGACCCCGACTGGTACTGTCGATGATGCGTTTGACGCGCTCGTTGCTGCAGCGATTGCCAAGCATGACGCTGCAGCTCTGATGGCGCTTGCCACTCAAGCGGAGTCTCGTGGTCTACTTGACATCGCTCGTTCAATCCGTGACGAAGCCGCACGCATTACGATGGGCGCGCCGGCTCCTACTCCGCCAGGGCCAGACAAGCCAACAGTTCCGTCTGTGTCTAAGCCAACGGGACGAGCTATCATATCGGCCGCTGCCGGCTCGAAGGGTCCAGACGTTATCGAGTGGCAGAAGGTGCTTGGTGTCAAGCAAGACGGAGTCTTTGGTAAGGACACGGATGCCGCTACGAAGAAGTGGCAGACCGCGCACGGGCTCGTTGCCGATGGCATTGTCGGTCCGAAAAGTTGGGCTCTTGCCTACCAGCAAGCGCCGGCTCTTGCCGTTACTCCTCGTCCAGCGGTAGCCGTCACGACTCCCACGGTGAGAGCTCTACTCTCTTCTGGAAGCTCTGGGAAAGACGTCTCCGAGTGGCAAGGAATCATCGGAGTCAAAGCCGATGGTATCTTCGGAGCCGGAACGGATGCCGCTACGAAGAAGTGGCAGAGCGCGCACGGCTTGAAAGCGGATGGCATCGTTGGACCGACGTCATGGGCAATGGCTTACTCAAAGTCTCCCGGACTGGCCGTTACCATCGGAGCTCCGAATACGATTACTATCAATCCGTCTGGTCCTCCGGCGGGTATGACCAAGATGACTCATCCGAATCTCGCGGCTGGTTCTGTTGGAACTGACGTGAAGACGTGGCAAGTGATTCTTGGTCTCAAACCAGACGGAGTCTTTGGAAGCGGCACGACTGCAGCAACCAAAGCTTGGCAGACGAAGCAAGGGCTTGTTGCTGATGGTAAAGTCGGGCCCGCATCTTGGGGTAAGGCACAGTCGCTTGGACTTGTAGCGTGAAAGAGCATCCTACCAGAGAAGCAGCCGTCAATCTGACCGCTTACCTGCGGTCAATAGGCGGGGCTTCGGCAGTAGGGAAAGAAGACAAGAACAAGGTTCGAGCATTCATGAAGACTCTTGGTATTCAAAGCAATACCGGAAGCTACGGAGCTCGAACCGCTCGCGTCATCATGCAGCAAGGTCTAGTTCCGGTGGTTCCTTACTACTGGAATGATAAGAAAACCGAAAAGGCTGCACTCTCTAACTTGATACGTGAATTCGCTCATACAGACGGCCAACGAGCCGCTCAGTGGAACTCTCTACTACAAGATATCGAAAGGGCTTGAGCCATGGCCGATGATTACACGATTGAGAATGTGGGCGCCGATGATTACGTTATATCGAATGTCGGCGCTGGACGTCATGGCGGTCGTCATCATGGCCCTCGCGGTCGCAATGAGTACGGTAGTAACGGCTACATGCCAGACCCGCTCTTTTATCAGATTGTCCTAGACGATGATGGTCACTTTAAGAAAGTGGCAGACGACGATACTGACGATGCGAAGGGCTCGGAAGTTGCTGGCTTGTTCGACGTCATTGCAGCGCCGTTTAAGGCTGCAGCGAAAGCTACCGCCCACGTTGCTGGTGATATCGTGCATACCGCCAACAGCGCTGCAAAGCTTGCCGGTAAAGCGGTCAATACCGGAATGAAAGCGGTTAACTCTATTCCAGTGGTTGGCCCATTGGCTCATGGTGTTCTCGCAATCACTCCGGCTGCAGCGCTTGGCGGCATGGCGGCTAGCGTTCTCTCTGGTGAACGCATCGATAAAGCCGCGCTGGCAGCCGGCAAAGCTCACCTTGCGGGAATCAAGGATATCGCTCCGTACGCTAGTGGAGTGGTTGCTTTCGTGCCGGGTGTCGGAACCGGAGTCGCTGCAGCGATTGCAGCCGGTACCGCGCTTGCCGAAGGTCGGACGATTACCGATTCATTGATTGCGGCAACCAAGAACGCATTGCCAGGCGGTCCGTTCGTTTCCGCTGGACTCAATACGGCCGTGGCTGTCGCGGGCGGTAAAGACATCGGAAGCGCTGCAGCACAAGCGGCTATCAAGCAACTTCCGGCAAACGCTCAGTCTGCCGTCAAGATTGCCATCGCTGCAGCCAAGGGTAAGAACGTCAAGGGAGCTGTTTTGCAGGCTATCCGCCAGAACCTTCCGCCCGCGGCTCAAAAGGCTTTGGACGTCGGAACGGCGCTTGGTACTGCTCGCAACATTCAAGCGGCACTCGTTGGAACTCTGGCGAAGGGTACCGCCGTTGCTCCTCTTCTGGCGCAAGGTGCGAAGGTGCTATCTTCCAATCCTGCATTCGCCAAAGCAGCAAACGGTCTAGCTGCACCGGCAAAACAGGGTTTCACGCAAGCTATGGGGCTTCTGTCAACCAAGGCCGTTCCGGCGCATGCGATTGTTGCCATGCGCGCTGCAGCGACTCCAGCCGTCGCGGCTGGTATTGACCACGCTCTGAAAACCTATGTGAATCACTTCACGCCGGATTGGCCGTCGCTTGTTGCTGGCGGTCAGGTTCTCCGCGGTCCGTGGAAGCCTGTTAAGGCTACTGCGAACGGAGCAACCAAAGGCCGTCTCATTCAGAACGGCAAGATTACCGCGGGCTACTTCTCCCGCGTGTAAGGAGATACTATGCAATCTTTCACTGGCGCCTTTCTCTTCATGTTGAATGAGATTGGCACGGCACCATTCGGATACGTTAACCAGTGTATGGGCGTATTCACTACTTTCCTAGGAGCCTAGATGAACCCCACGAGAAGCGCTCTCTTCAGTGATATTCTTGAAGAGATATCCAACGAGTCCGGATACGTGAATCTCTGTCTCGCCTTTTTCACTCAGTACCCCATCGGTTAAAACATGTCAGATGATAAGTCCGGCCGCCAGTTAGCTATCCCGCGTAGCGGGTCGCAAAAGCTCGTTTTAAACGCTGCTGGCGCGCCGGACTCGTCTAAAGAGATAGTCCTTGCCGCTTGGCAGACTCCGAACAAGGGAATCCCTAAGCGGATGGTCATTCGCATTGACGGAAACGTCATTGACGAGAATGACAAGAACGGAGCTAAGGGCTTCCCTTGTGCAATGGTTCAAGTCCGCTACTCAATTGGCGGATACGTTCGAGAAGTATTCATTGATGCAACCAATCAATCGGCGCTCACTGTTTGGGCTGAAACAATTGAGGTTCAGGCTCTATGGGACCCGCGTCGCATTGCTCGGCTACTAGCCCAGTATTCCGTACTTCCTGACTTGAGTCAGATGGTTGCGGCTGCAATCTCTGGTTGTGAGTGCGGAGACACTGGCATAGCGGACGCTCGTTGGCTCGATGTATTGAACGGGGATACGGTAGGAGAAACTACTGTTATCTCGTTGCATCCGGTTCCAAACGGAGCTCGTGGAGTCCGGTTCCTAAACGGCATCGCTGGTGGAGCCATTGTGCGAATGGCCAACGTTGCTACGATGATTAACTTTTATGCTTCAAAGAGCGTGGAAGCGAATGCATTCGTGGAAACTGCAAACAACAATGTGACGGACCAAGCGATTATCAATGTGCCCACTACGGCACGACTGCTCGCTATCACTCTGCCAGACTCAACGTTGGACGACTTGGATTCTCCGGCGTTTATTGAATGGGTTATGGCGCCAATGACTGGAAGTTACTACTAATGAGAACGTTTGAACGTTATCTCTGTAGTCCGTCGCCATGGGTTCCGGCTGGTGGTGGTGGGGGTCTAGTCGATAGCGTTTCTGGCGCGGCACCAGTTACCTCTACTGGTGGAGTCAATCCTATTGTCGGAATTACTGCAGCTACTGACCTAGCGCCCGGCAGTCTCTCGGCGGCTGATAAAACCAAGCTTGACGGTTTGACTCCGGGCGCTGCTGTAGCTTCTGTTAGCGGAACGGCTCCAATCGCTTCTAGCGGCGGAACTACTCCGGCTATCAGCATTACAGCCGCAACCACTGTAGCGGCCGGCAGTCTCTCGGCGGCTGATAAAACCAAGCTTGACGGTTTGACGATTGGTCCCACTACCGGAACGACTGCTCAAAGACCGGTAGCGCCTACTACTGGACATATCTACTTTGATACTACACTTCTTCAATATATTATCTGGACTGGTACAGTTTGGATTGACTTACCCGGGCTAGTATTCGTTGGCGTTGCGTTCACAATGCCCGCTATTGGTTCAACGGTTAACGTTAATCTGAATACTAATACTTTTGCATTCACTGATAAGCAGCCTATAAGAATAGGAAAAAACCTATTCACTGTAAGTGGAACTGCAGGGGGTTTAGCTACTCAGATTACGGTAAAGAATACCGGTAGTAATGAAAACGTAGCTGTAGGAAGCATAATTGCGTCCGGCGAAGTAGTGATTCCAGCTGGCGGAACGTTGTGGACTCATTCAGACGGAGTAAGCGGTACCAGAACAATCATTGTTCCTGATTCGCGCGCAGCAACGTTGTTTGCACAAGGAATGATTAGGTGTGGCGCTGGTGGTGGTGGTGGCGGTCCGGGTGGTGGTGGCGGGTTTGGTGGCGCTACTGGTGGTGGTGGTGGTAGCGCTACTGGTGGTGGTGCTGGCGGTTCTACATGTTCGCAAGCATGGGCGCATTCTCTAACGCCAGGCGAAACACTAACTAAGATTATTGGTGCTGGCGGTACTGGCGGACCTAAAGGTGCTGCCGGACCTGCTGGAACGGTAGGAGGTACTAGTACCTTCGGTCAGCCCGGTGGTGTTACTGAGCTATCGGGTTCTACATCAGGATTCGTTGTAGGAATTAGTATTATAGGTGCTGGCGGTGCTGCTGGCGCTAATGTACTTGGCGGTAATCCTGGATTAGTGGGTGGTGGCGGTGCTGCTGTTACTACTGGCGGTGCGGCTGGCGCTCGTATGGGAGTATTCGCGGGTAGCTCTCTTGCCGGTGCTATTGGGGTGGCTGGCGGTTCAGCTGCTGGCGGTACTGGTACTACTGGTACAGGGCAGATAGCACTTAATATCAATTGGATATATTCTACTGCTGCTAGTGCCACTACTTATTGTCTAGCAGTAGGCGGAGTAGCTGGTGGCGCTGGGGCTGGTGGTGCTCGTGGTGGTGGTGCTGGCGGTTCTGCCGGCGGCTCCGCCGGCTTTGGAGATGAATGTGACTATTACGGTCAAGGTGCTCCAACCAATACAAGCGGTCAAGGTGGTGCTGGCGGTCATGGCGGTGCAGCTGACGGTAATGCTGGTCTAACTGCCGGCAATAATGGCACTGCTGGTCTAGGCGGCAGAGGCGGCGGGGGTGGCGGGTCTGGTGCTGGTGGTGGTGCTGCTAATCCTACTGGCGGAGTAGGTAGCGCTGGCGGTGACGGCGGTAAAGGTTCAGACGGCGGCATTCTCATACAGATTATATTGCCATGATTGGTGGAGCCACCAAACCATTACCGACCGTTCGAGTATGCTTTATTGGCGATTCGATTACTGTTGGGTATGATGATATTCAGCCAAACCCTAATCTGTTGAACGGTTTCCGACCTGGAACGGCGGCATTACTACAGGGGTCAAAGCAAGTCCTTTGGACGTATGTAGGGAATGTGTATTGGCCAGGCACTAGTCCTCCAACACAGACTTATCAAGGTACTAGTGGCGCTACCATTCAATTGCGTACGTCAGACTTGCTAACATACTTCGGTCAAGCGGCTATCGCTCAGGGTCTTGGTGTTGTGGGTGGTTGTTCGCAAGTAGATGTTGCTCGATTCCTATTAGGAACTAACAATGTAGTTCCAGACCCTGGCGCAACCATAACTAACTATACTGCATTACTTAACGCTTTTTTCTTAAAGTTTCCCGGTAAAGCAGCTAGTTGTGCAATGATTCCTCCTTGTCGTTCTGACTTAGGTTTTGGCGCAACGATTGCGGCAATGAATGCAGATATTGCTACAGTGGTAGCGGCTCAAGTAGCGCTAGGGAGAGCTGCTATTCTAGAAGCAGACGCTGGACTAGTGAATGCTGATTATGCTGCCGGTGGCGTTCATCTTATTGCATCCGGTAATGCTAAAGAAGCCATAGTTGCATCAAACGGTATTATAGCAGCGGCTACATTAGCCGGGCTACCAGGTTTCACATGAAAAAACCTGTCATAATTGGTTTAGCACTCGGCGCCATTGGCGCCGTTTTGCTATCTAGGAAAGAAGAATCCAAAGTGTCAATTCCCCCATCGTCTACACCGCCACGAAGTACCGGCACGGAAGCGCCCGGCGTTGCGCGTTCAATGGGATTGATAGGACAGCTTGACGAGCGCGTCCAGGCGATGGCTATTCAGCTTCTTAGAGCCGCTCATGAGCAGGGAATAGACTTGTTCGTTGCAAACGGCTATCGGTCGATTGAAGACCAAGATAAGCTTTACAAGCAAGGACGTGACCCAAACTACCCGGGCCCTATTGTGACCCATGCTCCGGGCGGCTGGTCGTGGCATGAGTACCGCAGAGCGTTTGACGTTGCGGTCATTGGAAACAACCAAGCGGAACGCTATCCAAACAATCCAGCTCTCTGGCATCGGATTGGACAGATTGGAAAGAGTGTCGGGCTTGAATGGGGAGGGGACTATACGACGGTTCAGCCGGACCTTCCTCACTTCGAGTATCATCCCGGTCTTACGATTCAGGATGCACGAGCCGGCCGAATAGTGTAGCGTTTAGGCTATGGCAAAAGAGCCGACCCCGCTTGAAGAGATGCCGTCTGGTTGGGAAGAATGGCCCAAGCGCGCTCAAGTAGCGAAGATGCTAGAGGTTACTGAAACCTCCGTCGTTCGCTTTGAAAAGGCTGGAAACTTAAACCCCATCCTTGACCCAGACGGCTGCTATCGGTTTGAACCGGCAGAAGTAGCGGTTTTAGCGGCGTCAAGGGGAAAGGGAAACCTTCGCCGGGAAGCTGCAGTCACGCGCGCGGATGAGCTTAAAGAATGGGAGACTAGTACAATCAAGTCTATCGTGGGTCTCATTGAGAAACCACGAGAGAAGATTGATGCTATCCAATTCGAGATTATCAAGGACTTGAGAGCGGAAAACGCTACTCTACGAGGAAAGATTGAAGGAATGTGGGCAGAAGTAGAGCAAGCTCGCGACAACACCGCCGAACGTAACATGGCACAAACTATGGTTATGTCAGAGACGCGGATTAAGGAGCTAGCTCTACACCGTCTCATTGAGAAGGGTGGTCAGCTTCTCATGGGGTTCAAGGGGATGTCTGGCGGAGTGCAGCTTACGCCGGACCAATGCGAGCAATTGCTAGTTGCTGCCAAAGAAGCCCCTGAGGAGGAAAGCTTTCTAACGCCAGAGCAGGAGACGTTAGCTAAGGCCATCGTCACTCGGCATAAAGAGGAGGCGGCAAAGAAAGCCGTTCCTAAGAAAGAAGTAACCGCCAATGATGCGAAGTGAGGTTTTGGCCATCATCGCCAATACACCCGAAGATGAACTAGGTGACATTCTGTTAGAATGCGCCGTGCAATACTGGCTTGATAAGGGAACGTCTCCGGATGAGATTGTCTTTCTTACTGAGTCCGTTTTGGAGGATGCGTCATGATTGAAACTAGCGCGTTTACCACATCTCCGGATGAGACTGCAGCTATCGAGACCATAAACGGTATCTATCAATTCGTTCGAGACCAAAGAGCCGTTGCGGCCGACCATCCGGGCGCTTTAGATATCATTCAAAAGTTTGAAGCCTGGTATCAAGGTTTAGAGGAAAGTACCAAGGTTGGCTTGATTACTCACGTAGTCAATCAAGCTGACGTGAACGAAGCCAAGCGCCGTAGGGATGACTTGACTAACGCGCTCGGGTCTCACTTGCCGGATGACTACACGCCGGCCGATGCTCCACAGACCAGTCCAAAAGGTCCCGACTATGAGCAGGGAAAGAATCCTCCGGACGACCCTCTAACGACTGCGCTCAAGGTCGGCGGGGCAGTCGCTATCGGCTACGTGCTTTATAAGATATTCACGTGAGCACCATTCCGCCGCAACACCGGAGTACCGCTCTAATCGGGCTTGCGGCGGTATTGGCCGCTCAGATACCGGCAACCATACAGAGTATTCCTGACCCTCTTGTGAGGAGTCTACTTCAGGTTTCAGTTCTTGTTATGGTTATTGCTCTAGCGTGGAAAGCGCAGCCGCCTAAAGACCCTCCGATACCGCCCTCGGCACCAGTGAGGAATCTTCCAGCGGACGAGCCTATTACCATCCCAGACCCTCCCCTACGGGAGTCCCCCGGGGGTTCGCCACGATTACGTTCGATGGGGCTAGCATGAAAACTAGAATCGTAGTCCGAACCGATACGCCATGGGAAACCATGACGCTAGATGACTTTTACCGCCAGAAAGACCCAATGCTAACGCCCATGGCGAAAGCAGAGGTAAAGAACCCTCACTATATTAAGCATTGGGAAGAAGCCTACAAGCGGTCTTTCTGCATGTATCGGGCAATGTGCCGAGATGCCTGCATGCAGCAACACCAAGCGGTAAAGGCTGACGCTATTACTGTTGGCGTTCTGAATCTTCCACTCGATGGGGAAGACGAGATTCTATTACCAATCGACGACGACGACGCTTACGAAGTTGGTATTATCGAGACATTGCGCCAGGCGTTCGATAGAGGCGTTAATCTAGTCGTCTGGCCCCGTCGTACCAACTTCCTTGGAAAGCTCCGTGTAGAGCCGTTTACGCGGTACCTTGACACATGCAATTGGGCAATACGAAAGTCATTCGTGGCGACATTCTCAGAATGGCCCACAGTGCTTGCGTACCATTGGATAGGTTCCAACATCGTTGGACAGAGGTTCCAGCATGTAGAGCGGGCTACCTCATTGATAGGCATGGCTCAAGAAAGACTTAAGCCTGTACTAACCAATATCCCGCTTCGTCACCCTTCGATGATTGAACTCGATACTCCACTTTCAACCTATTACATGCATACAGGGTCAATCTCCTTTTCTCAGGGGAAGAAGATGGCTCCTCACCACGACCTAGTAGAATACTTGAGGGGGTTGCCGCTGCACCCGTTGCTAAGCCAATGATATACACGGCAATCACGGGCGGATACGAGAGCTATAAGACCCAACACCCGGGAGTAGCTCAACCGTTTCTCTTTGAAGAGAAAAACATTCCCTATTGGAATGCCGACCCATGCCGTATCGCGAAGTTTGAAAAGATTCTAGGCTATGGCCACATGTTCAGCCGTTGGAGTCTTTGGGTAGACGGCTCAATCGTCTTCGACGATGCCACGGACCTTGCAGCGCTAGCCGAAAAGCATCTTAGTGACTGTGACATTGCAGTCATGAAGCATCCGCACCGCGATTGCGTCTATCAGGAGGCTAAAGCCTGTATTGACCGTAACAAGGACGACCCTCGCGTTATAGCGCAACAAGTAGAGCGCTATATGAATGACGGGTATCCGTCCAATTATCTACTCTCTGAAACTGGTATCATGTTCCGCCGGCATACTCCTCGCGTGCTTCAGTTCTGCTCTATGTGGTGGGACGAAGTAACCAAAGGAAGCCGGAGAGACCAGCTTTCGTTTCCCTACGTCGCTTGGAAACTCAAGATGCCTTATAAGCAGATTGAGAAGCGATTCTTTACGGTGCATCCCCATGGTTCCCCTTGAAGCTCCACTCTATGGCGATTGGTCTCTACCCTCGTTCCCTAATGAGATAGAGATTGACGGAAAGGTCTTTCATAAGGCCATCCGAAAGCAGCCTTACGTGGGCGTTATAGAGCAGTACCGGGAAGCCGTTCCGCGTGACTCTATGCATCTTGTTGTGCTGGAAGATGGCCAGTGGATGATTGACCACGTGGACGCCTATAATCCTGATATGGGTTATCCCTTCCGTCACTTCATGATTGACCACCCAATTGGTAAAGTCTTCCTCTTTACAGGGGCGGGACTCATATCGATGGGGATTGCAGTGAAACGTGGGATGACGTCCAAGAAAGAGGAAGATGGTAAACTTTAATTGTCCGGTGTGTCAGAAGGTCTGTATGGCTACCATCAGGGAAGATGGTTCAGCTTCTCTCAACCATCCAAAGACTGGATGTTCCGTCAAAGCTTCGGACCTACTCCGGGCTTATGTCGCATTCGTCAAACCTCCACACCGCTTTGGCGAGCTAGAAGGAGCTAAGGAGCGTTTCGGATGAATCGCATTCGGCACCGCATCATCGGGCTAGCCCTCGACCAAGTAGACACGCGCGGCGGTACTAAGTACGGCTCCGAAGGTCTTTGGTGCGGTGCCTTTTGCGTTTGGGTTCTAAAAGAAGCTGGACTCTCTGTAAACTTCGACCCTCTAGAACGTCCAGGCTTTCACCTCTGTAACAAGCTGAATCAGATTCAGATACCAAAAGCGGGTGATATCGTACGATACGCTAACAACCACTGTGCAATCGTCCTAGCTTATACAGCGGGCGGTATCTGTACCGTTGACGGTTCAAAACTCAACGAGAAGGTCACGACTAGCGTTCAGCTTTTTAAGTATACTCAGCCAATGACTTTCTACTCAATCGCTGAGCTTATCCGAATATATGAGATGACTGGGGCTGAAACGAGCCAAGATGTCAGATGAAGAGATTGTTAGAGTTCCTCGCAACGTCTTTGATGACATCGTTACAGAGCTAGAAAACGCAATCGACTCAATCGATAACATCCGTCACCTTCAAGCCGCTCTCGTCAGAGCCAAACGGATGATGCGTGAATGCGACCCCGAATTGACACCTATTGAACACTTCAAGAACGCTACTGCGGAACTCAAGAAAGGCTCTACATGAAACTCCCTAAGTGGCTTCCGTTTGCAGCGCTCGCTAGCGGTCTAGTTGCAATTGCTTCGGGTATCAAAAGCGGAAAGATACCATCGTCAGTAGACGGATTGCCTCCACTTCCCGATATAGACTTGATGAATGAAGGAGATACTGTAGAGGGTTACACCGGCAAACGCTGGTTTTTCTGGTATTCTCGCTACAATGGCGAAGTGAAAGTAATCGGTCCCTTTCAGATGACCGACTATGAAGCCTTCCGACTTGAAAGCAGAACACGCTCAGAGAACCTCGGAGTAGAACTCTTTAGATTCGTATGGCCCGGTCAAGGCGCATGGCTCTATGACACTCGAAACGGGCCGGCTCTGTTGGCTTCTAGAGATGTTGCGCCGGGGGTAGCATGAATATAACAATATTACATGCGCTATGTATAGGCTTTAGTGCAGGCGTTGGATATTCAATCTTCAAAGCTGCATGGGCAAACCTTGATGCCATAATGGCGGCTGTCATGCATAAGAAACTACCAAACGTAGTTCCGTGTCCTCTATGTCATGCTCGCGCGCCATGGTGTTATTGTGAACCGTGTATACATGAGAAGGTTCATCCTCCGGTGTATCAGCAACGCCCCTAGCCCCTCCCCATCCCCCAACCACCCTGCCAGTCCAGTCTGGCTACGTGCCGAGCCGTCTTAATTGACCCGCTCGGCACGACAGTTTGAGGCATATGGGTTCTACCCTATAGTTGGGGG
>Ga0070681_10001386_pt1 | contig 21247 bp, 30 predicted proteins | sample KBSC83BmetaG_FD_65650 | JGI IMG/M metagenome (GOLD analysis project Ga0070681, IMG submission 65650) | Corn rhizosphere microbial communities from Kellogg Biological Station, Michigan, USA - KBS C8-3B metaG | ecosystem: Host-associated > Plants > Roots > Rhizosphere | place: USA: Michigan... | reverse complement strand
CGGATGCCGGCAACCTGCGCCTGACCATGCAGGTGATGGAGGACCGCATCCACCACCGGCAAGCCGCTCCCGCCGCCCATGATGAGGAGGCCGAGGATGAGAGCGTTGAGCCGTTGCGGCCAGGCGTTGCGCATCAGGGCTCGTGAGGAAGGCGTTGCAGCGGAAAGCGAACTGCCATGGGGGACGAGTGGGCGATGAGGGGCTCGAACCCCCGACCTCGCGCATGTGAGGCGAAATATAGGCGTTGAGGCGCGCTGAGGGGAGCGAAAATCCCCCGAATCAGCCCGGCCAGCGTTGGCCAGCGCCTGCCGGCGCTGACGGCTGTGTTACCGGGAACGTTACCACCGACAGAGGCGGCGCATTACTATGCGGGGGCTAGGATGGGCACGTCCGTGGTCAGGATGGCGAGCTGATCAGCGGGTGACATGGCGGCGGTGAGGGCGCCGGAAGCTAGAGCCGCGAGTTTAACGGGGAGTCAAATGAGAGATCGTAGGATCGGGATCAATGGCGCAACATGGACCGTCCGTCGTGACTGGGCGCATCCCGGCCACGCGCTTCAGCTGACTTTCACCGCGCCGGGTCACAAACGCCGGTGTCTCGATGAAGTTGATGTGGGCTGGCATGAAGCGACCGACGACGGGCTCACCGCGCTGTGGGAATCCGCCAGTCCCTGCGAAGGTGATGGTCCCGAGTTTGTTCCCTTTGGCCCAGTGCACCGCCAATGGGACGCTCCCATCTGCGAAGGTCGCTGGGTCTCGGCTTTGGACCCGCCGGTGGTTATCTCCAGGGACGAATGGTATGAGGTTTATCGGGGCCCATTCTTCCGGGGTGAGATGGGGCCTGACCAGATTCGTGACGGTGATTTCTTTTGGCTGATCTGCACAGTCGACGGCGGGCAAATGGGCGTTGTACGGGTAGGAAAGATGGACGTCGAGACTCGCAAGCTGGTGTCGAGGTAATTGGCGTAATCGTGCAGAATCTAAGTCCGCTGCCATATGGTGAGTTTGTGCTCGCGCTACGGGCCGACCAGTTGGGTGCACTCGTCGTTCCGGGCTGGACATGCCCCACTTGCAGGGCTGGCAGTGTCGTGCCCGTCTTTCGTCGGGGCAAAGTCTGTTGCAGCGCCTGCGTTGAGCGCACGAAGCTCTGCTGTGACTGCCGCGAGCGGTTGCCCGTGGAGGCGTTCGACGTGTCCCGCGGCCGGATCGGGAGCCGGTGCCAGCCATGCCGGCGCGCTTGGTTCCGGGCTCGATACGCAGCACGCAAAGTGGCGGTCCGGCCCTCGGTCGAGCGTAAGACGTGCGCCCAGTGTCGAAAGCGGAAGCCCGCGCAGGAGTTCTACGTGCACCCGAACTACCGGGGCGCGAGGATGGCCGAGTGCAGGACCTGCCGGAACGCCAGGTCTGTATATTACCACACGGAGACGGACAAGGGCCGCGAAGTCGCTCGACAGGCGACGCGAAACTATCGGCGCCGGAAGCCGCCTTCCCGGTGACCTATTGCGACATGAATACGGATCCTCGTTGCCGTGCCGCGTCACTCCTCGACAAACGCCGGCACGTCTCACACATCGGCTTGCCACCCGACCCTCGAACCTGATGATCCGGGCGAACATCTCCTCCTTCGGGGCAATCGTTCCGGGAGTGGCAGACCGCCGCGTCGGCCGCATGCCAGGGATTCTCCATAAACACCGCCATACCCACCTCCATGCTAGGGAAACGACAAAGGCCCGTCGCGGCAGATCTGCCGTCAGCGGGCCTCAGGGGCCACATTCGCGTTTGTGAGTACGACTACGCGCAACAGTACAACTCGCGGCCGGCCTTGTCCAGTACCATTGCGTCGCTGCTATTGCTGCCTCGGTGGCCGGTCCTCTCGAATTAGGAAGCGAGCGAGCAGCCGACCTAGCCAGTTCGGGCTACCCAAGAGTTCATAGTCACCCTCGTCGGGAATCTCTTGAATCCGCCGCCGCATGACATTCCACAAGGCCCAGCCGGTAACACAACCGGTGATGACCGCCAATATCGCAGCCATCAACAACAGGGAAGCTCCGAGGCGAATGGGGTGGTAATAGGCCCAGGCCGCCAATCCAAAGAGGAGCAGGTGCGCAAAGTTACTTCCATGCCACGTCGCGCCCCAGAGTAGGTCGTCATCCTCGCGTACCACCGACGCGCCGGTCCTATCAGGCGGAGTCCGAATGAGGTCTCGATTCCGCCATAAGAACGCTGGCGCGTAATAGAATCCGATGCAAAGCAACAGGATTGGCGAGCCGATGCTTGACGCGAGCAGCATTAGCTTGGCGAAGTCGAGTTGACCAAACAACGCCGGCGCTGCGAGGAACATCAACAAGGCGGGCGCTGCGAACGTCGCAACAAGTACGCTGGCTACCGTAACTGGCGCGCTCTTGCGCACCGAGGACCAGGAGTGCGTTGCGTCAAAGATGCTCAATGGCCGATGCCTCGACGCGCCGCAACCCACTAGTCCACGTCCTGCGGCACGCGGGCACGTTCTCGAGTGGCGTCATTGGGACCGCGCTCGGAGGTATGCCATCAGCTCCGAGTACATAATCCGCACGGTGCGGTGTCCCATCCTGATCCGCTTGATCGGCAGGCGGCTGACCTGCTTGGCGCTGGTCTTGAGGATCGCCGCCGCTTCCTTGTAGGTGAGCGGACGGTCTTCGGTTAGCGGGATGAGCGTGCGGTCGGGTTCCGGCATGGTCTCACAGAGTACGGCCGAAGCGGGGAATCGGGAAGAGTGGCGGCAATCAGTAGCGAGTCTCGCGGGACGCCCACCAGGCTAACACCTCGGACGCAAGGTAGACAAGAATCGGCCGGCCCATGGGTCCATTGCCCCGCATCCGGTGCCGCGGACACGTGGATTTGCGAGGATAGGACGGGCTCATGCCGATCAGCGGCGCTGCTTCCCGTAGTCGGATGGAGGGCTCACCCGACATCACGATCCGTCTCCGCCGGCTCGCTTTCGGTGCGGCTTCGCGGTGCTCTCGATCAGTGCCCCCGGCTCGACCTGCAGCACGGCGGCCAGGGCGTCCAGCGTCTCCAGCGAGACGCCTTTCGTCCGGTTCCCGCAGATCGCGTTCACCGTCTGGAAAGTCACGCCGGAGCGCCGCGCCAGCTCGCTCTGCGTCATCGAGCGGGCGGCGAGCAGGTCGGCCAGCCGAAACCGGGTCGTCATGGGTAGCAAGGTAGGTATATAAAGCAGGCTTGACAAGCTATAAAGCATGCTTTATATTCTCCCTGTGCGCTATTCCACCCTCATTCGGAGGATTCGACCATGCCCCGCCATCAGCTTTTCCCCGCCGGTGTCCGTAGCCGTCTCGACGAGGCGCGTCCCTTTTTCATGGAGCAGGGTGCCGTGACCAGCCGACATACGGGCGCCTGGCTGGGCCAGGTCGAAGAGGTTGCGGCGCAGGCGGTCGTCCACGGGCAGCGCGACCTTGCTCTCGCCTTGTGCCTGGTCATCAGCGAGATCGAGAAACTGGAGCATCCACTGGCTGTGCCGGACTATCGGGGGGCCGGTGTCCTGTTTGCGTAGGCCAGCCCAGTCGTTGGCGTCGTCGCGCCGGGAGCCCCACGCTCCCGGCGCCTTCCGCATGTCACAGGTTGGCGGTACTGTGAGCAGGCCCGCTGCCGCTAGCTCGATTGCCTGGGAGGTTCGGCCGATGGATGAACTCGCAGGTGACGCGGCTGCCGGTCCGCGGTTCGGTGATCGGGCTGTGGCGGACTTCGAGCAGGCGCTCAAGCGGCTGCTCGACTCGCATGGATACTCATTCCAGTATGCCACTCTTCAAGCCTTCGACCGATTGGTACGCAGTCGCCATCTCGACTGGCACTTTCTGGTGGCCGAGTTCCCCGTGGAAAACGGAGGCAGCAACACGCGACTGGATTTCGTGGTGGGACAGAATTATGGGCGGCTGATCCTGGCTTGTGAATGCAAGCGCGCGAACCCCGCCATCTCCAACTGGGTCTTCCTGAAGGCGCCCTATAGGATGAACCAATTTGGCGGCGACAACCTCGCCATCGAGTACATGCGTCGGCGACCAGAGCATGCCCCACAGACCCGAGTGTACACCGGCGAGTCCACCGGGAACGGATATGACCTGGCGTTCGAACTGAAGGGATGGGCGAAGGGCGATGCCGACGGGGGCGGCCGGGGAGCAATTGAGGAGGCTTGCACGCAGATTATCCGGGGCCAGCAAGGCTACTTCAACTTCATGACTACACTGGCGCCAACCATCCAGAAGTTCGAGTGCCGCTTCGTCATTCCAGTGGTCTTCACCACCGCAACCCTCTGGGCCGGGGCGCCGGACCTCCACATGGCGGACTTCGCGACCGGCGTACTCCCCGAGGCACCAGCCGTCACACGACAACCATGGGTCTGGTATCAGTTTCCCATCTCGCCGGCGCTCCGGCACGCACATGGCCGGGCCGCGCCGCCCAAGGACGCCGGTGCGGCACTTCGCGATCTCTATACGCGCTCTATCGCTGTGGTCAGCGCCGCCGGCCTCGAGGATTTCCTGCAGCAACTGACCTACCTCAGCGTGCCGAAGGGCGAGGACTGCGAAGGGCTTGATGGATGACCAAGCGGATTGGATAGTCTGGCGAAGGTCACACCCCGGCCGTAGCGTCCACCCATGCCGCTAATGTCATCGCGAGATTTACATAGCCCCGATCCGGCGCCCACCGCGCCCGGTGCTGGAGCACGGAGCCGACGACGACCATGGGGCATCGTCGCCGGCGCAACGGCATGCATAGGCCTGCTCCTGGTGGGCTTGGTTCCGATCCGCGGCACCCTGCCTGACCTCGGCCACCGGGCCGCACACCTCGTCATCCCGGGATTCCCAGGACTCCGGGTCATCACGAACACGATCCGCCTCGGACCGTCCGACGAAGTGCGCGCCTGGCTCCAGCGGGATACGACGCTCACGTATTTCGCAGCCCGCTGCGACGCGGGGACGTACCGCACGGAGGCCACGCCGGCGGGCGCCTTGAACGAAGACTGGGCGCCCGTGGCGCCCGGTCGCGGGAGTGAGGCCTTCAGTACAGTGCTCTGCGACGAGGCGCCGCGCACGGTCGGGCAACGCATCGCGACCCGAGTCCGCTGGCTCCTGCCCCCTTTGCCACGGCGTGCAACGCCTGACCTGACCGGCAACCCGTTCGCGGACTCTGCCTCACCGTCACTCGCGAACGACCACCTAGAACGGCTCCGCCATCTCGTGGACCGCCGCCGCGCGATCGCGCGTCTGCTATCCTGGCAAGAGCGTGGCCGAGACACGGTGACCCAGCCGGGCGTGGACTCGGCGGCGTTTGCCCTGCGCGTGATCGCTGCCTGCGACTCCTTGGAGGCGCGCACGAAGATGCTCATCGACACGCTACCGGACGCGGGGCTCTCGCGCTGCGTGCAGACTTGGCTGAGCGACTTGGAATTACCGCAGACCGCCGCGCGCCAGCGTGGCCATAGTCCGGACGAATGATGCGGCCCGCCACCGGCTGGCCAGGGCGCCTTGGGCGCTTCGCCCTGCCGATCGTCCTTCCGGGGCTCATCGCGGCTGGCTGGTGGCTTTGTGGAGCTAGCCCCATTGGCTCTTGCTTGGCCTTCGGAAGTGAGTGACGCGTAGAGCGGCGTCCGCGCCGGCCATCCGCGCCTCTACTCCTACCTGTGCTGTCGGAATTGAGAAAATCACAGTAGCGCCAACCGTCAATGAGTGCCATAGTAGAGACTTCCGAGGCTAATCAGGTCAAATCATGGGCTGGACCCCAGCGCGCTGAGTGCCGGTTACGGGCAGGCGCCTTGGCCAACGGCCGTCCGGGGGAACGATGGCGATCAAGGTCTCGAAGCGGTTCCTGTCTCGCGCACGGCCGGCCCTGAAGCGCTACCAGAAGGTCGTGGGCGACGCCCATGCACGCGACGTGAACGAGTCAGATACCGCGGTCATCGTTGCCGATTTTCTGAGCGCGGTCCTCGGGTATGACAAGTACAAGGAGATCACCTCCGAGTTCGAGATCCGGAGCACCTATTGCGATCTCGCCATCACCTGCGACGGCCGCCTCTGCTACCTCATCGAGGTCAAGTCCATCGGCACCGAGCTGAAGGACAGCCATATCCGCCAGGCGGTGGACTACGGCTCGAAGCAGGGCTGTGAATGGGTTTTGCTGACCAACGGCGCTCGCTGGCAGGCGTACCGCATCCGGTACGAGAAGCCCGTGGATTACGATCTGACGTTCGAACTGGACCTCCTCGGGGCGACCCCGCCGGCCGAGTTGCTCAGTATGCTCTTCCTAGTCGCCCGCGAGAGTAGCAAGGGCAAGGAGATCGACCGGTTCTGGCGGCAGAAGCAGGCCACCAGCCGATACGTAATTGCTCAGCTTCTGCTGCAGGATGCCCCGCTGACGCTGCTCCGGCGCGAACTGCGCCGGCTATCCGCCGACGTTCGCATCAGCTGCCAGGAACTGGGACGGATCATGGCTACTGAGATCATCAAGCGTGACGCCTTGGAGGGCGAGGAGGCAGCGAGCGCGATGGCCGTGATTCGGCGGGCCCAGCGCCGCCGCTCCCGGTTAAAGGCTGACGCGGCTGGCCAGAAGGATCCAGTACGGGGAGCGGTCCCGGCTCCAACGGGCCAGCTCGCACCCAAGCCAGTTCCGGCGGGTCCAACAACTGGCTAACTCGACTCCAGAGCCAGGTGTTGTGGGCGAGGGCGGCCTCGAAGGCCAGGATGGCGAGGGTGTCAGCGGGTGACACGATGGCTCCTGGTGAGGGTTCACCAGGATAGGGCGGGGGAGTCAACGCAGAGTCAAACTCATTCGGAGAAGGCGACATGGACGAGTTGCATATCATTGCCGTCATGGCAGCAATCCTGGCTAACCGAGATGCCGATCCGCGGAGCAGCGTTCCGCGAGGCGCGGTTCGGGATGAGGAGTTGGCCAAGGAAGCCTGGAGTCTATTCAAGGCCGTGACAGAGGCCCGGCCTCCATCCTCATCCCCAAGAGCGACGTTTATTGCCTAGTATAGAGTCGGAGGATGTCCTGGATGCCGGATGCCTGGGGCGGAATTGGGTCATGGATTGAGCATCATCGCGTGCTTGACCGACTTGCTGGCATAACTGTCGGCCTCTTCTTCGCCCTTGCTATCGTCATGTTGGCGGCGGCGGTGCTCTACTGGCTATGGTGGACTATCCGCTTGTGTCGCCTCAGCAATGTGCGCAAGTTTGTTCAGAACCCTATCCCAGGACTTCGAAAAGCCCGCATTGCGGGGCACGAGATTGACCTTACCGGTCTGCCGGCGGCCGAAGGGGAAACCTTAGTGGCCATCCGGTCGTTGAATGATAGAGTTGAGACACTTGAACAGGCCCTTGAGCGGCACGAAGACTCCATTGCTCAGATGGAAGATGTCAGCGGACGACTTCGTTAGGGGGATCGCCATGCCTGACCGGGAAAAGCTCGAGCAGAAACCAAAGGCCAAGATGGAACGGACTAATTGGGAGCGCCAAGCTAAACTGAGAGAGGAAACTCGCAGCGCCATACAGCGTCTTGATGAAGCGGTGCGCCTCCTGCAGAGCGCACTCCGACGACACTCTATTCCGCAATAGAACGGCCGCGCCGCCTCCGGGCGGCGCTGTCGTTTTCAGGACGGCTAAGAGTTGCCGACTCCTGCCATCACTTCCGTTGATTACGCCAGTCCGGCGCGCGCAGCCCACAGGCCGGCCACCGCAGCAATGGTGCACGGCGCACAGCCCTCCAACCGGTTGTTGACGAGGATGTAGGCCGGGATGCTGAGGGAGGAGGCCAACGCCACCAGCCGGACGAGATCCTGCCGCAGCTCCGGCGCGGGCTCCCGAATGCGGTCGAATGGGGCAAAGGCTTCCACGGACTCGGCGTACCGGCGCCCCGGGGTGACCAGCGCGCGGGCGACGAGGAACGGTGCCGTAATCGCGTCGGGAAGATCGAGCTGTTCGCCGATCGCGGGCATCCGGGTCCAGGCATTGAAGACATGGGCAACGCCGTGCGCGCGCAGCACCGCGAAATAGGCCGGGGTCAGAAACCCCGCATTCCGGACCTCCACGGCATAGGACGCCTCGCGCGGCAGCGCCGTGAAGAAAGCATCCAGCTGCTCCGCGAACGCCGGCGCATCGACACCGCGGATGGCCTGAAATTCAAAGACAAAGGGCCCGGCGTGCGGCGCGAAATGACGCTGGTACGGTTCCAAGACGGCGTCGACGAAGAGGTCGGCGCGCAGGAAGTCTGGGTTCTGCTGTCCCGCCCGCGTCGCATCGCGGGCTCGCGCGACGGTATGAACGGTGAGCTGATTCCACACCTTGCTTACACAGGGAAAATGCGCCGGGAGATGCGCGGCGTAGCGTTCGAGGGTCTCGCCGCTGGGCGGCGCGTAGAAGCTGGAATCGATCCCGACGGTCGTGAAGAGCGGAAACCGGGCGTACTCCTCGAGCATGGCAGCGGCTTGCCGCTTCGGGCCGTACCGCTGGTGATATACCAACCCGGCCCAGCCGGGATAGGTCCAGGACGAGGTCCCGAAGTGCACCTCGGGAGGCAGCGCGGAACGGAGCCGCTCCAATTCCTTCAGGTCAAGTGCAGCGTCGTCGGTGGCCACGGCGGACGGACCCTCTCACGGTGCGCGGTGCTGCAACATAGTCGAACGCGATAGCGGGGCGCCTCACGTGGGACAGCGGGAACCAGAAGAGTTCGGGAGGTACAATGGTTGGTGACTCCGGCCGTCCCTTCGAGATGCGAGCCAAGAGCCTGACGGGTGCGCAGCTGCGTGCCTGGCGGCTGGCCCGGGGCTGGAGCCCGGTCGACTTTCGGCGCTGGACAGGCATCGCCCCAGAGCGATTGGAAGCACTGGAGACGGGCAAGGAGCCGATGCTCCGCCGCATGGAGATGATGGTCGAACAGATGTCTGACCCAATGCCCCGAGACGACTAGCAAGCGTCGATCCTCTTGCCATACCTCAGTAATCCGCTCCTGCTCTAGGCGTTACCGGCCCTGAGCAGGAGCGGTGTCATATGGGGCATCCTGCGGATGCTCCGCCACTATTGGGCGCCGAGCCACCGAGCCCGGGCAAGCCGACCCTCGACCCGCAGCTCGCGGTGTCGTCAGCGGCCTGAGTGGCGTAACCCCAAATGCCACAGGTCCTTTTTGACCTGATCCGGAGCGCATAACGTGGATGCAGCGACGCTCTGTGTATGCCGGGATTCCGCGACGGACTAGCGCGGGCCGGACCGGGCGGCTGCTCAAATGCAACAATTCTTCCCGCCCTGACCCGGATCGGATAGTGTGTAGAGACAGAAGCTGCCCAGTCGCCTGTAGGCAGCGTCTGTCCACCGTGCAAGAAGGCGCGGCAAGATTTGCCGTGAACGCAGGACCATGCGAACAGGAGCTGGCTATGCCTGCAGTCGAGCTGGAAACCGAGATCGTGCCGCTCTCAATCGCAGCGCAGAACCTGCGGGTGTCATGGGGCGTTGCCTGGCGCCGGCTCCTTCGTGGTGAGTTGGTCGGTCGCCAGATCGGTTCGCGTTGGTTTGTCACGCGGGAATCTCTTGAATCGTTGGTCCAACAGCAGCAATCCACGTCGGGCAATCCGGCGGTGGGCTGATGGGACTCCTCGACGGACTCACCAAGGCGGGCCTCTACGGCACCACGGGGTACCTGACGGGCCAGAACCAGGGCGACGAACGCCGGCGCGCGCATGCGCGCGAAGACGCGGCATCCCAGCGTGCTGACGCGGCCGCGACCGAGGAGGCTCGGCTCAACGCACTCCGGGAAGCCCTGCTCACGTCCCAAGCCGATGCCGAGAACGCGCTCGCCTTCCGGCGCCGCACCCCCGACGCACCGACCGTGCGGAATGTGGACCCGCTGAGCCCCGCAGGGATCACGGCCTCGGCACAGCGCGCCGACGCCATTGCCAAGGCGCAAGCGCCGTATCGGGCACCGAGTACCAGCAGCACTGCCCCGGCCCGCACGGCCGAGCAGGAGGAGGCCGAAGGGCTGGCGATACTCAACACGCCGATGAGTCCGGAAGCGACCACGCTGCTGTCGGCGGCGTTCCGGGCCATTCGCCAGCGCAACCCCTCGATGACGCCGGGCCGGGTGACCGTGCGGGCGTACAACGGGGTCAAGAAGGCGCGGCCTGACCTGTTCAGTGTTGCAGCTGGAGAAGCCAGCGCCCCAGCACCGACGATCGCCGAGATGGCGGCGCAGCTCCATGCCGGAACCGGTGCCACAATGGCTCAGCCAGGCCTGAGCCCCGAAGCGACCGCCCGGTTCAGCGGTGCCGAGCATCGCCCTGCGACTTCGCCGGCGGGTCGCTGGGAGGAGCTGGTTGACGGCGGGATGAGCGAAGCCGACGCCACAGCGCAGGTCAAGCGGGAATTCTCGCTGCCATGACCATGCCGTATCGCCCGGATAATCCATTCGCGCCGAAGTCCGGTGGCGCCGCGCGCTACCGGCCCACCAACCCATTCACCGATCAGCCCGATTTCAGCGATGTGGCAAGCGGGGCGTCCGGCGACACGCCGGGGCTCACGGACAGACTGGCGGGCTACGCCGAAGGCGCGGGCAAGGCGCTGGTGGGAGCGGCGAAGGGCATCGCGACGGCGCCGGCGGCAATCGGCAACCTTGTGTTCGGGGACCCGACCGAGGAGGAAGCAGCCAACCCGCTGCTCCGGGCCAGCCGTCTGGCGCGCCTGGGCCCTGGTGTGGCACGGCTCACGCCGACCGGCGGACCCACGCCGGGCGAGAAGGCGGTGGCCATCGGCAAGGCCGTCGTCACCCAACCGATTCACGACATCAAGACGCTGGCGGGCGACGCGAGCCCGGAAGCCAAGGGCGAGGCCGCGACGAATCTGGCGCTCACCGTGGCACCATTCGCCGCCGCCGGCGCCAGCAAGCTGCGATCGGTGAGCCGGGCAGCGGAGGCGGCCCGGACCGCCGACGAGGCGGCGACACTCGAGCGCATCGCCACAGCACCCAAGGAGAACGAAGCCTTCCGCGCTGGACGGCGTAACGCGGTGCTCAGGCGCGCCCAAGAAGCCGCACCCGCGAATGCGGCGGCAAGCCAAGGCGTCGGGAAGCTGGCCGATGCCGAGCGCCGGGTCGCCGTCGAGACAGAACCGCCAAGCGAAACCAGTCAACTCATCCGACAGGCAGACGCTGGATTGTTGGCACCGCAGGCCGAACGGGAAGCCCAGCGGGCCGCGCAAGCCACCAGGCGGGCCGCCGCCGAAGCCGAAGCCCCGAGCGCCACGAGTCAGCTGCTCCGGGCGCATGACGAGCGCGTGTTGGCCGCCCAGCGGGCGCGGGCCGCCGAACCGGTCCCGGAACCCACGCCGGCGCCGGTCCCACCCATCACCCCGGCCAACAGTCGCGCCAAGAACCTCCGCGCCATGCTGGGGAATGAGCAGGGCGCCCTGCGCACATCCCCGCCTGCTGTCACCGAGGGCCTGCCGCCCGATGTGGCCGGTGCCTACCGGCGCCGGGCCGCCGCGATTGACTTCACCGGGCAGTTGGAGAAGTCGGCCGCCACCAGCACCAAGGGCGCCCTCTCGACACGCATCCAGCGATTCGGCGACGCGATCGCCAATGACCGGGGGCCGATCGAGCGGCTGGGCACGCTGGCCGAACGGGCGGACCCCACCTTCCGGCCAACCCAGAACCCCAAGTACCTGCTGAGCTATCAGAAGGAATCGAGCGCCACGGTCGAGCGGGCCATTACCGAAGGCGTGCCGGATGCGCTGAGCCGGGACACGGCGGGCCCCAGCTACAAGAGCCTGTTCGCGCCCTTCGGCCAGAACGACCGGCGGATCCAGCAGGCGTTGACCTACGCCGTCGAGAAGCGGGGGACGGCGCGCGGGATCGACGCATATGGCGGCGACACCCAGGCGTTCCGGGATGCGCAGACGCTCGTCCAGCATTTCGACGCGGACCCCGAGATGGTGGCGTTCGCCGGCCGGTTGGGCCAGTACACCGACGCGCTCGGCAACTACGCGGTGCAGTCAGGCCGCTGGACGCCGGAGCAGTGGGCCGCGATCAAGGGCAGCGATGTGCTCTATATCCCCTACCGCCGGCTCATGGACAGCCTGATCCAGTCGGGTGGTCAGGGGGGCACCGGCCGCCGGCTCATGAACGTGACGAGCGGAGTCAAGGCGTTCGTGGGTTCGCGGCGCTCACTCGCGAATCCGGCGGTGGCGCTCGCCGAGTACACCGACGCCATCATCCGGGGCTCGGACGCCTACCGCGTGGGAGCCGCGCTGTTCGATGCCGCCGACCGGCTGGGTGAGGCGGGGCAGTTCCTCCTGACGCCGGTCGCGAACCCCGCCATCCCGATCAGGGCCAAGGCACTGAACGCGATCAAGGCCCGAGCGGCGGCCAATGGCGACGCGCTGAGCAAGAGCGTCGTGGAAACGCTGGGTGAGATGTTCGAGCCCGCGATTGACCCCAAGCACCCGGTCATCTGGCGGAACGGGCCCAACGGCCGGGAGTACCGGGTCGTCAATGCGCCGGACCTCTACCAGGCCGTCGCTGGACTGCACGCGGCACCCGGAGCGGTCCAGACGTTCTTGGACCTTACGCTCCTGCCCATGCGCCGGATTTTCACGGCTGCGACCACTGCCTTTGTCCCCCGCTTCGCCGGCGGGACCAATCCCGCCCGGGATGTGCTGGACGCGCTCGCCAAGACGCAGCACGGTGTGACACCGGTGGACCTGGCGCGTGGCTACGTCGAGGCGCTGGGTGGCGTGGTAGGCGCGGAGAACGTGCCGCGTTACCTGCCCCGATTGCAGCAGGCGTTCCAGGCGGTCGGGCTTGATCTGGGTCAGGTGCCAGGGCTGACCGGCATCGCAGGCGAAGCCAAGCGGCACGGGCTCGGCGGGGTCTCCCAGTTCGGCGACGTGACGACGCCCGCGATGGCGGCCCGGCGCTACGCCCCCACCACGATGGGACAGCGGATCCGGGGTACGGCGCGGAGCGTGGTCATGGGAGACCGGTCGCCGCTCGCCAAGGTCGAGAAGGTCTTCGAGGCGAGCGACCTGGGCCCGCGGCTCGGCGAATATGCCGCGGCCAAGCGCAACCCGGCGGTCATCGCCAAGCTCCGGAGCGGTGTGTGGACACCGACCGATGTGGAGTTGTACGCCGCCAGTGCGGGCCGGCCCATCACGCTCGACTTCAGCAACGTGCCCGGCAACCCGGTGCTCCGGGCCTACGCTCGCTATGTGCCCTTTGTCCGACCCGCCTTGCAGAGCCCGGTGCGGTTCGCGGAAGCCACCGCCCGGAACCCCAAGCGGATGGCGGCCTACGCCACGGCCATCAGCGGGGCGGCGGTGGGGGCGTGGCTGATGAAGCACCGGAGCCCCGAGGCGCTGGCTGCGACGAACGATCGGCCCAAGGAAGAGCGGGCGGGGTTTCTCCTGTTCCCGGTGGACGACGAGGCGCACGTCACGCTCCGGATGCCGCTGGGGCAGGAGACCGCCTTGATCGCGGCCGGCACGACCGCCTTGCTCGATGCATGGGCCGACCACGACCCCAACGCCGCCAGCACGCTGATCGAAGCGATGAGCCGCGCTCTGCCGCCGGGGCTGGATGAATGGGTGCAGGGCAATCCCGAAGTCCCCATCCCGCTGGTGCAGCAGATCCAGGAGAACGATCGGAACCGCCGCTTCTTCGGCAATGCGCCGGTGGAATCGGAACGGATGCAGGCGCTGTCGCCGGAGGAACGGCGGAACGACCAGACGCCCGCGACCTACTCGCTCCTGAGCCGGGCCACCGGCGGGCGGGTGAGCCCGCTCAAGCTCCAGAACCTGGCCAAGGGAGTCTTGTCCCAGTCGGAGCCGTTTGTCACCGCCGCAACGGATGTGGTGGCGAAGCCGCTGCTGGGCGCGGATGCGCCGGTGGTCGCGGCCCGCACCAGCCGGAGCAATCCCCTGAACCCGCTCACCGCCTTCGTGGCCAGCGACCCGCCGTACCGGACTCAGAGCGAAGACCAGTACTACGCGCTCCGGGATCGCTATCGGCAGGCCGCGGCTGACGCCCGCGCCGCCGAGCAGAATCAGGATTTTGCGTTGGTCCGCCGAATCACCGAGCGCGGGGATCTCCCGTTGGTCGCGGATGACCGGGCCAAGGATTTGTTCCGAGCCGCCGACCGCGAGCTGCGCGCGCTGGCGGACCAGCGACGCGCGGTGCTGGCACAGGCGAAAGCCGGGGCATCGCCCGACGACGTACGGGCGGTGCTGGACGAGCTGACGCGGCGGCAGCAAGCGATTTACCGCAACGCGATGAGCCTGTGGGGAGCGCAGTCGGGCCCACCCGCTGCGCCGGCGATGGCCACCCGATGACGGTGCCTGCTGTCGCGCTGCGCGCCACCGGCGTTCCCTGTCTTCGTCCACGCACACCTGGATGTGCCCATGCCTGATCTGTTCGCCGATGCTGACCGCCGGCGCTTCCGTCCGCCGCCACCGCGCTCCCTCGCATTCGAGGTTGGTTACGCGCTGGGCGCAGTCGTGGGGGCGATCCGCTACGGCCCGCAGCGCCTGTGGGGAGCGCTTCGGCTGCAGGCGCTCCTGCTCATGCTGTGGATGGGCGGACGGTTGTTCACCGCGTCCAACGTGGTGATCTGGTGGCTCTGGCGATGGCAAGCCGCCTGGATCACGCAACTGGACGCCCGCTTGCGTGCACTGACGCCACTCACTGAAAGGGAGCCCTGATGGCCACCGTGGTCCAGAAGTTCGTCAACACCGATGTGAGCAACGGCGACGGCACCAGCGGCGCGCCGTGGTCGTCGCTCGATAACGCCATGACCGGCCTCGCGAGTCTGTACGCCTCGGGGCTCGTCGCGGCCGATGTGCAGGTAGACCTGTTCTGCGCCGGAGCCGCGCAGGATACGGCGCCCACCACCTCGACCGGCGTCAACGTGAGCATCGCGACCGACGCGACGCGCTACCTCCGGATCCTGGCGGGGGTGGGCCAGTCGGCCCAGATGCCCTTCAACACCGGCCGGTACCGGCTGGTGCAGACCAACGGGTTCCGGCCCTGCCTCACGGTCGCCACCACGAAGCTCATCCTGCAGGGGCTCCAGTTCCGGAACACCGGACTCCGGGCCAACAGCCCGAACTGCCTCAGCATCCCGAGCACGGCGGGGCGCGAGACGTATGTCTATGGCTGCTACGGCGACTTCACGGGGGTGGATACGCCGGGCGTCGATTGCGCGGGCGTGTACCTCAAGAGCACTGGTACCAACCACAAGATCGTGGTGCGCAACTCGGTGATGACCGGTGCGCGGGTCGGCTTCCGGCGAGCGGCCACCGCCGCCGGGTCGGTGACGATCCTCGACAACAACACCGCCGTCGCCAACTCGCTGGACGGGTTCCTGGTGGACTGCTCGGCGGGCACCACCCTGATGCGGAACAACGTGGCGACTGGCAACACGACGGCGGACTACAGCTTCAACGGCGCGGTCGGGCTCACCACCGCGGGCAACCGTTCGGGCGACGCCACGAGCCCCGATGTAGCGGGCCAATCGAAGACCTTCACGTTCGTGAGCAGCGGCACCGGCGATTACCACCTCGACACGAGTGACCTCGGCGCGATTGGCGCCGGCACCGACCTGACGGCGGACAGCAGCAATCCTTTCTCCGACGATTTCGACGGCGAGGCCCGTGTGGCCCCCTGGGATGCAGGCGCCGACCAAGCGTCGACAGGCGGGGGCGGGGGCGGGACGTTCGCGCGCTACTACTTCACCCGCCGGCGTCGGCGCTGAGGAGGCTCGATGGGACTCCATGATGTGCGCCGCCGGCTGGCGGCGTTGGATGAAACCCTGGCGCCGCCGCCGAGTCGCCGCCTCGTCGTCCTCTTCGGTGACGAGACCACGTCGCCGGACGCCGAGATGCGGGCGATACGGAACGCGGCGTGCTCCGCCGGCGAGCCATGCCCGCGGTTTCTGATCGTGCGGTTCGAGCCCGCCTCGTGACAGCCGCACACTGTCAGGGGACTACCGCTCGCGGGACACCGTGCCGGGCGCGGCCAGTGCATGGTTCGCGCTTCTGTGTCCGTCACTCGCCCGATGCCGACGTGCAAGCCAAGGCGCGCGAGGGCTGGCGGCGGGGCGGGCGGATGCGGGCGGCGCAACTCGCCGCGCCAACGGTGCCGGGGATCCGGACCAGCGATCTCGATTTGAGCAGCGCCCACGGGCTCGTGACCTACGTCGCGCGCGCCTTGGCGCAGCTCGCCCTCCTTCCCTTCGACGTGCGCACCGCTAACGCCATGGGCCAGCTGGTGACCTGTCAGCGCGGGACGCTGGAAGTCTCCGACCTCGCCGCACGCATCACGGCCCTGGAACAACAACTGGGAGGCCCGCGTGCCGCGTGAACTCTCTCGGAGGGTTGATGCAATCGTAGACGCGATCGGCCAGCGTGAGCGTGGGTCCTATGTGGTGGAGGCACCCTTCGATGTGCTGCGCGCGCCGCTATCCGAACAGGCGGCGTGGCTGGACACGCAGGGCGTCGCGTGGCCTGTCGCGATCGTGCCTGCGACGCTGGACCGGGCAGCATGGATGGCTCGCTACCGTCCCGAGCCCCGGGGGGCGTAGCCTAGCCCCAAGACACAACGAAGCGCCGGGTAGCCGCCCGGCGCCTCGCGAGACCACACATCATCTTCTGTTGGAGGAAGACCCGTGAAACGTACTGCCTCAGCGGCGGCTCCGCCAGCCACCATGACGCCCATCCGGCGCCATGCGGTGGGCTCCGAAGCGGAACTCCGCCTCAACCGCCTGACCGATGGTGGCGTCCAACTCCGGTTGCACCGCCGGCCGCCCGACGAACTGTCGACGGCGCCGGACGCCTTCGCCGCCACGGCTGCCGGCGTCATTCTGCCAGCCCACCTCCTTGAGTCGATCGCTGCTGATCTGCGGGCGTTCGCCGAGGAGGGATCGTGAGTGCGTCTCGCCTGCTGCGTCGGCCCGTGCCCGTCGGCGGGGTGCCACATACTCCCGTCGCACCCGCCACTCTCGCCTGTTACGCCACGCGCCCTCATCTGCCGGAAACCTGGGAAGCGGAGCCGATTCCGGTCCGGCGGTTGGGGCAGCTGGGCGACGTGCTCACGCTCCGGGCGCAGCATCCGTGCGCCGTGGCCGTCGTCGTCACACCCAACACCTCGCTCGAGCGGCTGGCCAGCGAGCTGCAGGCGCTCGCGGACATGCTGCGCTACGGTCCCGATCCGCAAGGCCCGGCGGCGGTCTGTGCGATGCCGGGTTTCCGTCCGTGACCGGGCCCGGCGCGCTCACGCGCTGGCGCGCGGAGCTGCAGGCTGGCCGGCGGTCGCGCACCGAGTACGACCTACTGTGGCGCGCAGCTGCCGCTGAAATACTGGGCGACGAACATGCGGCCGCCGGCCTCCCTGGTCTCGCCGCACAATACATGTCGGACGCCGCCACGTGCCTGGCGCATCACGACGCGGCCCCTGGCGCACCGGCGTCGTCAGTACCGGTCAGGCGCCGGCGTCACCCGACATCCCGGCCTCACCCGACATCATGGCTTCAGCGCAACGCCGCTGGGGCCGCACGGTATCTCCCATGACCGATATGGCTGAGAATCGCACCGACTTGGGGAACGCGCGCCGTCTCGTGCGGCTGCATGGGGACCACTTGCGATACGTGCACACCTGGGCCACGTGGCTCGTGTTCGATGGACGGCGGTGGCGGAAGGACGCCACCGCCGAAATTGATCGGCTGGCGAAAGCGACCGCGCTGTCCATCTACCGGGAGGCGGCCGATGCGGGCGACGAGCCCGAGCGGCAGGCACTCGCCAAGTGGGCCGTCGCGACGGAGTCCGAGCGCCGACTGCGCGCGCTGGTGAGTGTGGCCACGTCGGAGCCGGAGGTCGTCGCCGAGGCGAGGGCGTTCGACGCGGACCCGTGGCTGTTCAACGTCGCGAATGGAACGCTGGATCTGCGGACGGGGTGCCTCCGGCCGCATGCCGCCGAGAACCTGATCACACGGCAGACGCCTGTGGAGTACGATCCGGCCGCTGCGGCCCCGCGGTTCGCCGCCTTCCTCGCGCGCGTGGTGCCGCAACCGGAGATGCGGGAATTCCTCCAGCGTGCCATTGGCTACAGCCTGACCGGGCTCACCACCGAGCAGTGCCTGTTCTTCTGCTATGGGCATGGCGCCAACGGCAAGAGCGTCCTGCTCGAAGTGTTGCGGGCGCTCTTCGGCGAGTACGCGATGCAGGCCGACTTCTCGACCTTCCTGCTGCGCCGGAGCGAGGGGCCGCGGAATGACCTGGTGCGGCTCGATGGGGCCCGGCTGGTGACCGCAAGTGAGATTGCCGATGGCCAGCGTCTGGACGAGTCGCTGATGAAGTCCCTGACGGGCGGGGATGTGATCGCCGCTCGCCAGCTCTACCGGGAAGCGGTCGAGTTCCATCTGCAGGCGAAGTTCGTACTGGCCGCCAATCACAAGCCCATCGTGCGCGGGCGGGACCACGCCATCTGGCGCCGCTTCCGGCTGGTGCCGTTCACCGTCACCATCCCCGAGGAGGAGCGCGATCCACAATTGGCCGACCGGCTCCGGGAGGAGTTGCCCGGCATTCTCGCGTGGGCTGTGGAAGGGTGCCTCGCCTGGCAGCGGGACGGCTTGGCGGCGCCGGCAGAAGTGCTGACAGCGACGGAGGACTACCGGGCAGAGATGGACGTGCTGGGCGCCTTCATTGCCGAGCGCTGCCAGGTGGCGAACGGCGTCTCGGTGCAGGCGGCGGTGCTCTATGCGGCCTACCGGGCATGGGCGACGCAGGGGCATGAAGAGCTACTGAGCAGCACCCGATTCGGGCGCGAAATGGCCACCCGGTTCCCGAAAGCGATAGTCCCGGGCGGGCGCATCGCCTACTTCGGGATCATGGTCCAACCCGATAGTTGTGAGGGTCTGGGAGGGTTTGAGGGTAGTTCCGTAAAGTCTCCACATGAGGAAGTGACAGAGGGAAGTTACCGAAACGCCCCTTCAACCCTCACAAACCCTCACAACGCCACTCGCGGAGCCGAAATTACCCCGATTGCAGGTGTCGGGCGGCGTGATTTCGATCAGGGGGACGCTTGGGAAGGCGATGACACCCTGGGGCGAGGCGCCGCATGAGCAACACGGCGCACCTTCGGGGCGAGGCACCTGCCAGCGGACAGACTGAACGCTGCGTTGCCTGTGGCTGGACCCTGACCGTCCTTCGTGGGCATCCCACGGCCAAGCTGTTTCACCCGCTCCGATGCCCGCGGTGTGGCGGCTCCGGCTGGACCGCACGCGGTACCCCTCGGGCCAGCCGGGTGACACGGACGCCAGAGGGTCACGCGTGACACCAGACACGCTCGCTGCGCTCCGCACACTCGCTGAGGCGCTGCCGCCCGGCCAGCCGGTCCCGGTGCCACGCGAGTGGTTGCTGGACCTGCTGGCGACGGGCGGTCCCGCGCCGGCGCCGGCGCTCATCGGCGATTTGACGTGCACGACGGCAGGCGCGATACTCGGACGGCACGCCTCGACGGTGCGGGCGATGTGTGAACGCGGGGAACTGCCTGGCGCCTACCGGCAGCATGGGCGCGAGTGGCGGATCCCTGCGGGGGCAGTAGAGTCGTATCGCGCGGCTCAACGACTGCCCCGCGCCGCGCGTCCCGGTGCCGATGCGCCGGCGAACCTCGGGCGCTGGCGCCGTCACCTCGACAAGACTGCCTGACCTTCCATGCCGGGAGCCGTCATGTCACCACGGAAGCGCGGAAGCCGCATCTACTGGCGTACCCGGGGCGGGGTCGCCCGCGCCTATCTCGATGCGCGGGACTTTGCCGACGTGGGCGGGAAGCTGGAGGCGTTGCGCGCGCCGGGTGAGCACTGGGCGACGAGTGATCGGGATGTCGCGCACCAGCTCGCGGCGGAACGCATCGCCCAGCTCGAAGCGAAGCGGCGGGGCCGCGCCATCCTGGGCGCCACGAAAGAGACGACATTGGCGCAGGTGGCGGCGCTGCACCTCGACGCCAAGGCGGAATCGGGTCGCTACACGCCGGAATGGCTCGGCGTGACGGAAGGCTATCTCTCGCGCGTGCTCGACGTGCTGGGGCGGGACCGGGATCCGCAGAGTGTCACGGTGGAGGATGTCCGGCGGCTGGTGAGCGTCCTGCGCCGGCTGCCCAATCGCCGCGGCGGCACGTTCGGCGAGGGCCATGTGCGGCATCACCTGAGCGCGCTCTCGGGTGTGTTTCGTCGCGCACAATCAGAAGGCTATGCGCCACCCGGCTTCAATCCCGTTGCCTCAATGCTCGACAAGCCGACCGCGCCAAGCCGCGAGGCGCGATGGCTCGAAGTGCATGAAGCGGCGCTGTTGCTTGAAGCCGCGCGCACCTATCCCGCGCCGGACGATGCCACGCCCTTCGGCTATCCGCTCGTGGCGACGTTCCTGCTGACCGGTGCGCGCGAGACGGAACTGTACGGGCTGGAATTGGATGATGTGAGCTTGGAGCGGCGGACAATCACGTTTCGTGAGAACAAGTGGCGCCGGCTCAAGACGCGGGGATCCACGCGCACGGTCCGTCTCTGGCCGCAACTCGAAGAAATCCTGAAAGACTATCTCCGGGGGCCGCATCGCCCGATGGGTGAGCTGCTATTTCCTTCGATGGCAACGGGCACCGAAGCAATGCTCGTGGATTGCCGGCGGTTGCTCGATCGCCTGGCGGTCCGCGCCGGCTTTCTGGAAGTGGTCTACGATGAGGCGGGGAAGGCGCGGAAGCATCACGGGATGCCGGTCTATCGCGGGACGCCGATTCGGACCAAGATGTTTCGGCACGCCTACTGTGCGACACGCTTGCAGACGCTCGATCACGGAGCACCGGTGAGCGTCTACACCGTGAGCCGCGAGTTGGGGCACACGTCGCTCGCGATGGTGGAGCGGACCTATGCCCACTTGGGGGAGGTGCGGCACCGCGCGGAGGTGGTCGAATATCGGCCAGAGCAGCACGCCGACAAACTGCGGTCGCAGCTTGCAAAAATGGGGGTTCTGTTACCGTGAACGTTACCACGGCGCGGCGCGTGGTGCGGGGCGGATGTGAAAAAACCCCGCAAGCGATTGCGGAGTTTGTCATTGCAAAGTGGGCGATGAGGGGCTCGAACCCCCGACCTCGCGCATGTGAGGCGCGCGCTCTAACCAGCTGAGCTAATCGCCCGGTTTTCCGGGACGGGATACTACCAAGCCGCCCCCGGTCCGCAC
>Ga0070681_10001384_pt1 | contig 21249 bp, 26 predicted proteins | sample KBSC83BmetaG_FD_65650 | JGI IMG/M metagenome (GOLD analysis project Ga0070681, IMG submission 65650) | Corn rhizosphere microbial communities from Kellogg Biological Station, Michigan, USA - KBS C8-3B metaG | ecosystem: Host-associated > Plants > Roots > Rhizosphere | place: USA: Michigan... | reverse complement strand
AACGCGCGTGCCGCCGCCGCGACGGCGCAGTTGTACGTCGCGGCGTACGAGAGCGGCCTGTCGACCCAGGTACTCGCCGGCGAGAACCGCGGCCGGCTGCTGCCACACGACTACGTGGCCCTCGAATGGAAAGGGCCGTACGAGCTCGGCCGGCGGGACATCGACCTCGCGTACCTGCCGAAGGCCAAGCCGGCCGATTCCGGAGTGGCCGCCTTCGTCCAGAACCGGCACACCGGCGAGGTGCTCCAGGCCCTGATGCTGGGGGTGTGCACCCCCTAGGTATCGCAACGGCGCGGGCCCGAAGTCCGTTTTTCCTTTATATTCGCGCCCGTACGCCTGTCGGGGGGGCGGGGCACTGAGGAGCGTCCATGCAAGCGACGCAGATCCGCCAGAAGGACGGCGTCTTTTACTTCGTTAGCTACCGCGCCAAGGACCTCATGGCGAAGGTGCGGTTCATCAGCCGTTTCTACGGCGAAGGCGAAGAAATCGCCCCGTCCCGCGTCGCCGAGGACGACGACATCGCGCAATTCATCGCGCGCATCGAGAAGAACGACGAGGCCTTCCAGCGCTCTATCTCGCGCTCGAAGGTGAAGCAGCTGAAGAACTTCTACGAGACCGCCGTCTCGCAGCCGCCGATCCCGGGCACGGTGCTCCTCTTCACCTCCGAGCGACTCAACTTCCGCGCGAGCGGCGATGGCGGACATGGCAGCATCGCCGAGCCGGGCACGAAGTACCTGATCATCGACGGCCAGCACCGGCTCGCGGCGCTGCACTTCTACATGCAGGAGCGGCCCGACGACGCGGCGACCATTAACGTGCCGTGCATCATCTTCGACGGTCGCAGCGAGGATTTCGCCACCGAGATGTTCGTCATCATCAACTCGACGCCGACGCGCATCAACAAGAGCCATCTCGTCGACCTCTACGATCGCGTCTCGTTCGCCGCGCCGGACCGCAAGTTCGCCGCGCGGCTGGTCGAGAAGCTTTATATGGAGGGCGACAGCCCGCTGCGCTATCGCATCAATCGCCTCGGCGGGCGCAGCCAGCGCGACAAGTGGGTGCTGCAGGCCGAGCTCTTCAACGAACTGCACCGCTGGGTGCGCGGCCGCTGGCGCTCGATCCAGCTCGCCGGCGGCAGCGCGAAGGAAGTGCCGCGCTATTACGGCATCATCCGCGACTTCTTCAAGGCGGCGCGGGCCGTGTTCGGCGAAGCGGTGTGGGGCAAGGACAATTACATGGTCACGAAGCCGGTGACCATCAAGGCCATGGTGCGCGTGTGCGCGGACCTCGCGCGCGACGACGCCGAGCCGGAAAACGGACGCCTCGCGCGCTGGGAGCAGCGCCTCGCGCCGTGGTCCGAGATGGCCAAGCAGTTCCGCGAAGAGGGCTTCTACGAGCGCTTCCCGGCCAAGGGCGAGGTGGAGCGCGTGGCCCGGGTGCACCGGGACCTCGCGCGCGCGGCCAACATCGAGACGAACCGGCCGAAGCAGTAGCGGGAATACACGGGTTCACCGCCTGTTCGCGGCGGTATGAGGCATTTCTTCTTCCTGGTAGCTGTCGTTTCGCTGTCAGCTTGCGCGGCCGCCGAACTCAAGCCTGACCAGTGCGCTGCGCCCTACGATATCGGCGTGCGCGACGGCATCATGGGCCTCAACCCGCAGGATGAGCTCTATGGCCCGCCCTGCGCGCGCAACGGCACTCCATTGAATTTCGCCGCCTACCGTGAAGGCTGGATCGAAGGCAACTTCCAATATGTCACCCGTACGCCTCATACTGAGTAGCGCGGCTGCGCTGCTGATAGCGAGCTGCGCGGCGCCCATGAGCGCCGACCAGTGCCGCAGCGCCGACTGGTATCGCCTGGGATATCGCGACGGCGACATCTACGGCGTGCAGGCGCAGATCGACCAGTACGCGGCACAGTGCGCGAGCATCGCGGTCGATCGAGCCAACTACATGGCGGGCTGGCGCGACGGATACGCGGAATACCGCAGCCGCGTCGAGAAGACCGAAAGCCCCTAGACCTGCACGGCGCCCTGCGCTGCCAGGGCGTCGATCTCGGCATCCGCGTAGCCGACCTCCGCCAGCACCTTGCGCGTGTGCTCGCCGACGGCGGGGATCGCCTCCATGCGTGGCTCGAAGCCGCTCAGATTGAACGGCGGCTTGAGCGCGTCGATCGGCCCGGCGGGCGATGCTACGCTCGTCCACCGCTCGCGCGCGACGAGCTGCGGATGGCGCCAGAACTCGTCCATCGTATTCAACCGCGCGTTGGCGATGTCCGCGGCCTCCAACCGGGCGATGACCTCGTCGGCCGTGAGGCGCGAGAAGACGCGATCGACCTGCTCATGCAGCGCCGGTCGGTTCGCCAGCCGCGCCGGGCTGGTCGAGAAGCGCGGGTCGCGCGCGAGCGCGGCGTCGCCGAGCACGATCTCGCAGAAGCGCGCGAATTCACGCTCGTTCTGCACGCTCAGGAACACGGTCGCGCCATCTCCGGTCCGGAATGGCCCATAGGGTGCGATCGTCGCGTGATGCGCGCCGGAGCGCTCGGGCGCGCGCCCGCCGTACGCGGTGAAATAGGCGGGAAACCCCATCCATTCGCCGAGTGCTTCGAACATCGTGATGTCGAGCGTTGCGCCTTCTCCGGTGCGCAGGCGCCGGATCAGCGCGGCCAGGATGGAGGAGAACGCGTACATGCCGGCGGCGATGTCGGCGACCGGGATGCCGGCTTTCGCCGCCGCCTCCGGCGTGCCGGTCACGGAGAGGAGGCCTGCCTCGCATTGCACGAGCAGGTCGTAGGCCTTTTTCTCCGCATAAGGGCCGCTCGGCCCATAGCCGGAGATGCCGCACCAGACGAGCTTCGGGTTGCGCGCTCGCCAGGTCTGCGCGCCGAGGCCGAGCCGCTCGGCCGCGCCGGGCGCCAGGTTCTGCACGAAGACGTCGGCGCGCTCGACGAGGCGCTCCAGGACCGCGCGCGCCGCCGGATGCTTTGCGTCGAGCGCCACGCTTTCCTTCGAGCGGTTCGTCCAGACGAAATGCGACGAGAGTCCCTTCACCGTGCGGTCGTAGGCGCGCGCGGCGTCGCCGCCGCCGGTCCGCTCGATCTTGATGACGCGCGCGCCGAGCTCGGCGAGCTGGCGCGTGGCGAACGGCCCGGCGATCACTTGCTCGAGCGACACGACGGTAATGCCTTCGAGCGGCCTCATGCGAAATCGAGCGTCAGTCCGGGCAGAGGCAGTCCGGCGATGCGCGTGGTCCAAGTCTCGCCCGGCCGGACGGGATGGGCATCGGTGATGACGCCGGTCGTGATGATCTCGCCGGCGTCGAGCGGCGGCGCGGCGCGCTGGCTCGCCAGCAAGCGGACGAGATGCTCGAGCGCTTTCAGCGGACTGTCGAGCACGTTCGCGCCGACGCCGCGATCGACGAGCGCTTCGCCGCGGTAGAGCTCGACCTGAGCGGCCGGCAGCAAACCCTCCACTCCCGGCGGCAAGGGCACAGGCGTGCCGACGACCAGCCGCCCATGCAGGCCATTGTCGGCGGTGGAATCGGCCAGCGCGAGCCTCCAGCCGGGGTGATGGCACTGCACGATTTCCACGGAGTGCGCCATCCACTCGATGCAGTCGAGGAGCCTGTCATCGCCTGGCGCGGCGCGCAGCCGGAAGCAGATCTCCGGCTCGATCCTCGGGTTGATGAGCCCTTGCAGCGGTACCGGCGCGCGGTTGTGCGTGGCGCGGATGAGCGTGCGGTCGTAAACCGTGCCCCAGATCGGCTCGTAGACGCCGTAGCGCGGCCAGATCGTGCGATTGGTGAAGCCGATCTTGCGGCCGACGCGGCGCCAGCCGGCGGCGACACGGTGCTCGTGCAGGGCACGCGCCGCCTCATAGCCGGCTTCGGCCGTCAGGCCCGCATGGGTCGCGCTGAAGGGAGGCACCTCGCGCGGCGTCTCGTGAACGGAAATCAGCTCGCGCGCCAGCATCGCGCCGATTGTAGATGGCAAAATCCGGTCCATGGACCCCGCGCTCGCCTGGGCCATCGCTGGCATGGTGCTCGTCATCACCGAGCTCCTGAGCGGGACGTTCTATCTCCTGATGCTCGCCATCGCGGCGTTCGGCGCCGGGCTGGCAGCCTACGTCAACCAGCCGTTCCCGGTTCAATGCATCGTCGTCGCCCTGCTGGGCGTGGCCGGCTGCTATGGCGTCCATGTCTACCGCGCGAAATCGGCGCCGGGACGCATGCCGCCTATCGACGCCGGCATGCCGGCGAGCTTCGAGAGCTGGCTCGATGCCGGGTCGCGGCTCGCGCGCGTGCGCTACCGCGGCGCAAGCTGGGATGCGCGCGTGGAAGGCACCGAAGCGGTCGAGCCGGGTGCCACGGTCTTCGTGCTCGCTGCCGATGGCAACACGCTCAAGGTCGCCAAGAACCGTCCCGCCTGAGGGAGGCGGGAACTTTCAATCCCATCTGGAAAAAAAGGGGGGGAACACCATGGTATGGAAGCTCGCCGCGGCCGTCGTAGCCGCGATCGTCGCGGCCCAGTTGCCGGGGCTGCAGCATTACTGGGGCTGGGTATTGCTTATCGGCATCGTGGTAGCCTTCGTGGTCGAAGGCGTGCGCATCGTGCCGCAGCAGAGCGCCTGGGTGGTGGAGCGGCTCGGCCGCTTCCACGGCACCCTCGAGCCGGGCCTCAACCTCATCATCCCGTTCTTCGACAAGGTCGCGTACATCCATTCGCTGAAGGAAGTGCCGCTCGACGTGCCGGAGCAGGTTTGCATTACGAAGGACAACACGCAGCTCGGCGTCGACGGCATCCTCTACTACCAGGTGACCGACCCGCGGCTCGCATCGTACGGATCGTCGAACTACGTCGCCGCCATCACCCAGCTCGCACAGACCACGCTGCGCAGCGAGATCGGCAAGATGGAGCTCGACAAGACCTTCGAGTCGCGCGAGGAGATCAACCGCCAGATCGTGCAGTCGCTCGACGAGGCCGGACGCAACTGGGGCATCAAGGTGCTGCGCTACGAGATCAAGAGCCTCACGCCGCCGGAGTCCATCCTGCGCTCCATGCAGCAGCAGATCACGGCGGAGCGCGAGAAGCGTGCGCTGATCGCGAAATCCGAAGGCGAGCGCCAACAGGAAATCAACGTCGCCGACGGCGAGAAGCAGGCGGCCGTGCTGCGCTCCGAAGGCGAAAAGCAGGCGGCGATCAACCGCGCTCAGGGCGAGGCGACGGCGATTCGGGTCATCGCGGAGGCTACCGCCGCCGGCGTGCGCTCGGTGGCCGAGGCGATCGGCGACAAGGGTGGACTCGACGCCGCCAACCTCAAGGTCGCGCAGCAGTACATCGACGCCTTTGCCAACCTCGCGAAGAGCTCTAACACGCTCATCATTCCGTCGAACGCCGGCGACGTGGCCGGCTTCGTCGCTACGGCGATGAGCGTGCTCGAGCGGACGAGGGCGGCGCCGTCCGCGCCGGCGCGAAGCTAGCGCTCGCGCGAGCGGCGGCCCAGCCAGACGTGCAGGCCGCCGAGAATAATGACGGCAGATCCGATCGCCCAGTGCACCACGCTGGCTGCGCTGCGCAGGCCTTCATCGCCCACGTAGTAGAGCATTGCCCCGGTTGCCACGAGCACGGACAGGGTGACGGTGAAGACCGCCCCGGATGCCCGGTTCTTGCGCTCCCGCCAGCCGGTCGGCGCGTGCAATGCGGCGACGGCTCCGACGAGGACGAGCAGCACCATCGCCGCGCTGCCGTGTACCGCCATGCAGGCTGCGGTGACGCGGCGCGAGCCTTGCGGCGTCAATAGCCACGTCACGCCGCTGGCCGCGACTGTCAGGCCGACCGCGTAAGTGGCAATGCGCAGGCTAGCCGGCAGGCGCATGCAGGTGGCCGTTCGCATCGAGGGCGAAGGCGGCGGCGTCGAAGCGTTTCAGGAGCGAATTGACCGGGCCGAGCAACGCCGTGGCTTTGGTGAGCGCGTCGGCGACCAGGCAGGTCGTCGCGGCCACCGTCACGCTCCACTCCATGCCGCCGCTCGCACCGGTACGGGGATCGTAAAGCCGCGCGCCGAACTCGCCGCTAGAGGTCGCATAAGCCGGGTAGGGAAGGGGCGGCAGCTGCACCGATTGCGCGGGCTGCCCGGGCACGCGCACGTTGACCGCCGCGTGCTTGGCGCCGAGGAACCGCAGGTCTCCACCGGCATTGACACTGCCGGCGCCGGCCCCCCGTCGCTGGAGCAAGTCGGCTGCGACGTCGACGGCGAAGCCCTTGGCGATGCCGCTGACGTCGACCTGCGCAGGGCGGCGGAGTCGAACGGCACCCCTGTCCAAAACGATGTCGGTATGGCGAGCGCCGTTGCCGGGAACAACCACGTCGAAGGCGCCCGCGGTCGCTTCGCTCAGCTCAAGCGCGCGCTTCAGCACCTCGAAGGTCCAGGGATCGACCGCCACCGGGTGGCGATGCGCGTCGCGATTGATGCGCCCGATGTCGCTCTCGGCGCGCTGCGCGCTCATGCAGGCATGAACGCGCGCGATGGCGGCAAAGGCCGCCTCGACGGCGGCGGGCGCAGCGTCCGCGGCGATGGCCACGATCGTTCCGAGGAGCGGCCGGGCGCGGCGGATCACGGTGCCTTGAGCGCCAGGCGATGCAGGACGAGCAGGCGGCGCACGCCGTCAGTGATATGGCGGCAGGAAAGCGTCGCGCCGCTCAGGTTCTGGATGTCTTCGCCGAGCCGCAGCGGATCGCGGGGCCCCTTGCCGACGAATTGCGCGCGCCAGCGCGGATCGCGAACCTCGCCGCCGCGCGTTTCGCGATAGTCGAGGATCTCGACCCCCCGCACGGTGCCCTGCGGGTCGATCGCCACCGCGTACGTGATCAGCTCGTGCTTGCCGATCACCTCGTCCACCATGAACGAGCCGAGCAGCGTGTCGCCGCGCAATGCCTGCCAGACCCGCGGTTCATCGACATCGGCCTGAGCGCCCGCTTCGGTTTCGATGCGCGCGCGCAGCGCAGGGGAGAGCCGTAGCGCGGCCGGTGCGAAGCGCTCGGCCGCGGGATAGAGCTGGCGCTGCGCCTGCTCGACCGTCAGGTATTGCGTCGCGAACGCGGCGCCCGGCATCGACGCCGCGGCGACCGGAATCCACAGCGCGGGGTCGAGGCGCGGCATCAGAACATGTAACCCAGCCCGAGATTCAGGCGGTCCTTGGTGCGGTCGGTCTCATAGCGCTGCAGGTCCGCCTTGAGCACGACCTGCGGATGGACGTAGAAGTTGACGCCGAAGGTCTTGATGCGCTCCTGGTTGTTCGGGTCCTGGACCACGCCGAGCGCGGCGTCTTCCTGCTGGCGGATGTCGATGCGCTCGAAGCGCGCGAATGGCGCCACGTCGATATCGCCACGGCGATAAACGTGATAGGCGGCCTGCGCGTACCAGCCCATCATCGAGCGCGGCGCGGCAAAGGGCGTCGGCGCGGCGGACGTGACCGCATTCACACGGTCGGCATCGCCCAAAGTGCCGCGCGCGTAGAGCGCCTGGAGGTCCCATCCGGCGATGCTGTATTTCGCGTGAAGATCCCAGAGCGTCAGCCGCGCCTGCACGCCGCGCAGCGCGGCTGCCGCCTGTCCGTTCTGCCCCGTGTCTCCGGTAAAGATGCCGCCGCCGACGAGCAGGCCCGGGCGCTGGTAGTTAAGGGCGCCGTAGATGGAAAGATCGTGCGCGTCGGCCTGCGAGCCTTCCTGGTGAGCGCTGCGGATGCCGGTATTCGGATCGTCGAGCTTGCCGGAATTGAAACCGGTGGTGAGGCCGACGTCGTAGCCGAAGCCCTTGTTGCCGAGCGCGCCATGCATGCCGAAGCCCAGCTCGCGCCAGGTGGTGGGGATGATTCGGGTCTCGACCTCGTTGCGCTCCACGCCATAGTAGGTGGGGGGCTCGTGCGTCAGGTTGAGGATGCCGAGCGGGATCAGGAACAGCCCGCCCTTCACGTTCACGGCATCGCTGAACCGGTAGTTGAGGTACGCCTGCTCCATCTCCACTTCGCCGTCGTCCTCGGCGCTCGCGATGGCGTGCTCGATCTCGAGCTCCGAGTTGAAGCTCAGCCGGTCGTTGAAGCGATGCCCGAACCCGATGACGAAGCGCCGCAGGTCCGCCTTGCTCGTGCGCTCGCTATCCCGGTAGCGGTTGTAGTTGAACTCGCCGTAGCCGAAGATCGACGTCGCGCTCTCGGTCGTGCGGCGCTGCTCGCTGCGCATGCGCGAGACGTCGGTTTTCAGGCGGTCGATCTCCTGCTGGAGTACTTCGACCTTCTGCTCGGTGCTTTGTGAATGGACGACGGGCGCGTACGCGCAGGCAAGCGCGAGCGCGGCGAGCGTTTTTGCGAATCGATGCATTGGTAGCCAGCTCCCATTGGGGTTGTTGTCGAAGTGCTGGCTGGCAGCCGGAAGGCCGCTGGCTGGCGGAAACAGGAACTACGAGGTCAGGCGCGCACCCGAGCGGCCCCAGCGGCCCTTCATGCCCGCGAATGCCAGCCACGCCGCGGGTACGAGGACGAGCGCATAAGTGAGCATGGCGCCATATTGGCCTTCGGGACCGTAGGGCTCGGTGGCGAGGTGCCAGTAAGCGTTATCGATCGGAAGCAGGTTCGCCTCCGTCGATTCGTGGAAGGCGTAGATCAGCAGCTGGACGGCGAACAAGAGCAGGAACACGGACGTCACCCGAAAGAACAGCGCGAGGTCGACGCGGTGTCCAAAGCGCGACCATGTCCAGGCGAGCGCGGCCGCGAGGCCGAGGCCGACGAGAGCGCCGAGAACGAAGTGCGCCGTCTCGGTCTGGCGGAAAAGCGATGCCGTGATGAAGGCGGTCTCCATGCCTTCGCGCGTGATCATCAGCACGACGAAGAGAAAGACGGCGAGCCAGGCGCCGGGGCGCGCAGATGCGGCCTCGAGCCGCTCGCCAATGTCGCGGCGCAGGTGCTTTGCTGCGCTCAACATGTACACCACCATGGAAATCACCAGCACCGCGGCGACGAGCGCAAGAAAGGACTCGGCTTTCGGCGTGACGGCTGTTTCGGCGAGCCACACGCCGAGCACGACCGACATGGCGACCGCGACGCCCGCGCCCCAGGCGACGGCGGACAGCAACGCCGCGCGGCCGGTCTTGCGCAGGTATGCCGCGGCGATGGCGACGATGAGGAACATCTCGATGCCTTCGCGCAGGGTGACGAGGAGAGCCTGGCCCATGATCAGGCGGTAAGGATCAGCTTGCCGTTTTGCGTCACACGCAGACAGTAGTCCCGCCCGTTATGCGTGATGACGAGGGTGCGGGCCTTGCCGAGCAAAGCCTCGCTCTTCACCTTCGGGGGCACGGCTGACGCCGCGACGATCGACTTGCTCTTGTCCACGATAATGAGACGATAATAATTCTCATTGTGTTCGTCAATCATTCTCAAATATGGTTTCACCCGCCGTTTCAATTCTTTGCTAGTTAGTGAGCACACGCAGTTTGACGTACGGCTCGCTTTATGATGATAATGCTTCTCAATACAGAGGACGCACCCCCCTTGTACATCTGTCTTTGCAACGCTGTGACCGAAAGAGCCGTCCGCGAGTGCGCGAAGAACGGCGCTTGCTCGCTGGAGCACCTCGCCGCAGAGCTAGGGGTCGGGGCCGGCTGCGGCCGCTGCTGCGACTGCGCGCGCGAGGTACTGCGCGACGTGCACGGCGAGCAAACCTCGCTTTCCGCGGCAGAAGCCTGACGGATAATCCTCGGCTTCCCCTCCGGAGGCCGAATGAAAGGCGATGCGAAGGTCATCCAGCACCTGAACAAGGTGCTGTTCAACGAGCTGACCGCGATCAACCAGTACTTCCTGCACGCCCGCATGTTCGAGAACTGGGGGCTCAAGAAGCTGCAGGAGGCGGAGTACAAGGAGTCGATCGACGAGATGAAGCACGCCGACCGGCTCATGAAGCGCATTCTCTTTCTCGAAGGGCTGCCCAACCTGCAGGACCTCGGCAAGCTGCTGATCGGCGAGAACGCGCTCGAGGCGCTGAAGTGCGATCTCAGGCAGGAAAAAATCGCCCACCCGGTCCTCAAGGAAGGCATCGCCTACTGCGAACAGGTGAAGGACTACGTGTCGCGCGAGCTGCTCGAGGACATCCTCGAGGGCGAGGAGGAGCACATCGACTGGCTCGAAACGCAGATCGGCCTGGCCGACAGCCTCGGCCTGCAGAACTGGCTGCAGTCCGCCGCGGGCAGCCCGTCGTCGTCATAGCGGGCGTCGAAGACGCCGCTCAAGTTAATTCATTGGACGGTCGCCGCCGTGCGCCGAAGAATGGCGACAAAGGAGCGCACATGAGCACGAAGATCGACATCGGCATCAAGGAAGCGGATCGCGCCAAGATCGCGCAGGGGCTGTCGCGCCTGCTGGCGGACACGTATACGCTCTACCTCAAGACCCACAATTTCCACTGGAACGTCACCGGGCCGATGTTTCAGACGCTGCACCTCATGTTCGAGACGCAGTACAACGAGCTCGCGCTGGCCGTGGACCTCATCGCCGAGCGCATCCGCGCCCTGGGCTTTCCGGCGCCCGGCAGCTACGCCGAGTTCACGAAGCTGAGCTCGATCAAGGAGCCGAAGGGCGTGCCGCAGGCCGAGGACATGATCCGCGAGCTGGTCGCCGGCCAGGAGGCCGTCGTCAAGACGGCGCGCTCGGTGTTCCCGCTGGTCGACAAGGTGAACGACGAGCCGAGCGCCGACCTTCTCACGCAGCGCATGCAGGTGCATGAGAAGACCGCCTGGATGCTGCGCAGCCTGCTGGCTTGAAGTTGCGCCTTTCGGCTCAGACCACCCGGGTTTTGACCGGCTTGCCGGCGAAATGCAGCCGCAGGTTCTCGATCTGCAGGTCGCCCATCGCCTTGCGCGTCTCGACCGTCGCGCTGCCGACGTGGGGAAACAGGACGCAGTTTTCCAACGTGAAGAACTCGGGCGGGACCCGCGGCTCGTCCACGAAGACGTCGAGCCCGGCGCCGGCGATGCGCTTTTCCTGCAGGTAGCGCAGCAGCACCGGCTCGTCGATCACGGAGCCGCGCGCGATGTTGACGAGGAAGCCGTCCGGGCCCAGCGCGTCCAGCACCTTCGCATTGACCAGCTTGTTCGTTTCCGACCCACCCGGCGTCACGACCAGCAGCACGTCGCTGTTCTTCGCCAGGGTGACGGGGTCCGGGTCGTACGGGTAGGGCACGTCCTTCCGGTTGCGATTGTGGTAGCGGACCGTCATGCCACAGGTCGTGGCGCGCTTCACGATCGCTTCGCCGATACGCCCGAGACCGAGCACGCCGAGCACCTTGCCGCCGATGTCGGTGGTGAGCGGGTAAGGGCCGCGTGACGCCCAGTTGCCCGCGCGCAGGTGCTGCTCGGACTGTGGGAAGCGGCGGACCGTGTTGAGGATCAGCGCGAGCGCCACGTCCGCGACCGCCTCATTCAGCACGTCGGGCGTGTTCGTGACGATGATGCGGCGCTTCTTCGCGTCGTCGAGGTTGATCGCATCCACGCCGACGCCGAAGTTGGAGATGATCTCGAGCTTCGGCAGCTGGTCCATCAGGTGGCCGTCGATCGGCGCCGGACCGAAGGTGGCGAGGCCGCGCACAGTGGGCGCGTGCTGCCTGAGGAAGGCGGCGCGGTCTGCGGCCTCGGCCATCAGGTGCGCCGTGAACTCGGACTGCAGGGTGGCCATGGTCCCCGCATGGCCGCGGGCGGTGATGATGATTTCGGGTTTCATGATTTCTTGAATTTGGCCGCGAGCGCTTCGGCGCCGCGCGCCAGTAGGCCGACATCGGCGCCGACGGCGACGAACAGCGCGCCGCATTCGAGCCAGCGCCGCGCGTCTTCCTCGCTCGGCGTGAGGATGCCCGGCGCCTTGCCCGCCTTGCGGATACGGCGGATGGTGTCGTCGATGACGGGCTTCACCTTCGGATTGGCGATTTCGCCCGTATAGCCCATCGACGCGTGGAGATCCGCAGGCCCGACGAACACGCCGTCCACCCCTTCCACGGCGCAGATGGACTCGACGTTGTCGAGCGCCGCCTGCGTCTCGACCTGCACGAGCACACATACTTCCTCGTGCGCCCGTCTCGCATAATCCTTGATGCGCCCGAAGCGCGTGGCCCGCGTGGTGCCGGCCACGCCGCGCACACCCTTGGGCGGGTAGCGGGTATGCGCGACCGCCGCGCGTGCTTCTTCAGCCGTGGAGACGTACGGAACGAGCAGCGATTGCGCGCCCACATCGAGAATGCGCTTCATCGCCACCATGTCGTTCCAGGGCACGCGAACCACGGGATGAGTGGGATAGGGTGCCGCGGCCTGCAATTGCGCGAGCAGGCTCTCGAGGTCGTTCGGCGAGTGCTCCATGTCGAGCAGGATCCAGTCGAAGCCGGCGCCGGCGATCACCTCGACGGAATAGTTCGACGACAGGCTCGACCACAGGCCGATCTGCGCTTTTCCGTCCTTCAGCGCGTGCTTGAAGGCATTGCGGGGCAGGTCCATGGACTAGTGAATCTCCGGCTCGGGGGTCGGTTGGGTGCCTTCCAGGAAGTCGAAGTCGCATCCTTCGTCGGCCTGGCGCACATGCTGCGCAAAAATGGCGCCGTAGCCGCGTTCGTACTTGCGCTGCGGCCGGCGCCACGCCGCCTTGCGCTTGTGCATTTCGTCGGCGGAAACCTTGAGATTGAGCTCGCGTCGCTCGACGTCGAGCTCGATCAGGTCGCCGGTCCTGACGAGCGCGAGCGGGCCGCCGACATACGACTCGGGCGCCACGTGCAGCACGCACGTGCCGTAGCTGGTGCCGCTCATGCGCGCATCCGAGATGCGCACCATGTCGCGCACGCCCTGCTTCAGAAGCTTCTTCGGCACCGGCAGCATGCCCCACTCCGGCATGCCGGGGCCGCCGAGCGGCCCGGAGTTGCGCAGCACGAGGACGCTGTCGGCATCGACGTCCAGGTCATCGCGGTCGATGCGCGCCGCCATGTCGTTGTAGTCGTCGAACACGACGGCTTTGCCGGTGTGCCTGAGCAGCTTCGGCGACGCCGCCGCTGCCTTGATCACCGCGCCGTTGGGCGCGAGGCTGCCGCGCACGACGACCAGCCCGCCCGAGGCCTTCAGCGGATTGCTCCGGCTGCGGATGACCTCCGGGTTGTAGATGCGCGCCCCCTCCAGGTTCTCGCCCAGCGTCCTGCCGTTCACCGTGCGGCATTCGAGGTGGAGGAGGTCCTTCAGCTGCGAGAGCAGTGCGCGCAAACCGCCCGCGTAGTAGAAGTCCTCCATCAGGTACCTGTCGCCCGAGGGGCGCACGTTCGCGAGGAGCGGCGTCTTCGCGGAGAACTCGTTGTAGCGCTCGAGCGGCAGCTTGATGCCGGCGCGGCCGGCCATGGCGACGAGATGGATGAGCGCGTTGGTCGAGCCGCCCATCGCCATCAGCGTGACGATGGCGTTGTCGAAGGATTTCGCCGTCAGGACGTCGCGCGGCTTCAGGTCCTCCCACACCATTTCCACTGCGCGCTTGCCGCAGAGCGTCGCCATCTTGGCGTGGTTCGAATCGGGCGCGGGAATGGACGACGCGCCGGGCAGCGCGAGCCCGAGCGCTTCGGTGATCGACATCATCGTCGCGGCCGTGCCCATCGTCATGCACGTGCCCGGCGAGCGCGCGATGCCGTCCTCGATCTCCTGCCAGTCGCGCTCGGTGATGTTGCCGGCGCGCAGCTCCGCCCAGTACTTCCAGGTATCGGAGCCCGAGCCGAGCGTCGTCTCGCGCCAGTGGCCGGAAAGCATGGGGCCCGCCGGCATGTAGATCGCCGGCAGGTTCATGCTGATCGCACCCATCACGATCGCGGGCGTTGTCTTGTCGCAACCGCCCATCAGTACAGCGCCGTCCGCCGGATAGGAACGCAGCAGCTCCTCCGTCTCCATCGCGAGGAAGTTGCGGTACATCATCGTGGTCGGCTTCTGCATCACTTCGGCGAGCGACATCGCCGGCATCTCGACGGGGAAGCCGCCGGCCTGCCAGACGCCGCGCTTCACCTCCTCAACGCGCTGCTTGAAGTGCGTATGGCAGGAGTTGATATCCGACCACGTGTTGATGATGGCGATGACCGGCTTGCCGGCATAATCGCTGCGGTCGTAGCCCATCTGCGCCGTGCGCGAGCGATGGCCGAACGCACGCAGGTCGTGCGCCCCGTACCAGCGGTAGCTGCGCAGCTCTTCAGGTTTTTTTGGCATCTAGTCGAACTTGGCGCCCGAGTCCTTCACCACTTTCGCCCAGCGTGCCTGCTCGGTGCGCAGCCACTGGCCGAAGCTCTCGGCGCTGCCGGTGCGCACCTCGGTCCCCTGCTTCGCGAATCGTTCCTTCATTTCCGCCGTGTCGAGGATGCGCGTGAGCTCGGTATTCAGCTTGCTCACCACTTCGCGCGGGATTCCAATGGGCCCGACGACGCCCTGGAACGAACCGGTCTCGAATCCCGGCAAACCTTGCTCCGCCACCGTCGGCGTGTCAGCCGCCGAAGGCACGCGCTGGGCGCTGGAGATGGCGAGCGCGCGCATCCGGCCGCCCTGCACCGTTGGCCAGGTGGCGAGCATGCCGTTGAACAGGACGTCGGACTGGCCGGCAGCGACCGCCGCGACGGCATCCGAGCCGCCCTTGTACGGAATGTAGGTCCACTGCACGCCGGTGCGCTGCGCGAACTCGATGCCGGCGAGATGCGGCGCGCCGCCGATGCCCGACATGGCGAAATTGAGCTTGCCCGCATTCGCCTTGGCGAACGCGACGAGCTCCTGCACGCTCTTCACGGGAATGGACGGATGCACGGCCAGCACGTGCGGCGAGTACGACACCATGAGCACCGGCGTGAAATCCTTCGCGGGATTGAACGGCAGCTGCGGATAGACGCTCGCGCTGATCACCAGGCCGCCGACGTCGGTGAGGAGCAGCGTGTAGCCGTCGGGCGCGCTCTTCGCGACGAAATCGGCGCCGACGTTGCCGTTGGCGCCGGTCTTGTTCTCGATCACCACCGGCTGCGCCCACGCTTCCGAGAGCCTGGGGCCGAGCTGGCGCGCGAGGATGTCCGACGTGCCGCCGGCGGCATAGGGAACGATCAGGCGGATCGGCTTGGACGGATAGCTTTGCGCCTGGGCTGCGCCGAAAGCGGCGCAGGCCAGTACCGCCAGGAGGGTTCGCATAGTTCTTAGTCTAAACTGCCGGCCTCGTCCCAGGAGGAAGCGAATGTTCTACGTGGTCCGCTGCGCGGTCGCCGGCGCCGCGCTCGTAGCCGGCTTTGCCGCGCAGGCGCAGTCGTTCCCGTCGAAGCCGATCCACGTGATCATCCCCTTTGTCGCCGGCGGCTCGTCCGACATCGTCGGCCGGGCCATCGCCGGCAAGTTCCAGGAGCTCCTCGGCCAGCCGGGCGTGGTCGAGAACAAGCCCGGCGCGAACGGCGCCATCGCGGCGGAATACGTCGCGAAGAGCGCGCCGGACGGCTATACGCTGCTCGTCGGGTCGATCGGCGTGTTCTCGATCAACAGCGCGCTCTTCCGCGACCTGCGCTACGACCCGATGAAGGATTTCGCGCCGCTCACGCTCGCGGTTACCACGCCGAACGTGCTGATCACGAAGCCGACGCTGCCGGCGAATTCGGTGAAGGAGCTCGTGGACGCCGACAAGAAGGGCAAGCTCTCGTACTGCTCGAGCGGCACCGGATCGTCCGACCACCTCACGGCCGAGCTCCTGAAGCAGGTCGCCGGCGGCAATGCCGTCCATGTGCCCTATCGGGGCGGCGCGGCTTGTCAGACGGACATCATGGGCAACCAGGTCGACTATTCGTTCCAGAACCTCGGCGCGGTGACGAACTACATCAAGGGCGGGCGCATGAAGGCGCTCGCCGTCACGGCGAAGACGCGCCATCCGCAGCTGCCGGATGTGCCGACCATCGTCGAAGCCGGATTCCCGGACGTGGTGGTGACGTCGTGGCAGGCCGCCGCGGCGCCGGCGAGGACGCCGCGCGAGGTGGTGGCGAAGCTGAACGATGCGATGGTGAAGGCGCTGCGCTCGCCGGACGTGAGCGAGCGCATGAGCCAGATCGGCTTCGACGTGGTGGCGTCGAGCCCGGACGAATTCGGCAAGTTCATGCGCGACGAAGTGAGCCGCTGGACGCGCGTGGTGCAAAAGGGAGGCATCAAGCCAGACTGATGGAGACGATCTTCAAACAAGAACCGCTCACCCGCGCGATCGAGGCGATCGTGGCGGCGGGCGGCAGCGACGCGACGGAGGCGCGCCTCGTCGCCGAGAACCTGGTGACGGCGAACCTGCTCGGCCACGACTCGCACGGCATCGGCATGATCCCGCGCTATATCGATGCCGTCCTCGAGGGCGGGCTCGCGCCGAACCAGCATCCGAAGGCGACGGTCGACACCGGCGCGCTCCTCGCGCTCGACGGCTGCAAGGGGTACGGCCAGGTGATCGGGCGCGATGCCATGCAAATGGCGATCGAGCGAGCGCAGAAGCACGGCACCTGCATCATGACGCTCGGCAACTCGCACCACCTCGGCCGCATCGGCGCCTGGGCGGAAATGGCCGTGGCGGCGGGCTTCGTCTCGATCCATTTCGTCAACGTGATCTCGCATGCGCGCGTCGCGCCCCATGGCGGCCGCGATGCGCGCTTCGGCACCAACCCCTGCTGCATCGGCGTGCCGCTGCCCGGCGAGGCGCCGTTCGTGCTCGACTACGCGACCAGCGCCGTGGCGCAGGGCAAGATGCGCGTCGCGCACAACAAGCGCGAGAAGGTGCCTCCCGGTCGGCTGATCGACACGGACGGAAACCCGACCACCGATCCGCGCTATGCCGTCGTGCCGCCTTACGGCGCGATGCTGCCCTTCGGCGAGTACAAGGGCTACGGCATGGCGATCGCGTGCGAGCTGCTCGGCGGTGCGCTCACCGGTGGCGGCACGTGGCATTACGAGGAGAGCTCGAAGCAGCGCGTGATGAACGGCATGCTCGCCATCGTGATCGACGCGAAGCGCCTCGGCACCGCCGGCGCTTTCGAGCGCGAGGCGCGGCTGTTCCTCGATTGGCTGCGCAAATCGCGCACCGCACCGGGCTTCGACCGCGTGCGTATCGCCGGCGAGCCCGAGCGCGAGATGCGCGCGAAGCGCATGCGTGACGGCATTCCGGTCGACGAGACCACCTGGGAAGAAATCCAGCGCGCCGCCGACAAAGTGAAGCTGCCGCGCGCACAGGTGCAGAAACTAGCGAAGGGCTGAGCGTGGAGCACGAGGCGAGGGACGCAGTCCACTGGTTCCTCGCCTGGGGACGCGCCACGCGCTTCGCGTTTTCCGTCGTCGCGGCCGTGCTCTCGCCGAAGCTTTACACGCCGCGCGCACGCACCGCCACCACGCGGCAGATCTACTACACCGCCTGGCAGGTCCTGCCGGGATTCACCCTCTTTGCCGCCGCGCTCGGCATCGTGGTGGTGGAGATCACGCTGCATGCGGCGCGGCAGTTCGGCCTCGAGCAATACGCGCTGGAGCTCATCTTCCGCGCGCTCGTCCTGGAGCTGATGCCGCTTCTCACCGCGCTCTTCGTCGCCCTGCGCTCCGGTTCCGCGATCAGCACGGAGATCGCGCTCGCGCGCGTGGCCGGAGAGTTCCACGACCTCGCCGCCGCAGGCATCGAGCCCTTCGAGCGGGATTTCGTGCCGCGCGTCGCCGCGGCGGCGGTATCGGTATTCGCGTTGACCACGCTGGCCTGCCTGTTCCTGCTCGGCCTGTCCTACGTCGTCATGTACGGCCTTTCGCCGTGGGGGTTCGAGCCGTTCACGCGAACCATCGCCCGGGTGTTCACGCCACTTGCACTGGGCGGGCTGGTCGTCAAGTGCATCGCGTTCGGCGCGGCGGTCGGCGTGATTCCGATCTCGGCGGGGCTCGATGCGACGCGCGAGCCGAGCAGCGCTTCGGTCGCGGTGATGGGCGGGATGGTGCGGCTTTTCTTCGCGCTCGGGCTGATCGAGATCGTCGCCCTCGCGCTGAAATACGTCTAGGTTCCTTTGAGCCGGTAACCTCTTTGCCGCATGCAGTCCTGCATGCGCTCGCCTTCTTCCATCTGGCGCCGAGCATCGACCGGCTGGGCCGGCTCGGTGGTAATCACGGCGCCGGAGGACATCACCGTGGTCTGGGTACGGGGCAGCGTCGGTGCCGTCTGCGCGGCCGCGGCGCAAGCGCGCGCATCGGCGTCGGCCATCTCCTGAGTGGCGCCGGGCTTTTCCCACTGCGTGGTTCCGCAACCGGCAACGAGCAGCAACGCAAGCCATCGTCTCATGTCAGGCGCCTTTTCAGTCCGTGCAGCCAATCGGCTCCGGGGAAGGCGCGCCGGGCAGGCGGGCGGCCTCCGATGAGCGATTGTGCCGCAGCGACTGTTACGCCCGCAACGAAGGCGACACCGAGGCTGCCGAAAGGATGGCGCCGGCGCAGGCTGCGCCGCTCGCGGGCCGGCGCGGCGTTGGCGGCCGGCCGCGCCGTGAGAGGCTCCGGCATGACGCGCACCGGCAAGGGGAAATGGCGATGCTGCACCTCGTCCGGCTTGCTCTGCGGAGCGGCGGACGCCTTGGCCGCTTCTGGTCGCGGCTCGCCGCGGCGCGAGCCGTGCTCATGGGCATAGACCCAAGTGAATTCCGCGCCGAACAGGAAGATCTGGGCCGAGTAGTAGACCCAGACCATCAGCACGACGAGCGAGCCCGCCGCGCCGAAGCTCGAGGCGACGCTGCTTTTGCCGAGGTAGAGGCCGATCGCGAACTTGCCGATGGCGAAGAGAAGCGACGTGACCGCGGCGCCGATCCAGACGTCGTGCCAGGCGACGTGCGCGCGCGGGATGAAGCGGTAGATGAGCGCGAACATCACCGTGATCAGGCCGAAGCTGACCACGATGTCGAGCGCGTGCATCACCGCTTCCCAGCCGGCCGGCGTCCACCACTTGCCGAGCGCGGACAGGGCCGCGCTCACCACGAGGGAAACCATCAGGAGGAATGCGATGCCGAGCACCATGCCGAACGAAAGCAGGCGAGTCCGCACGAGGTTCCAGACGCCGCTCGACTGGACTCGGGCCGGCGCGCGCCAGATGCGATCGAGCGCGTTCTGCAGTTCGTTGAACACGGTGGTCGCGCCGAGGAGCAGCACGACGATGCCGGTGATCGCCGACACGATGCCCGCAGCCGGGCGGTCGGCGGCCTGCAGCATGCCCTCGACCGCCTTGGCGCCTTCGTCGCCGAGCAGGCCGCGCAGCTGGCCGAAGATCTCGCCGCGCGCAGCATCCGCGCCGAACACCATCCCGGCTACTGCGATGACGATGAGAAGCAGCGGCGCGATCGAGAACAAGGTGTAGTACGAAATCGCCGCGCCCATGCTCGGGCAGTAATCGGCGGACCACGAGTTGACGCTTTCCTTGAGGAGGCTGGACCACTGCTTAATGGCTGGGCGCATGACGCCGGGCCCAATGCAATTCACGGGCCCGGCCGCTGGAGGTCGACCCGTATAATCAAAACAAGGACTTAAACTCCATGGAGCGCGATCTCACCCCGAGCGTCGTACCGAAGAACCTGCAGTTCCGCGTCGGCCTGCTGCTCGGCCTGGTCGTGATGCTTGGCGTGGGTTTTCTCGGCTACACGCTCTACGCGCGAGGTGTCTTCGAACACACGCAGCGCGTAACGCTCGTTACGGACAACGCCGAAGGCGTGGCGATCGGCATGGACCTCAACTTCTCCGGCTTCCCGATCGGGCGCGTGCGGCGACTTTCGCTCGACGAGCAGGGCCGGGCGCGCATCCTGATCGAGATCCCGCGCAAGGACGCGCATTGGCTTCGCGCCACCTCGGTGTTCACATTGGAGAAGGGGCTGATCGGCGGCGCGACCATCCGCGCGCACACCGGCGACCTGAACGATCCGCCGCTGCCGGACGACGCGGAGCGACCGGTGCTGCGCGGCGACACAAGCGCGGAGATTCCCAAGCTGGTGGCATCGATGCGCAGCATCCTCGAAAACGTCGAGGCGCTGACGGCGGCCGGCGGCAACCTGCAGGCGAGCATCGCCAGCCTGCGCGCCGTCACCGATCGCGCGGCGGGCAAGCAGGGCGCGCTCGGCGCCCTCATGGGTAATGAGCAGGACGTGCAGAAGCTCGTGCGCGTGCTCGACGACACCAATCGCCTGCTCTCGTCGCTGAACGGCCTGGTGTCGAAGACCGACCAGCGCGTCTTCGCGCCGGGCGGCATCATGGACGCCGCCGAGGACGCGGTCACGCAGGCGAATGTCATGCTGGGCGAAGTGCGCGAGACGCTGAAGCGTGCCGACGGCATCCTCGCCGACGCCGAGAGCATCAGCGGCAACGCCAAGGCGGCGACCAAGGACCTCGGCCAGCTGCGCGCCGAAGTCGACGCGAATCTGCGCAAGATCTCCGCGCTGATCGATGAAATCAATCGCAAATGGCCCTTCGAGCGCAAATCCGAAATTCGCTTGCCGTAGCGCTGGTCGCGGCCGGCTGTTCCAGCGCCCCGCCGCCGCCCGAGTGGCAGAGCAACGCCGCCGGCTCGCTGCAGGCTTTCCAGCAGCGCTACCTCGCGGGCGACACCAAAGGCGCGGACGAGGCCTTTGCCTTCGCGCGCTCCGAGCTCGCGGCGACCGGTCGCGCCGACCTCGTCGCCCGTGCGGAGCTCATCCGGTGCGCCGCGCAGGTCGCGAGCCTGGAGTTCGAGCCGTGCGCCGGCTTCGAAGCGTTGCGGGCCGACGCCGGGCCGGACGAGCGAGGCTACGCCGACTACCTCGAGGGACGCGTCCCACGCGCGGCGACCAGCGAAGCGTTTTCCCAGCTCGTCGCGTATGGGGTGCAGATGCGCGCGGCGCGCATCACGCCGCAGGGCATCGCCGCCGCGGCGGACATCTCCTCGGCGCAGGGCTGGCGGCGGCCGCTGCTGGCGTGGCTCGGGGTGCAGCTGAAGCGCGCGCAGGCCGCCGGCGACAGCGAAACGGCAGCGCGCCTGAAGCGTCGGATGGAACTCGTCTCCGGCTAGAATTCCGGTCCCTTCCGGAGGAGCCGTAATGGCCAAAAATCAGGCCAAGAAGTCTCGACCGCCCGAGCCCAAGCAGGTTCGTCCAGACGACATCGATCCGCATCACCGCTGGGACCGGCCGCTGCAGGCGCCGGGCCGCACGCAGGTCGACTTCGAGGAGCGCGTCAACTT
>Ga0070681_10001383_pt1 | contig 21258 bp, 25 predicted proteins | sample KBSC83BmetaG_FD_65650 | JGI IMG/M metagenome (GOLD analysis project Ga0070681, IMG submission 65650) | Corn rhizosphere microbial communities from Kellogg Biological Station, Michigan, USA - KBS C8-3B metaG | ecosystem: Host-associated > Plants > Roots > Rhizosphere | place: USA: Michigan... | reverse complement strand
TGCGGGTGTCATCGGGCGAGGGGTATGCCCGCCTCCGCTTCATACAGCAGGCGCTCCGGCGGGCATACCCCTCGCCCGATGACGCTGAGCGTCATGCGGGGGTCACTTCGCAGCTCGCGCCTTGCGGTTACGAACTGCCACTCCGTGCGCGGCGGGACGGGTACGCCCGGTGGAGCGCCTGCTGTATGAAGCGGAAGCGGGCGTACCCGTCACGGCGCGCAGCGCATGGCGCGCGTTAGGGTTGATGGTCTGCGGTGGGCGATGTCACGCCGGAAGTCGCGGGGGACGCTGCTGCCGGCGCGACCGGTGCGGCGATGGGCGCCGCTGCCGGCGGCGGCGCGCCTTCCGCGCCAGCCGCGAGGTCGGTGCCCGAGCCCGCCGCCGCGGTCACCGCCTCGGCGCTGATCTCGGCGTCGTCGTTGCCGAGGATGCGGCGCTCGGCGCGCTGGTTCAACACGACGATGCTGATCCGCCGGTTGGCGGGGTTGAGCGGGTTGGACGCGTCGAACATCACGGCGGGCCCCAGTCCGACGACGCGAATGATCTTGTTCTCCTCGATGCCGCCGGCGATGAGCTCGCGGCGCGACGCGTTGGCGCGATCGGCGGAGAGCTCCCAGTTGCTGTAGGCGCGCTCGCCGGACGCGTACGGCGCGGCGTCGGTGTGCCCGGACAGCGAGATGCGGTTGGGAACGCCGTTCAGCACGGTGGCGATCTCGCGCAGGATCTCGCGCGTGTAGTCGCGCAGCGCGGCGCTGCCCGAGTCGAACATCGGCCGGTTCTGCTCGTCGATGAGCTGGATGCGCAGGCCGTCGGGCGTCAGGTCGACGCGCAGCTGCTTGCGGAACGCCTTCAGCGTCGGGCTCGCCTCGATCGCCGCCTCGATCTTCGCCTTCAGGTCCTTGAGGCGCTCGGCCTCGCGGCGCTCGAGCTCCGCCTTGGCTTCCTGAAGGTCGATCGTCTTCTTCGCGACGGGCATGTCGCTCTTCGCCTGCTGGCCGTTCGTGCGCGTCAGGTCGGTGCCGCCGCCCTTGATGATCGACGCGCTGTCGCCGCTGCCGCTGCCGCCCTCGAGCGCGACCTTGAGCGGCGTGCGGAAGTATTCGGCGATGCCCTGCAGATCACCCTTGGTCGTCGAGCCGAGCAGCCACATCAGGAGGAAGAACGCCATCATCGCCGTGACGAAGTCGGCATAGGCGATCTTCCAGGCCGCGGCGTGCGCGCCGTGGCCCTTCTTCTTCACCCGCTTGATGACGATCGGCCGCTCGCTGTCGCTCATCGCGCGGCCCTACTTCTTCTTGACGTGCGACTCGAGCTCGGCGAAGCCCGGCCGGTCGGACGAGAACAGTACCTTGCGGCCGAATTCGATCGCGATCGCCGGCGCGTAACCGGACAGCGTCGCGAGCAGCGTCACCTTGATGCACTCGAGGATCTTGCGCGACTCGGCGGCCTTCTGCTCGAGCAGGCTCGCGAGCGGGCCGACGACGCCGTACGCGAGCAGGATGCCGAGGAACGTGCCGACGAGCGCATGCGCGATCAGGATGCCGAGCTCGGCGGGCGGCAGCCCCACCGATTCCATCGTGTGCACGACGCCCATCACCGCGGCGACGATGCCGAACGCCGGCAGGCCATCGGCCACCTTCTGCACGCGCTGCGCCGGAACCTCGGCCTCGAGGTGGTGCGTCTCGATTTCCTGGTCCATCAGGCTCTCGATCTCGAGCGCGTTCATGTTGCCGCTCACCATCAGGCGCAGGTAATCGGTGAGGAATTCCATCAGGTGATGGTCCTTGGCGATCGCCGGGTATTGCGCGAACAGCGCGCTCGACGCCGGGTCCTCGATGTCGCGCTCGATCGACATCATCCCTTCCTTGCGGATCTTGCCGAGGAGCTCGTAGAGGAGCGCCATCAGGTCCATGTAGACGTGCTTCGGGTAGCGCGACGACTTGAGAAGCGACGGCAACGCGCCGAGCGTCGACTTCACCACCTTCATCGGGTTGCCGACGATGAACGCGCCGAACGCGGCACCGCCGATGATCAGGAGCTCCACCGGCTGCAGCATCGCCGCGAGGTGGCCGCCGGCCAGCGCGAAGCCGCCGAACACGGATGCGAAGACGATGACGTAGCCGACGACGGGCAGCATGCTGCGGCGATCCTGGAGCTGGGCGCGCACGGGACGTGCGCCACAGGGTTATCGGCGGTGCGCGCCAAAACTTGACGCCGGGTGCCGCGACGCCGCGTCCGGCGCCTGCGTGGGCGGCGGGCGCCTCAGGCGGCGGCGGCAAGCTCCTCGTCGGCCGCGCGGCGCCGCCCGGCGCGCGACGGCGGGCTGCAGAGGCCGCAGACGTAGTTGCGCGTCAGGTCGTAGTCGCGCACGACGAATTCGCCGCGGCAGCACGTGCACGGCGCGATCTTCAGCATCCGCGCGTCGAGGAATCGCAGGAGGCGCCAGGCGCGCGTGATCGACAGCTCGACGTCGAGGCCGAGCGCCCGGCACTGCTCGAGATAAAGCCGGTAGGCCTTGATCAGCGCGTCGATGTCGTCGAGCGCGCTGGTCTTGATCAGGTGATGGTGGATCGCCGCGAACAGCGAGGCGTGGACGTTGGGCATCCACGTGACGAACCAGTCGGTGGAGAACGGCAGCATGCCCTTGGGCGGCGACTTGCCCTTAAGCTCCTTGTAGAGCTTGGTCAGGCGCTCGCGCGACAGCGGCGTCTCCGACTCCAGCATCTGCAGGCGCATGCCGAGCTCGATCAGCTCGGTGGCGCGCGCCACGTCGCGCGCATCGGCAACCACGCTCTTGCCGCGCATGTCAGGCCGCCTCAGGCAGTGCGCGCGCCAGCAGGATCGCGGCGTGCGCGCCCTTCATCGCGAGCTCGTCGTGGCCGGTGATAAGGTCCCAGACCATGCGGTCGTCGAAGCGCAGCTTGCACATCAGGAAGCTCGTGCTCGCGATCTTGATCATCTGCGCGGTCGAGAGCGTCTCGACGATCGTCGCCACGTCCTCGCCGATGCCGAGGCGGAACATGCCCTGGGCGCGGTCGGCGCGCAGCATCCGCTGCGCGAGGATCAGGTAGGTGAGGTTGGCCTCGCGGATTTCCGCGAGCATCGATTCGTCGATCACGCTTTGCTCCTTCATCGGCCGGAAGCGGCCGCGATCGAACTATCGGCTGCCTGCGGGCGCGGCCACAGTGGACGCAGGGCGGCGCGTGGCGTCGGCGCGCGGCTTCACGGCGATGGCGGCACTCCCCTACGCATTATGACAATGGCATAACGGCCGCAGGAAAGATCACCCGCCGGTGCGCGGCGGTGGGCGCCCAGCCTGTCGCGTACAACGCGCGATCCGCGAGTCAAGCCGCGAATATCGGCGGCTATCCCCCGCATCTTGGCCGATCGCCAAAGCCGCGCCCCGCCTACGATTCGAGGCGGTTGGTGTGGCACGAACGCCACGGCTGCGGCGCGGCGGCGAACGCGGGGCTCAAGTTTGCCGGGATGCCCTCCGATATTGCAGGAGACGGCGGTCTTCTACGCTCGATTCGTAACGGAGCAACCGTAGTCGGCCGGCGCGAGCGCCGGAATCAACCAACCAGGAGAGATTCATGGCACAGATCATCAACACCAACATTGCCTCGCTCAACGCGCAGCGCAATCTGAACAAGTCGCAGGACAGCCTCAACACGTCGCTGCAACGCCTGTCGTCGGGCCTGCGCATCAACAGCGCCAGGGACGACGCCGCCGGCCTCGCGATCTCGAACCGCTTCACCGCGCAGATCAACGGCATGGACCAGGCCGCCCGCAACGCCAACGACGGCATCTCGCTCGCGCAGACCGCGGAAGGCGCGCTCGGCGAGATCACCAACAACCTGCAGCGCATCCGCCAGCTCGCCGTGCAGTCGCGCAACGCCACGAACAGCGCCTCGGACCGCGCCGCGCTCGACACCGAAGCGCAGCAGCTCAAGGCGGAAATCGACCGCGTCGCGTCGACCACGACGTTCAACGGCGTCAAGCTCCTCGACGGCTCGTTCTCCAACCAGTCGTTCCAGGTCGGCGCCAACGTCGGCGAGACGATCACCGTCGGCAACTTCGTCAATGCGCAGTCGGCGAACCTCGGTTCCTCGAGCGTCGCGCAAGTCACCGGTGCCGCTGCGTCGACCTTCGGCGCGATCGCCGCAGGCGACCTGACGATCAACGGCATCTCGGTCGGCGCGATCGGTGCGGATACCAACGCCGCCAACCGCGCGTCGTCGATCGCCGCCGCGGTCAACAGCTACTCGTCGCAGACCGGCGTGTACGCGACGGTGCTTTCCAGCGCGCCGACGCAGGTGGTACTCACGAACTCGGGCTCGGTCCCGGCGACGCCCAACGTCGTCGTCGGCCTCGCGGGCACGGCGACCACGGCGTCCACCGGCCTCACCGCCGCCACGACGACCGCGGCAGCGTCGACGGGCTTCGCGGCGCTGAGCCTTACGTCGGTTGCGGGCGCCGACACGGCGATGACGCAGATGGACGCGGCGCTGACGGCGGTCAACACGGCGCGTGCGAACTTGGGCGCGATCCAGAACCGCTTCAGCTCGACGGTCGCCAACCTGCAGACGGCGTCGGAGAACCTGTCGGCGTCGCGCAGCCGGATCCAGGACGCGGACTTCGCGGCGGAAACCGCGAACCTGACGCGTGCCGAGATCCTGCAGCAGGCCGGCACGGCGATGCTCGCGCAAGCGAACTCGCTGCCGCAGAACGTGCTGACGCTGTTGAAGGGCTGATCCACGTAGCACCCGCGGCGCCGGCCACGAGGCGGCGCCGCGGCCGCAACAACGCAAGGAGCATCGATGCAGATTCGCGACGTCGCTGCGCTTTCGGCGTACACCGGCTCCGCCTCCAGCACGCTGGATCGCGGGGCCGCTGGCGTTGCCGGCGGCGGCTCCGCCGATGCGGAGCCCGCGCCGTCCGTGCAGGCGATCAAGGCGGCGATCATGGAGGCCAATTCGGCGCTGCGTGCGATGAACCGCGGCCTCGAGTTCGAGCTCGACCCCGCGAGCGGCCGGCTCGTCACTCGGCTCGTCGACACCACCGACCATGAAGTGCTGCGGCAGATCCCCTCGGCGGAGATGCTGCGGATCGCCGAAGCGCTCGACCGCGTGCAGGGCCTCCTGCTCGAGCACCACGCCTGACCCGAAAGCGTTCGATGGCCACCACGATCAGCAGTACCACCTCGAGCACCGGCGTGCCGACGATCTCGTCGCCCGGCGTCGGCTCGGGGCTCGACGTCAACAGCATCGTCACGCAGCTGATGGCCATCGAGCAGCAGCCGCTCACCAACATGCAGAACAAGGAGACCGCGCTGCAGTCGCAGGTGTCCGCGTACGGCCAGATCAAGAGCTCGCTTTCCGCGCTGCAGACATCGATCAGCGGCATGACCACGCTCGCCGGCCTGCAGACGCTGTCGGCGAGCGTCGGCCAGGGCGGCGGGCTCACCGCCACCGTCGGCCCGGGCGCGACCGCCGGCAGCTATGCGCTTGGCGTCAGCGCGCTCGCGCAGTCGCAGAAGCTCGTGTCGACCGGCTACACGTCGACGTCGTCGGCGGTCGGCTCCGGCACGCTGACGTTCACGTTCGGCACGACCGACGCCGGCACGTTCACCGCCGACACCGCGCAGGCGGTGCAGCAGGTGACGATCGCGCCGGGCCAGGCCACGCTCGCCGGCGTCCGCGATGCCATCAACGCCGCGGCCATCGGCATCACGGCGACGATCGTCAACGACGGCTCGGCGAACGGCCAGCGCCTCGTGCTGACCTCGACCAAGACGGGCGCCGCGTCGAGCGTGAAGATCGACGTCGCCGACGACGACGGCAACGCGACCGACGCCGCGGGCCTGTCGGCGCTCGCGTACGACCCAGCGGCAGCGAGCGGCAGCGGCCGCAACCTCACCGAGACGCAGGCGGCGCAGGACGCGACGCTGACCATCGACGGCCTCACCGTGCACCGCGCCACCAACACGATCGCCGACCTCGTCGCCGGCGTGACGCTCAACCTGACCGGCGTGACGAGCGGCACGACGTCGCTTGCGATCGCCGCCAACACGTCGAGCGTGTCGACGGCGGTGCAGAGCTTCGTCGCCGCCTACAACGGCCTGCAGTCGACGCTGACCACGCTGACCAAGTACGACGCCACGACCAAGACGGCGTCGGTGCTGACCGGCGACTCGACGGTGCGGATGATCCAGAACCAGCTCCGCACACTGATCGGCGGCTCGCTCGGCGCGGGCACCCGCTACGACACGCTGTCCGACGCCGGCGTCACCTTCCAGGCCGACGGCACGCTGTCGCTCGACGCGACCCGGCTGCAGTCGGCGCTCGCCGCCGATCCCAACGCGGTCGCGCGCCTGTTTGCCGCGGCCGGCAATGCGACGGACGCGAGCGTCGGCGTCGTTGGCACCAGTGCCAACACCGTCGCCGGCAACTACGCCGTCAATATCACGCAGCTCGCGACGCAGGGCACGCTGACCGGCTCGGCGGCGCCCACGCTGACGATCACGACCGGCGTCAACGACACGCTGTCGGCGGTGATCGACGGCATCGCCACCACCGTCACGCTCGCGCCGGGCGCCTATGCCAACGCGTCCGCGCTCGGCGCCGCCGTGGCGGCGAAGCTCAACGCGACGAGCGAGTTCACCGCCAACAACGTGAGCGTCGGCGTCGATGCGACCGGCGGCACGCTCGTGTTCACGTCCAACCGCTACGGCTCGGCGTCCAACGTGAGCTTCGGCGGCAATGCCGCCGGCACGCTGGTCGGCGGCGCGCCGGTCGCGACGATCGGCGTCGACGTCGCCGGCACGATCGGCGGCTTCGCCGCCGCCGGGTCGGGCCAGAAGCTGACCGGCGCGAACGGCACGCCAGTCGAGGGCCTCGCGCTGTCGATCGCGAGCGGCGTGCTCGGCGATCGCGGCTCAGTCAACTACAGCAAGGGCTTCGCCGCGCGCCTCAGCGACGCGATCGGCTCGATCGTCGGCAACGACGGCCTGATCGACGCGTCGACCGACGGCGTGCAGGCGCAGATCAAGGATCTCGACAACCAGGAGGCGGCGCTGCAACGCCGCCTCGACCAGATCCAGCAGGCCTACTACGCGCAGTATTCGGCGCTCGACACGCTGATCTCCAGCCTCAAGAGCACCGGCGACTACCTGACGCAGCAGCTCGCCAACCTGCCGAAGTTCAACAACAGCAACAACAATGGCTGACGCGGCGCCGCCACGCGCGCGCGGCGGACGGCGCGGCGCCACGGGCACGAAACGGAAGCCCGGGCGACGCTCAAGTCCCGGCGGCGCAAGCCGATATCAAGGGTATCGCCCACGCATGCACGAAGAGGACACGATGCTTTCCGCGAACGCCGCCCGCGCCTATGCCGATGTCGGGCTCGAGACCGGCGTCAACGCCGCGACGCCGCAGCGCCTCGTGGTCATGCTCTACGACGGCGCCATCGAGGCGATCGGCGATGCACGCTCGCATCTCGCGAGCGGCGCGCACGCGGCGCGCAGCACGGCGATCTCGCGCGCGATCGGCATCATCGAGCAGGGCCTGCGCGCATCGCTCGACATCGCGCGCGGCGGTGCGATCGCGAGCCAGCTCGACGATCTCTACGACTACATGGCGCGGCGACTCCTGGTCGCCTCGCTGCGCAACGACGCCGCGGCGCTCGCCGAGGTGGCGGCACTGCTCACCGACCTGCGCACCGCGTGGCACGCGGTCGCGGCGATGAAGCCCGAGGAGGCCCGCCATGCGGCATGAGCCGCGCCGCGCGATCGCGATCGCGCCGCTGTACGACGCGATGATGCACGTCGCGCGCCTGATGGGCGACGCCGCGGAGGCGGCCGACTGGGACACGCTGGCCGCCGCGCGCGACTGCGCGAAGCTGTTGACCAGCCGAATCGACGAAGCGCACGACGGCGCGCCGATGCCCGCCGACCTGCGCGCCCGCCGCTACGCGGTGCTGCGCGACGTGCTGCGCCAGGACGCCCGCGTGCGCGAGGCGATCACGCCGACGCCGGCCGTGCTGCGCACGGCGCTTCGCACCGGGCGCGCGTAGCCCCGCCGCGGGCCGCGCGAGAGGCGCGGGCGATCATGATCAACTTCCAGGCGCTCAACGTGCTGCTCGACACGTTGCGCAAGCCCGACCCAAGACCCGCGCCCGTGGCGAGCGTCGTCGCGCTGCGCCCCGCGCTGCGCGTCGCCGGTGATGGCGCGCCTTCCGTGCGCGAAGAGTCGCCGCCGCCGGACCGCGGGTCGCCTGCGAATGCCGGCATGGCCCGCACGGCGACGCCGTTCCCGGTCGACGCCCCCTCGACAGCCGCAAGCCGTCTCGCCCGCGCGCTCGCCGGTGCGCGCGGCGCCGCCGAGGTGCTGCTGTCGAGTGGCGGCATCGAGCTCGAGCGCGCGCTGCGCGGCACCGGCTCGCGCTCTCCGGAAGCGCCCATCGTGCGCGGTGGGTCGCCGCTGGTCACGGCGTCGCCGCCACCGATGCGCGCCGATGTCGACGACCGCGTCGAGGTTGCGCGCGTCGCGCAGGCGCTCGGCGCGGCGCTCGAGGGCGCCGTGCAGAAAAGCGGGCTCTTCTACGAATCGCACCTCGCGCGCTGGATCGCCGGCACTTACCCGCAATCGGCGCTCGAAGCCGAGCCGCAGTCGCGCGACGTGACGGCGACGCCGCAACCGTCCGGCGCGACCGGCTCCAGCACCGACACGGCACGCGACCTCGCGCGCCTGCCCGCGCCGCTCGCCGACGCCGCCGCGTCCTCCGTCCCTGCCGCGGCGCATGCCGACGCCGGCGCGCCGCCGCTCCTGCGCCAGCAGCTCGACGTCCTCGACATGCGCCAGTTCGCGTGGATCGGCGAAGCGTGGCCAGGGCAGCGCGTGGCGATCCGCTTCGAGGAAGCCGCCGAGGACGACCCCCACGCGCCTTCCCCGAAGCCGGCGGGCGCTGCGCCGGTCGCGGCCCACATCGTCCTCGAGCTGCCGTCGCTCGGCGCCGTCGGCGCGAGCGTGTCGCTCGTCGGCGGCGCCGTACGCCTGCAGGTCACGACCGACGGCCCGTCGGCGACATCGCGGCTGCACGCGGCGCGCGCGGCATTGGCCGAGGCCCTGGCGGCGCGCGCCGTGCCGGTCTCCGAGATCGCGGTGTTCGATGAGCTCGGCTGAGACACGCGCCGACGCGGGAGCGAGGCGCCGCGAGGCGGTGGCGCTCGCCTATCACGAAGGCGATCGTGCGCCGCGCGTCGTCGCGCAAGGCCGAGGCGACATCGCCGACGAGATCATCCGTCGTGCGCGCGAGGCCGGCGTACACACCTACGAGTCGCGCGAGCTCGTGAGCCTGCTGATGCAGGTCGACCTGGACGCGCACATCCCGCCGGCGCTGTACGTCGCGGTGGCGGAGCTTCTCGTGTGGATCTGGCGCGTCGACAGGCAAGGTCCAGCCTGATCGCGTCGCACCGACTTCAACTGCGCCGTCATCTCCCGCACCCGCGCTCCCGCCATGGACGAAACCGCACGCGCCGACGATGCCGACCTCGAGGCGGCCAACGAGCGCTTCCGCGTCGATTCGCGCCTCGAGATCGTGTCGCTGCTCGCCACGCTGGTCGAGCGCGGCGTGCTCGTCAGCGTCACGTTCGGGCGCGACGTCGTCAATACCGTGCTGCTCGCCGTCGACACCGCGGCCGGCGAGATCGTCTTCGACGCGGGCCAGAGCGAGGAGGTGAACGCGCGGCTCGCCACCGCCACGAAGCTCGCGTTCGACACGTCGCTCGAGCGCATCCGCATCCGCTTTCGCGGCGGCACGGCCGTTGCGCGCACGTGGCAGGGCGCGCCGGCCTTCGCCTGCGCGATGCCCACGACCTTGATACGCCTGCAGCGGCGCGACTTCTTCCGCGCGCACGTGCCGCTCGCGAGCGGCCTGCGCTGCGCGCTGCGGCTGCCGGGCGCCGACGGCGCGTCGCGCGCGCCGGTGATGCTGCGCGTGCTCGACGTCAGCGTCACCGGCATCGCGCTCACCGAATTGCCGGCCGGCTTCATGCCGACGCCCGGGACGCGGCTCGTGGGTGCGCGCCTCGTGCTCGCCACCGGCCCGCTCGACGTCGAGCTCGAGGTGATGCACTGCCGCGCGGCCGCGCCAGGGGCCGCGAGCGGCGCACCGATGCGCATCGGCTGCCGGTTCGTCGATCTCGCGCCGCGCGGGCAGGCGCTGATCCAGCGGTGCATCAATGCGCTCGAGCGCGAGCGCCGCAGCCGCACCTAGTTTCGGGGCCATTTCCGCGAATGCGGGAATCCAGCTTTGACACGCGATTGCGCACGCGACCGACTCGGTCGTCGCCACTGCTGGATTCCCGCATGCGCGGGAATGACGAATGAGCGTGCGAACGGCCCGCGCACCAGCGCGTCGAATCAGATCTGCAGGTTCATGATGTCCCGGTACGCGCTGACCATGCGGTTGCGCACCTGGACCAGCTCCTGGAACGACAGGCTCGCCTTCGACAGCGCAACCATCGTGTCCTCGAGCGACACCTTCGTGTCGCCCATCTGGAAGCGATTGGCGAGCGTGGCGGCATCGGATTGCGCCGCATCGACCTTGCCGATCGTCGAGCGCAGCATTGCGCCGAAGTCGGGTGCGCCGGCCGCGCCCGGCGCCAGCGCCGCAGCCGGCTTGGCCGACGACGTGAGCCCCTGCGCGACCGTCTCGCGCGCGACGCGGAGCTGCGCGAGCAGGTTCTGCATACCGGCCGATTCGATCATCGCCACCTCGTCGTTCGGGCGGCTTGGCGCCGTCCCACGCCATGCACAGTACGGGCGGCGGCGGCGCCGCGATCGGATGAAATGCGCCGGAAAAGGCAGGCTCCTCGCCCGATCCGGGCGCCTCGGGCGTCCCGATACTACGGCCGTTCCTTCGCCATTCCTTCGCTTTTGCCCATGGCCACGACCGCCGATGCAATGGTTCCGACGCAAGCCGCCGCGCCCGCTCCGAGGCTCGGTCGCCAACTGCTCGACGTCGGGCGCCTGCCGCCCTCGCAATTCCTGACCGTCGTCGTCACGATGGCCGCGGCGATCGCCATCGGCATCGGCGTGTGGATGTGGTCGAGCGCGCCCGACTACCGGGTCCTGTTCAGCAACGTCAACGACCGCGACGGTGGCGCGATCCTTGCTGCCCTGGGGCAGATGAATGTTCCCTACAAGCTGGCCGAGGGCGGCGGCGCGATCATGGTCCCTGCCCCCCTTGTCCACGAGACGCGCCTCAAGCTCGCGTCGCAGGGACTGCCGAAGGGCGGCAACGTCGGCTTCGAGCTCGTCGACAACCAGCGCTTCGGCACGACGCAGTTCCAGGAGCAGGTCAACTACCAGCGCGGGCTCGAGGGCGAGCTCGCGCGCTCGATCGAGGCGTTGTCGGCAGTCGAGTCGGCGCGCGTGCACCTCGCGATCCCCAAACCCAGCGTGTTCGTCCGCGACTCGCAGCAGCCGACGGCGTCGGTGGTGCTGGCGATGCGCAGCGGCCGCGCGCTCGACCCATCGCAGGTCGCGGGGATCGTTCATCTCGTGGCGTCGAGCGTGCCCGAGCTCTCGCCGGCGAACGTCAGCGTCATCGGCCCCGACGGCAACCTGCTGTCCCGCCGCCGCGACGCGGGCGACGGCCTCGACCCGGCGCAACTCGGCTACGTCAAGGAGATCGAGCGCGCGACGAACCAGCGGATCGTCGACATCATCGAGCCCATCGTCGGGCGCGGCAACGTGCGCGTGCAGGTGACCGCCGACGTCGACTTCAACCGCGTCGAGGCGGTCGCCGAGACCTACAAGCCGAATGAGGATGCCAAGAACGCGGTGCTGCGCAACACCCGCACCAGCGAATCGATGACGACCGGCGCCGCGGGCCCGCAGGGCGTGCCCGGCGCGCTCAGCAACCAGCCGCCGCCCGCTGGCGTCGCGCCCATCGACGGCCGCGCCTCCGCGGCGGCCGGTGCGCCCCCGGCCGCGCCGACGAGCACGCACAAGGACGCGACGACCAGCTACGAGGTCGACAAGACGATCCAGCACACGACCACCACCGTCGGCACGGTGAAGCGGATGACCGCCGCCGTCGTCGTCAACCAGCGTCGCGACGTCGACGCCGCCGGCAAGATCACGTACACGGCGTTGCCACAGGCCGAGATCGACCAGATCACGGCGCTCGCCCGCGAGGCGATGGGATTCTCCAAGGACCGCGGCGACTCGCTCAACGTCGCCAACGCCGCCTTCAACGAGGGTGAGAAGCCCGCCAAGGTCGTCGAGCTGCCGCTGTGGAAGCAGCCCGACACGCTGGCGCTCGCCCGCGACATCGGACGCTACGCGCTGTTCGGCGCGGTGGCGCTCTACCTCTTTTTCGGTGTGCTGCGGCCGATGCTGAAGCAGGCGTCGGCGCGCGTGCAGGCCGCGCCGGCGCTCGCTTCCCCCTCCTCGGCGGCGCCGGCGCAGCTTGCCGCGCCGAACACGGACAGCGCGGACGCGCTCGAGCGCGCCCGCGGGCTCGCGCGCCAGGACCCCAAGGTCGTCGCGAGCGTCGTGAAGACATGGATGAAGCCCAATGGATGACGTCGGCACGCAGAACACCGCGATCCTCCTGATGTCGCTCGGCGAAGCCGAGGCGGCCGAAGTGCTCCGGCATCTCGCGCCGCGCGAGGTCGAGAAGATCGGCCAGGCGATCAGCAAGCTCACCTCGGTGACGCGCGACCGCATCGACGAAGTGCTCGACGCATTCCACGAGCAGGCGCAGCAGCAGTCGACGATCGGCCTCGACGCCGACGGCTACCTGCGCTCGGTGCTGACGCGAGCGCTCGGCGACGACCGCGCCGCGTACCTCCTCGACCGCATCCTCGACGGCGGCAACGCCGCCGGCATGGAGAAGCTGCGCTGGATGGATCCGGCGGCGATCGCCGAGCTGATCGGCGGCGAGCATCCGCAGATCGTCGCGTCGATCCTCGTCCATCTCGACCGCGACCAGGCGTCGGGCGTGCTCGCCGCGTTCGCCGAGCCGCTGCGCAACGACGTGTTGCTGCGCGTCGCCACGCTCGACCGCATCCAGCCGGCGGCGCTGCGCGAGCTCAACGACGTGCTCGCCAAGCTTTTGTCCGGCAACGGCGGCAGCCGCAAGTCGGCGCCAGGCGGCGTGCGCGTCGCCGCCGAGATGCTGAACCATCTCGCCAGCGCGCAGGAAACTTCCGCGATCGAGGCGGTGCGCGTGCACGACACCGACCTCGCCGACAAGCTGCTCGACGAGATGTTCATCTTCGAGAACCTGCTCGACCTCGACGACCGCGGCGTGCAGGCGCTGCTCCGCGAGGTGCAGTCGGAGTCGCTGATCGTCGCGTTGAAGGGCGCGTCCGAGACGCTGCGCGAGAAGATCTTCAAGAACATGTCGCAGCGCGCCGCCGAGATGCTGCGCGACGACCTCGACGCCAAGGGCCCGGTGCGCATCTCGGAAGTCGAGAGCGAGCAGAAGGAAATCCTCAAGATCGTGAGGCGCATGGCCGACGAAGGCCAGCTCGTGCTGGGCTCGAAGGGCGGCGATGCCTTCGTCTGATGCCGTCGCGCGCGAGAGCCAGTCGGCGTGGCAGCGCTGGGAGCTTGCGGCGCTGGAACCCGCGCCCGCGCACGACGCCGCGACCGGCACGCCGCTGCGCGAGGCGCTGGAAGCCGAGGCGCGTGCCGCCGGCTACGCGGCCGGCATGGCCGCGGCTGCGAGCGATCGCGCGCGCCTCACCGCCCTCGTCGCATCGCTCGGCGAGCACGCCGGCCGCCACCAGCAGGCCTTGTGCGACGAGGTGCTCGACCTGGCCCTCGTGCTCGCGCGCCAGCTCGTCGGCCAGGCGCTCGAGGTGCGGCGCGAGCTGGTGCGGCCCATCGTCGCGGCGGCGCTCGCGCAATTGCCGCAGGCGACGCAGCGGATCGAATTGCGCCTCAATCCCTCCGACGTCGTGCTCGTCGAGCCGCTCGTCGCCGAGCCGCATGGCGGCGCGCGCCTCGCCGTCGTCGGCGACGTGCTGATCGCGCCGGGCGGTTGCGAGATCGAGACCGAGCAGTGCTCGGTCGACGCGACGATGCCCACGCGCTGGCGCCAGCTCCTCGCCAACCTCGGCCGCACCGATGACTGGCTCGAGCCCCTCTGACTTCGTCGCGGACTGCACGGCGATGCTGCGCGACGGCCAGCGTCGCGTCGAGGCCGGCCGCGGCTTCGAGGTCGCCGGCCGTCTGACGCGCGTCGCGGGACTCGTGATGGAATGCGTCGGCCTGAAGTTGCCGCTCGGCAGCGTCTGCGTCGTCGAGCAACGCAACGGCGGCGTCGAGGCCGAGGTCGTGGGCTTCGCGGGCGAGCGGCTCTTCCTGATGCCCGTCGCCGAGCTCGCCGGCGTATCGCCCGGCGCGCGCGTGCGGCCGATCGCGCAGCGCGAGCCGCGACCGCGCATCGGCCGCGAATGGCATCCGCGCCGCCGCAACGCCGACAACGCGAAGCACCTGCCGGTCGGCGATGCGCTGCTCGGGCGCGTGCTCGACGGCACCGGACGGCCGCTCGACGGCCTCGGCCCGGTCCCGCAGGACGAGGTTCGCTCGCTGATGGCGCGCCCGATCAATCCGATCGAGCGCGCGGGCATCTCGGTGCCGCAGGACGTCGGCGTGCGCGCGATCAACACGCTGATGACGGTCGGCCGCGGCCAGCGCGTCGGGCTCTTCGCAGGCAGCGGCGTCGGCAAGAGCGTGCTGCTCGGCATGATGGCGCGCCACACCACCGCCGACGTGATCGTCGTCGGGCTGATCGGCGAGCGCGGCCGCGAAGTCAAGGAATTCATCGAGTCGATCCTCGGCCCCGAAGGCCGTCACCGCGCGGTGGTCGTCGCCGCGCCCGCCGACGCGCCCGCGCTGTTGCGGCTGCAGGGTGCCGCGTACGCGACCACGCTCGCCGAGCACTTCCGCGATCGTGGCCTCCACGTGCTGCTCATCATGGATTCGCTGACACGCTATGCGATGGCGCAGCGCGAGATCGCGCTCGCGATCGGCGAGCCGCCGGCGACCAAGGGCTATCCGCCGTCGGTGTTCGCGAAGCTGCCGCAGCTCGTCGAACGCGCCGGCAACGGCCCCGACGGCGGCGGCTCGATCACCGCTTTCTACACGGTACTGACCGAAGGCGACGATCCACAGGATCCGATCGGCGACGCCGCGCGCGCGATCCTCGACGGCCACTTCGTGCTGTCGCGCGCGCTCGCCGACGAAGGCCACTATCCGGCGCTCGACGTCGAGGCGTCGATCAGCCGCGCGATGCAGTCGCTGGTGCCGGCCGCGCGGATGGCGGGCATCCGCCGATTCAAGCAGCTCTATTCGCGCTACCAGCGCAACCGCGACCTGATGAGCATCGGCGCGTACGCCCCCGGCGCCGACCCGGTGCTCGACCAGGCGATCGCGGCGTGGCCCGCGATCACGCAGTTCCTGCAGCAAACCCCCGACGAGGCGGTGTCGCTCGCCGCCGGCCAGCGCCAGTTCGACGCGCTGGTCGCATCGTTCGGCGACGCGCAGCGGAGCGCGCGATGACGCCGCCGCGCGTGTGGCAGCACCTGACCGACATGGCGCGCAGCAAGCGCGACCAGAGCGCGCACAAGCTGCGCACCGCCGTGTCGAAGCGCGGCGAGGCCGAGCGCAAGCTCGCGACGCTGGTCGGCTATCGCCGCGACTACCTCGCCAAGCTCGAGGCGGCGACGCGCGCCGGCATCAAGGCCGACGGCCTCGCCAACTACCGCGCGTTCATCGCCAACCTCGACCGCGCGATCGAGCAGCAGGAAGCGGTGCTCGCGTCGATGCACACCGACGTCGGCTTCGCGCAGACCGACTGGCAGCACACGCAGACGCGGGTCGATTCGCTCGACGTGCTCGACAAGCGCCGCGCGCAGACGGCGGCGAAGCACGAGGCGCGCCGCGAGCAGAAGCTCACCGACGAATACGCGGCGCGCCGCTCGCGCGGCGGCGGCGACGACTGAAAGGACCGCATATGCCCGTGGCCTTCCATCCCCCGCTTGCGCATGCTCCCGACGCCGCCGTGGCGGTGCGCGGCAAGGACGACGCCGTCGACGCCGATCTCTTCGCCGCGCTGCTGTCGAGCGCCGGCGCCGCGGGCGACGTGGCCGGCGCCACGCGTGCCGCTTTCGCGGCGTTCGCCGGCAAGTCCACGAAACAAGCGCCCGACGATTTGCGTGGCGACGACGCGCACGACAGGATCCCCGCGTCGACGCTCGATATCGCCGCACTGGCGGCGTTCGCCGCCGCTGCGGGTGTCGACCTCGCGCAACTCGCGCAGCATGCCGCCGCATCGCCCCGCGCGAGCGCATCGCCGGACGCCTCCGCCGCGGCGCACGACGCGACGAAGCCGGTCGTAACGAAGCTTGCCCCGGCGGCGACACCGGACGCGCGCATGGCGCCTTCGCCTGAAATCGGCGCGCCGGCCAAGGACGGCACCACGTTCACCCTGCAGCAAGCGGGCACGACGTTGCCGATGCCCGGTACGTCCTCGGCGCACGGCGACACGACGCCGTCACGCAACGACACGCGCGCCGCGACCGCCGCCGCCGCACGGCGCGATGCCGTTGCGGCGCTGGGCGCCGCATCGACCGGCGAAGTGCACGCCACCGCCGCCGCGCCATCCGCTGCCGCGCCCGGACCCGTCGCCGCGCTCGCACAGGCTGCGCTCCTCGCCCAGGCGGCCGGGCCCGCCGCATCGGCGGCGTCGTCTTCGCGTTCGCAGGACGACACGGTCGCGCTCGGCGCACCCGGCGCGGCTGCGCCGACGCCGCCGGCGCCACCGCTCACGCGCGTCGTCGCCGAGCCGGTCGGCTCCCCCGGGTTCGCGCCGGCGTTCGCTGGCGAGGTCGCGCAGCTCGTGCGCATCAATGCCGAGCGTGCCGAGCTGCATCTGCATCCCGCGGAACTGGGCCCGATCGGCATCAAGCTGCATATCAAGGACAACCAGGTGAGCGTCGCGGTGATTGCGCCCGACTCGCAGGCGCGCGATGCGCTGCAACAGGCATTGCCGCAATTGCGCGATGCGCTCGCGCAGCAGGGCATGGCGCTCGCCGACGCCTCGGTGCACGACCAGCCGCGCCGCGAAGCCGACCCGGGCGCGCGCGACACGTCGTCGCCGTCCAGCCGCAAGGGCGCGGTCAACGCGGTCGACGTCGCCGCGCCCCCAACGGCGCGCGCGAGCCTGCGCTCGCAGCTCGTCGACCTGTACGCCTAGCGCGAATTGCACGGCAATCCGGCCGCTATTCCCGCCATCGGCGCCCGGCGGCGCTCGCCATAATCGTCCAGACGCTCACCCTTTCACGCATTCACGCAGCGACCGAGACCGTGGCCAAGACCGCAACCGTTACCCCGATGCGCGCCGAAGTGGCCGGCGCCGCAGCCGCCGCGCCGGCGAAATCCGGCCGCAAGTGGCTCTTCATCGCCGTCGCGCTCGTCGCGGTGCTCGCCATCGGTGGCGCGGGATGGTATTTCCTCGCGCCGCACGCGGCCGCCGAGGCGAAGGCCGCGGCGCCCAAGCCGCCGGTGTTCGTGCCGCTCGATGCGTTCACCGTCAACCTCGCCGAGGAGAACGGCGACCATTACCTGCAGGTCGGCATCGTCTACCAGGTGAGCGACGACAAGGTCGTCGACACGATGAAGCAGTACATGCCGGTGTTGCGCAACCGCATCCTGCTCTTGCTGTCGTCGAAGAAGCCCTCCGACCTCGCGAGCGTCGACGGCAAGCGCAAGCTCGTCGACGAGCTCGTCGCCGCCGTCAAGGACGCGATGCCGCTGCCCACCGGGCAGGAAGTGCGCGGCGCGCTCTTGTCGTCGTTCGTCATCCAGTAGCGCGGCCGATGAGCCAGGACTTCCTGTCGCGCGACGAGGTGGATGCCCTGATGCAGGGCGTCGGTCCCAACGGCGCGGCCGCCGAGCGCGCAACGGACCGCCTGCGCACCGTCGACCTCGCCACGCAGGAGCGCGCGACGCGCGCACGGATGCCGGCGCTCGACATGGTCGGCGAGCGCTTCGCCGAGCGCCTCAAGGCGATCCTGTTCGACGAGCTGCGGCGCACGCCGGCGATCACCGTCGTCGCGCTGCGCGCCACGCGCTACGGTCAGCTGGTCGAGGAGCTCGGCGCCCCCACCCACGTCACCGTCGTCGACATGAAGCCGCTCGCCGGCCACGGCCTTGTCACCGTCGATGCGGGTCTCGTCGGCGTGTTCGTCGACGCGCTGTTCGGCGGCGGCCGCGTCAAGGCGCCCGCCGATGCGCGCGCGTTCACGCCCACCGAGGAGCGTCTGATCGACCGCATCGTGGTGCTGCTGCTCGCCGCGTACGGCGCGTGCTGGCGCGACATCGCGCCGCTCGCGCCCGAGCGCGTGCGCACCGAGGTGCAGCCGCGCTTCGTCCAGCTCTGCGACGCCGACGAGATGGTCTACGTCGCGCGTTTCGCGATCGACATCGGCACCGGCGGCGGCGCGATGCAGATCGTCCTGCCGCGCGCGCTGCTCGCGCCCTTGCGCGACAAGCTGCAGGCGCCGTCTCGCGACGACCCGGGCCCGTCGCGCGAGGCCTGGCGCGCGCCGCTGTCGGCGGCGATGACCGGCGTCGAGATCGAGCTCGCCGCCACGCTCGCCGCGCGCGAGCTCAAGCTCTCCGACCTCCTCGCGATGAAGGCCGGCGACCTCTTCCCCATCGACATTCCCGAGCGCGTCGTAGCACTCGTCAATGGCGTGCCGATGTTCGAGTGCCGCTACGGCATCGCCAGCGGCCGATACGCGCTGTCGGTGACGCGCGTACTGCCGACCGCCGCCGCTTCCACGACCGCGCCCTGATCGACGGGCGCCCGGAGTCCTGCCATGGCCGATACCCCTCCCGCTGCTGCCGCGACGCCTGCCGCCGATGCGGCCGCACGCCCTGCCGTGTTCGATCGCCTGACGACCGCGCCCGGCAACGGTACGCAAGGCAACAACGACATCGGCCTCGTGTTCGACATACCGGTGCAGCTCACCGTCGAGCTCGGCCGCACCAAGCTGCCGATCCGCGACGTGCTGCAGCTCGCGCAGGGCTCGGTCGTCGAGCTCGACGGCCTCGCCGGCGAGCCACTCGACGTGTTCGTCAACGGCTGCCTGATCGCGCAAGGCGAGGTCGTCGTCGTCAACGAGCGCTTCGGCATCCGTTTGACCGACATCGTGACGCCGACGGAGCGCGCGCGAAAACTGCAGCGATGACCGACGCGGTTCACAGCGCCGGCCGCGCGAGCGCGCGCCGCTTGGCGCGCGCCCTCACCGCCGCCGCCTGCCTGCCCGGCTTCGCGCGCGCGGCGGCGATCGAGCCGTCGTTCGCCGGCGGCCTCGCGCAGACGCTCGTCGGCCTCGCGATCGTCCTCGCGCTGATCTTCGGCGCTGCGTGGGTGCTGCGCCGATTCAACGTCGGCGCATCGCCCGCCGGCTCGGCGCTGCGCCTCGTGGCCTCGCAGCCGCTCGGCCAGCGCGAGCGCGTCGTGCTGGTCGAGGTCGGCGACCAATGGCTCGTCATCGGCGTCGCGCCGGGCAGCGTGTCGGCGATCGCGACGCTGCCCAAGGGCGCGCTGCCCGCGGCGCCCGTTGCGCCGCCGGCGTTCGCGTCGCTCCTCGCGCGGATGCGCCGCGGCGAGCCGCCGCAATCATGAGCGGCATCGCCCGCACGATGCGAGCGGCGCGACGCGCGTGGCCGCTCGCCGCCGTCGCGCTGTGCCTCGTCGCACCGGCCGCGCTCGCCGCGGGCGGCGACCTGCCGCTCTTCAACAGCACGCCCGCCCCCGGCGGCGGCCAGAGCTACACGCTGCCGGTCGAGACGCTGCTGTTCCTCACCGCGCTGTCGTTCCTGCCGGCGGTGCTGCTGCTGATGACGTCGTTCACGCGGATCATCATCGTGCTCTCGCTGTTGCGCCACGCGCTCGGCACACAGACGTCGCCGCCGACGCAGGTGCTGATCGGCCTCGCGCTCTTCCTCACCGCGTTCGTGATGGCGCCGGTCGTCGACCGCATCTACGCCGACGCCTACGTCCCCTACAGCGAGCAGAAGCTGTCGATGGCGCAGGCGCTCGACGTCGCGCAAAAGCCGCTGAAGGCGTTCATGCTGAAGCAGACGCGCGAGCCCGACCTCGCGCTGTTCGTGCGCCTCGCCAAGACGCCGCCGCCGGCGGCGCGCGACGACGTCGGCCTGCGCGTGCTCGTCCCGGCCTTCGTGACGAGCGAGCTCAAGACGGCGTTCCAGATCGGCTTCATGGTGTTCCTGCCGTTCCTGATCATCGACATGGTGATCGCGAGCGTGCTGATGTCGATGGGGATGATGATGCTCTCGCCGGTGCTGATCTCGCTGCCGTTCAAGCTGATGCTGTTCGTGCTGGTCGACGGCTGGGGTCTTTTGATGGGCTCGCTGGTGGCGAGCTTCGGGTAACTCGGGACAACTGAGGATGACGAGCGATACCGTCCTGACCCTCGGCGCGGGCGCGCTGCAGCTGACCATGCTGCTGGCGGCGCCGCTCCTGGTCACCGCGCTGGTCGTTGGCCTCGTCGTCAGCGTGTTCCAGGCCGCGACGCAGATCAACGAGATGACGCTGTCGTTCATCCCGAAGCTCGTGGCGATGTTCGTCGTGCTGGTGGTCGCCGGCCCGTGGATGCTGTCGCTGATCGTCGACTACATGCAGCGGCTGTTCACGTCGATTCCGCAGATGATCGGCTGACGATGTTCACCATCGGCGCCGGCGACCTCGACACGTGGCTGGCCGCCTTCTTCTACCCGTTCGCGCGCGTCGCAGCGCTCGTCGCCACCGCCCCGGTTCTCGCCGACACGGCGATGCCGCAGACGATCCGTATCGGGCTCGCGTTCGTCGTCACCGTCGTCATCGCGCCGACGCTCGCGCCGGTCGCCGTCGCGCCGCTGTCGGCCGCCGGCGTGGCACTCCTCGTCGAGGAGATCCTGATCGGCACCGCGATCGGCTTCGCGATGCAGATCGCGTTCGCCGCGGTGACGATGGCGGGCGACATGATCGGCCTGCAGATGGGACTGTCGTTCGCGACGTTCGTCGATCCCGAGCACAGCGAGCCCGCGCCGCTGATCGGCAGCTTCCTCACCATCCTGCTGATGCTCTACTTCCTCGCGCTGAACGGCCACCTGCAGGCGATCGCGGCGCTGGCCGACAGCTTCCGCGTGCTGCCGGTGGGCGCGA
>Ga0070681_10001381_pt1 | contig 21273 bp, 19 predicted proteins | sample KBSC83BmetaG_FD_65650 | JGI IMG/M metagenome (GOLD analysis project Ga0070681, IMG submission 65650) | Corn rhizosphere microbial communities from Kellogg Biological Station, Michigan, USA - KBS C8-3B metaG | ecosystem: Host-associated > Plants > Roots > Rhizosphere | place: USA: Michigan... | reverse complement strand
CACGAAAAAAGTGAACATGGAGTAAGACAGGTTCGAGTGATTGGTGGCTGTGAACCGTGCTGCATGACTGAAGGAAAACATTTCTACGGAAATGTGCTAAAGATTCCTCTTCATCAAGTAAGTTCACCAGATGTCGCAGAGCTCACCAAAGTCGTAGAGAACTCGTACAGATATCTTGAGATCGCATTTGCAGAAGAGATCAAGATGGTCTGTGATAACACGTCACTTGACTTTGATGAACTAAGAGACGCAATTAACACAAAATGGAATATCAAAATCCTTGATGCCCGGGATGGTATTGGCGGTCACTGTCTTCCAAAAGACAGCCAAATGTTTCTTGACTTTTCAAGAAATTCTGTAGTGACAAGTATGATACGAGCCGCGAAGATGGTGGATTCACAATACAGATTCCACCTTATTCAAAAGGCTACCCAAGAAATACCTCTAGCAAGAGGCTGACATCACACATGAAAATAGTACAAGTGGGTGCGATAATCACTGGGATAGTAATCACGCTCGGCGTTTTATTGGTAGTGCCTGAATTTCTGCGTCCTAGTCCTACCCAACCAATACTACTTTCATTTAGTGTAACTAATGAACAAAATCTTCCTAACTGGTGTCATGATCTATCATCGGTTTTATCAAAATATGATGTCAAGGCAGCTGTATTTGTAATTGGCAAAGTAGCAGAACGACATCCTGATTGTGTTAATGGGTTTCCCAGCGGCGTTGACATTGGTAGTGAATCATATGATTATGTATCACTTCCTTCAATTTCTGATTATTCAGCACAACTTGCAGAGGTAAAAAATGGGAAAATAGCAGTTGACAAGGCCGGTAATTTGGATTCTAAACTGTTCAAAGCTCCTTATGGCGCAACAGATGCCAATATTTACTCTCTACTGAGTCGTTCAAACATTTTAGCCGATTTTTCCTACAATGAACAATATAACAAGTATTATGATGGGAAATTCATAAAGTTTGATCTAGTTACGTATAACGGGTCAAAATATTATACAAGTTTCTTCAGACATGTTCCTGCGGATAAACCAGTACTGGTAAATTTCGATAATTCAACTCCTGTATCTCAGATTGATGAATTTATTTCAGAGTTTAAATCTGAAAACTTTCGTTTTGTGAGTGCAACTGAATTAACTTCTATGGATCTGACGATACACGGAGCAAATAGAACTTGACTGTAGAGTTACAAGAAAAACTGCGTCCTGAAGTTAAAGTAATTGAGATTCCAAAATGCAATCAAAAATTTGCACCTAGTGGTAGGATTTATGTCCGTAAACTGGCATGGGTTTTGAGAATATGTAGCATCATTGCAATTTCAGGTGTGATTGTATTTAATATAGTAAAAGGTGTAGATCTAAATGATCCTCTCATAGTATATTCCACTTTGATGCCAATACACGCCTTGATTATCTTGTTTGTTGGATGGTTCTTTTACAAAAATCCTGCCAAAGGCGTGGCAAAAAATGACCTAGTCTCAGTCATAATTCCTGTGTATAATCAACAAGCAATGATCGAAATAGTGATTGATGCAATTTACTGTTCAACTTACAAGAACCTCGAAGTAATAGCGGTAAATGATGGAAGCAAGGATGGTACGAAAGAAATTCTGGATAATCTTGCAAAAAAATATCCAAAATTAAAAGTCGTACACAAAGCAAATGAAGGCAAGCGCAAGGCAGTTGCAGCTGGATTTTATGCTTCTACTGCAGAATATATTGTACTGATAGATTCTGACAGTGTCGTAGATCCTCACGCAATCAAGGAATTCATGAAGACATTTGATGCAGACCCAAAAACAGGTGCAGTTGTGGGTTATGCAAGGGCATGGAATGCCCCAAAAAGCTTTCTTACAAAGTGTCAGGATGTGTGGTATGACTATGCGTTTAACATTCACAAAACAACAGAAAGCGTTTTTGGAAGTGTAATGTGTTGTTCTGGCTGCCTTGCAGGATATAGACGTGAAGCAATTGCCAACTTTATTCCATATTGGATAAAGGCCAGGATCCACAATAGTGATGATAGAGACCTTACTTCATATGCAATAGCAACACCGTGGGCAAAAACCGAACTGGCTCCAATCTCAAAGAGAATGATGGAGGATACTGCAAAATATGATGATGCTGAAGATAGGATATTAACTGCACAAGCTATTGTGGAATGGAAAGCAACCTATGTTGCATCTGCACTGGTCTATACTGATGTTCCTGAAAAAATAAAAGGATACTTCAAACAACAAAAAAGGTGGAAAAAGGGCTATGTCCGCTCTAACCTGTTTGTAAGTTCCTTTTTCTGGAAGAAAAATCCACTGATGGCTTTGATTTTCTATACTGAATTTATGACGACTTTTACGTCTCCACTCATTGTTGTGATAGTATTATTCTATGAGCCTATAGTGCTTCAGCAATATTGGGTTCCATCAATTTTTGTCATCGGATCTTTACTTACGGGTCTTTCTCACGGACTAGACTGTAAGTTCAGGAATAATCTCTCCAAAACTTGGAAGTATAAACCAATCATGAACCTTATTGCATCTTTTGTCTTGTCTTGGCTAATCTTCCCAGCAATTTGGAATTTTAGAAAAAATGAATGGCTGACAAGATAGCATGACATCCGTTATTGTTGTTTGTGGTGAGTAGATGCTATTTAATTCTCTCCAGTTCATTGTTTTCTTTGTTGTTGTATTAAGTTCTATTGCAATTATTAAAAAAAGAAAATTTCAACATTTGTTTTTGTTATTTGCAAGTTATTTTTTCTTTTATTATTCTAGCAACTATCTGATAACTCTTTTAATTTATTCAACGCTTTTGGATTATTACCTAGGTGGTGCAATATACAAGTCAACTGATCCTCATCGAAGAAAGATGCTACTGATCTGTAGCATGGCTGGAAACTTGGGTCTTTTGGGATTTTTCAAATACGCAGACTTTGCAATTTCGCAGTTTAATGCACTAGGAGTGTCTTTAGGTCTTGGAAGCAACATTCCATTACTAAATCTAGTTTTGCCAATAGGAATTTCATTTTATACGTTTCATACCATGACGTATACGATAGATATCTACCGCGGACATCTTGTTCCAAGCAAAACCTTTAGGGAATTTGCACTGTTTGTCACATTCTTCCCGTCTCTGGTTGCTGGCCCAATACTCCGCGCAAGTCAAATTCTGCCTCAATTTAGAGAGCAAATCGCCCAGTCCGAAATGGGAACCCGACTGAAGTTAATTGTTCTTGAAAACTCCAATCTGAAATTTGGTGTAACCATGATGGCCATGGGATTTTTCAAAAAAATGTTCTTCAGTGACAACATCTCACCCATGGTCAATGACATCTTCAACTATCCAATAGGCGCAGAATCGTTTACAATCATTCTTGCTACCATTGGCTTTGGTATCCAAATCTATTGTGATTTTTCTGGCTATTCTGACATTGCAATAGGCGCAGCAATGATCCTGGGATTTAAGATACCTGCCAATTTTAACAGGCCATATTTTGCAACATCACCTTCTGATTTCTGGAGAAGATGGCACATATCACTATCTTCCTGGTTGCGAGACTATCTGTATATTACACTGGGAGGTAACCGTGTATCGAAAATCAGGACATATCTTAATCTGTTTATCACCATGTTCTTGGGAGGGCTGTGGCATGGTGCCTCATGGAACTTTGTCATCTGGGGAATGTTACATGGTTCCTATCTTGCTATGCATAAATTAATTCTGGATAGGGTTCCAACACTAAAGGACAACAAGTTTTTCAAAACAAAAATTGGAATTATCATTTCTATGTTTATCACACAATATTTGGTATTCCTAACTTGGATTCCGTTCAGGGTGCAAGATTCCACTAATCTGACATATGCCATCTCAAAGTATATTGTATGGGACTTTGCAATTGATAAAACACTAAATGTAATTTCATTAAACAAACTTCCAATCTTACTCATTGTTGCTTTTATTGTTCTACACTATGTGTCCTACAAAAAGAACAATCTGATAGAAACAATCTCTGGTTTGAAATTACGCTACTGGGCAATGTTTCTTGTAGCAATTACATTTTCAATTTTAATTCTTTATGATGGAAAACCGGAGGATTTCATCTATTTCAGATTTTAGGAGATTATGATATGAACAATACTTTAAAAACAAGCATTGCCGCATCCGCTGCCCTACTTGTATCTTTTACAATGCTTTTCGTTTATCTTACTTATGGTGCGGCAAATCCTGTTGATGTAAGCAATGAGAAATTTTCCTTTGTTGGTGCCGATTCTGGTGAGAAAAGAGTCTTTCTCTTGGGCTCTAGCTATGTTGAACGTTTGAACGCTACCTACATCAAACAATACCTGTCAGACAATGGATTACAACAGTTTCAGGTATACAATATAGCAAAAAACGGTGCTGGCAATCCCTCACAACAAATCCAATACCTAGAACCCATGGTTTCAGCACATCCTACCGTTATTGTATATGGACTGGGTTTTCGTGAACTTGGATACAAGCCATATACAAATAATGTTCCAAGTTGTGCTCCGGGTGGGTCTACACCTTTTGCAGGTAATACCACAAATACGTCATTCAGTACTCCATCGATTCAAGACGCTGCATCATACCTACAAAAGATAATTCCTGTAAAGGTTGATTATTTCTCAAACATTGCTGACCCAAAACATGTGACAGTTGATCTACTAAAATCATATTTTGCAGAAAATATTACATCTAACACTGAGGTAGGTGCTGTTGCTAGTGACGTAAACAATTCTGCTCCTGGAGCTGTGAATCAAAATCTTTTCGAAAAAAGAGAACCAATCTTTGTGAATATTGTAAGTCTAGATGAAATAAACAAACCGTTGGGATATACGGTTCACGTATGCCCTGAAGACATGAACAATGAATTGACAAAATTAAATGAAATGGTATCCACATTCAAGAAAAATAATATAAACGTGATACTGTATGTGCCGCCATTTTCTCAAAGTTATTTGAATGCTGTTGGCAATGATGGCATACACACATTCTTGACTGCGCTTGGTAAATTTGCTAGTGAAAATAATTTAAAACTGTACGATCTTCATGACAAGTATGTTACTCTGAACATATGGGCTGATGCACAACATGTTGCGCAAAACCCTAAAGTGGTAATTTACAGTGATGATATCGCAAAAATTGTTCTAGGTGAACTACACTCTTTTACAAATATGCGAACTGTTGACACAAGTGCAGAGAATCTGAGTTACAAAGATCTTTCCTATGCTGATTTAAGATCTGTGGATTTGTCGGGAAAGAACATGACTGGAACTATTCTCACATACTCTAATCTCTATGGCGCAAATGTAACTGATACAATTCTGGAAGGAGCAAATCTTGGCCATGCGTACATGCATAATCTGAATCTAGCTGGGCAGGATCTGACTGGTACAATCCTGACTGGTGCTGATTTGACAAATGCAGACCTAACCGATGTTGACCTCTCAGGCAAGGACCTTACTGGAACCAACCTTAGTGGAGTTAACCTATCCGGCAAAGATTTGGATGGAACAATTCTTGTGGGGGCTAATTTGGTCAATGCCAATCTGACTGGAGTTGACTTGACTGACAAAGATCTCACTGGAACAAACCTTAGTGGAGTTAACCTATCAGGCAAAGATTTGGATGGAACTATCCTTGCAGGGGCTAATTTGGATTATGCAAACCTCCATGGTGTTGACCTGACCGAAAAAAATCTGACTGGTACTAGTCTCAAGGGGGTTTACTTGGCAGATAAAGATCTAACGGGTGTGCTTCTTAAAGGATCTAATCTAGCTTATGCAAACCTTAGTGGTGTTGACTTAACAGGCAAAAACCTGACAGGTGCATTTCTGTTTAGAACCAATTTGCAGAATGCTGATCTAGCTGATGCAGATCTAAGTGGTGATAACTTGCGAAAGACAATATTGATTGGAACTAATCTGAATAACGTCAAACTTCGTAATGCAGATCTGTCAGGCAATAATCTGACTGGGACAGAACTAGTTGGTGCAGACTTGCGTGATGCTATTCTCCCAGGTGTAAGTCTTGCAGGCAAGGATCTAACTGGCACCATTCTTGCTGGGGCTAACTTGGTCAATGCGAACCTCACCGGAACTGATTTGACAGGCAAAGACTTTGCGGGTGCAAATCTACGTGGAACGCATTTTGATTATACTATTCTATCTGGCATAAATCTAGGATTAAAAAATCTGACAGGTACTACACTACAAGGATCTGATCTGACAAAAGCTGTGTTATGGAAAGCCCAACTTGTTAGAGCAAATCTTGCTGATGCAGATCTTTCTCACAGCGATTTGCGTAATGCACTGATTAAGGACTCTAACTTGACTAATGCTAATCTGTCTGGCGCCAATCTGTCTGGTGCTAATCTATCAGGTGATGACCTAACCGGGACCATTCTTGTAGGAGCCAATTTGGCAAATACTACTCTGACTGGAGTGGATATGTCAAAAGCAATAACAAATGCATCTCAAATTAAATCGACGCACCCTGCTCTTGCATTGCCTCGTACCATAATACTGTCAAATTTCCAAACTACCACTGGCTGGATACAACAGTCGTCTAGTGGAAACCAATCATATGATTATAAGGATTTCATAAATGGCTCACAAAGTATGAAACTTGTTACTGCCGGAATTGGCTCTCCCACTGTCACTCACAGTAATATTTTCTCACATGCTTTTGATTTGAATCATTATGTAACAGGTGCTTGGATTAAAGTAGACAATGCATCAAAAGTAAAAGAATTTTGGATATATCTTTCAAGTGATGGTTTGAAATCGTCCTGGTATACATACAAGATTCCAATTTCAAACCATGTCAAGTCTGGGGAGTGGACAAAGATTTCAATTGATCCCAAACAATTTGCTGTTAATGGTACGCCTGACATATCTGCGATAAACAGAATTCAAATAAGAATCAACGATGATTCTACAGGACCGGTTACTTTACACATTAATGCAATATTGGCACAAAAGGAGATGTCCAAATGAATAGTTTTCATGATGATGGAATTGTGAAAATGGGGCATAGGTAGTACAAAATGATATCTCTGAAAATATTTTTATTTCTTGTCTTGTCGATGATCTTTATACCTGCTTACCCTGTATTGGCATATTCGAAAACATCTTGTCAATGTGTTGCATTTAGGCTTGATGATATTCAGGATTATTGGTTAGATGGTGTTCAAACAAAAATAATTGATACATTTCATCAAAAAAATGCTAGTCTGACAATTGGGATAATTGGAAATCATATAGGACAAGATTTCAAATTAGTCCATGATATCAAAACAAAAGTAGGAAAGACTGCTCCTGCCTTAGAAATCGCAAATCACGGTTGGAATCATGAGGATTTCACCCAGTTTAGCAGAGAACAACAAGTGGCACTAATGAAAAATACAAATGACAAGATATCTACGTTATTTAGAATAACTCCTTCAGCGTTTATTCCTCCTTTTGATACTATCAACTCTGATACCATGATAGCGTTTTTTGAAAATAATTTCAAGTATATTTCAGCAGATGTATCACAAGATAATGCATCTACTTTTACCAAAAATATACAGGTTTATCATGTTCCAGGAACTACACAGATAAGCAATCTTACTGATAATGATAACATTTGGCGTCATTATGACAACCAGCATGTTCTTGTAAAAATAATGTCGGATATACACCAGTATGGGTATTCTATGGTTATACTACATCCTCCAGAATTTGCGCAAAGAACACACTCTCATTATACAAATGACGTAGATGCAACTCAGATCAAAAATCTTGGGCTGTTAATTGATAGCATAAAAAAGAGCGGTATTAAGATAGTGACTATGGATCAAATTCCAAATTATATGCAAAGTAAAACATATCCTGGTTGGTTGAATACCATTTTCACGTGGAATGCAAAAGGAATAATTTCTGACAAGCAGGTTTTATCTAATGTCAATTACCTGATTGACAAGAAAATTATTACATCTCATACTGTATTCAAATAAATCAAAATCGAACTGTTTGATTGTATATATTTAAGACTTGTTGATTTTCGTAACTGAACAAAGTTCCATAAGGTACTAAACAACTCAAAACTATTCTTAGATGTGAATGCATTGATCATATCCACAAGTACAAATGACCACTATTAAATTTAGAATGAAGAATATGCAAGTGAAAACCAATATGCGACTCTTGGCATTTTTTACAGTTTTTCTATTACTGTTTAACGGCAGTTCTTATTTGTCCTCAATTGGAGCCAACGCACAAGTGGAAAACACTGTAGGGGCCAACACATCACCAAATACACAAAGTCCCTGCAAGTGTGTAGTCTTTAGATTGGATGATGTAAACAGTGATTTTCTACCAAAAGTACAGATAAATTTAATGGATCAATTCATTTCGCAAAACCAAAGCATCTCACTAGGACTCATAATGCATAGAATAGACCCGGCATCTCCTGTTGTTGAAAAAATTAAAGAAGGGAAACAGAAGGGCTTGTTTGAATTGGACCTTCATGGTTGGGATCATGTTGATTATTCACAGATGAGCAAAGAAGAGCAGCTTGGAACACTACAACAAGCTAGCGACAAGATGGATACTATCTTTGGTCAGCGCTCTCAAGTCTTCATACCTCCATATAACAAATTTAATGGTGATACAATTGGATCTTTACAATCTATCGGAGTTAGAATATTTAGTTCTGATACCTCTGCTGATAAGAATCCGTATTTTGTAGCAAATGGAATTAATGAAGACAGATCCAATGTGGAACTATATCATCTTCCTGCTATGACTAGTTTCAAAGATGACAACGGGAATGGTACATGGATAAAAATTCCTATCCAGACCATCTTGAATGATGTGGATGATAGCGTAAACAGATATGGTTATGCAGTGATTTTACTACATCCACAAAATTTTGCAAAGATGGAAAATAACGTATTTGTTGACACTGTGGATGAAAATGAAATCAAAGATTTATCCCTCTTGATTGAACAGATGGAATCTGAACATCTGAGAATTACTACATTTACAAATGTAGTGGAATCACAAGTGCCTATTTCCTCTCACGTGCAACTAGCTCCTGAATTTTCTGGTACAGAGACCACGGTCTTGGTAGCATCAATATTGCTAATTATTGGATTTTCAGTTGTGAGAAAAAGTAATACTGTCAAGCATAAAATCTAATGCCTATGGTGCATTGAACTCTAATTTTCAATGCTTTTCTCTGTGTAATGTGACATGAAAAAACAACACGCGACGACCTTGAAATAAAAATTAGGAAATTGGAGGATCAATTTCCCTTATGCTTAATTTTTTAAAATCAAATTCTGCATTATCTGCTCTGAATTGTTGTTCTGTACCTCCCCATGATATTATGTCATTATTTTTCATTGAAGCACCGGTTGTGATATTCTTGCATCCGTATTTTGCAGGATCACCTGGTACTGGCCAACCGGAATCTGTTTGCTCAAATACCTTGCGCCAATTATTGTCGTCTTGATCGTCTATCCATATCTCAAATTTTACCGCAGTATTATTTTTGATATTATATGTCATGGTTTTCATTCCAATCCAACGATCGTTTAACGGAGTTGTGATTCCTAGTGCAGTAAATGTATCAGAATAACTTAATTTGTCTCCTGCATGGTAAAGTGATTTTTGAACTTCTGCGTTTCCGTCATAAGTTATGCTTGAATAATATGAATATCCTTGACAAATTGAGACATGTGGACTACCGCTTCTTGTAACATGAGTAAATTCTTGAGGATAATGAGTGCTATTCTGCAATCTATAGTAACCGGTCATTTCGGTATTCAGCCAAAGTGTGTTTGGCGGTGAATTTACTACTAGTCTTACTCCTTCGTTCTCTGGTACGTTAATTCTTTTTGCATGCCATGAATCATCTGTAGGGTTTTTGTAAAGTTGCATGCATACTGTTGGATCGTTACAGCTTGCATTTGAGTCAGGGCCAGTGTAAAACATTGTGTCATTTAATGGATCACTTGAATTCATGTACCATTGGGAGCCATCTTTTTTTGTTGGATAGATCTCTTTGACACCAAAAACATCATCTGATTCATTTACTGGCGGTATGTAGACAGTGGCAGAGTCATTATTGTAACTTATACTAGCCCTGAATCCTTGGCCTGTATAGTTATTTGATTTTGTATCTATGTGATACTTGTAATAGTCATCGGATTGCATGTTCGTGACTGGTATACTGTCTGCCTTGTACTGGGTTCCATTGGGAAAGAAAATCTGAACCTGTAGGGTAGGTGTTCCTTCTTCATTGTGGGATATTTTCACATCGATATCATGGGAATCGATCACAGTTCCGTTTCTATATGTGGCATTGCGATAATTCTGTTCCAAAAGAGCGCTAATTGTTGACACTGTATTTTCTGCCCATCTGCGTTCAAGTAACGTGTTGACTGTTTCGGGTTTTACACATGCTGGAGAATTATCTCTAGTTTTAATGACTAGCTGAAGATTTCCTTGACAAACAACAATGTTTGCAGAAATTCCAGAATTGTATTGTTCCAGTGGGCTCTTAGCTGCGAGCCATTTTGGAATCAGTTGGCGCAAATCACCAGTCTCATTCTGTCCAAAAACATTGGGTATGATGATTGATGTTGTAACAATCAAAATTACTGAAAAAATTACTGCTCTCAAATAGTGATGGTTCACTTCGTAGTTTAAAAAACTGACGTATCTTGCATGTGTAAAAAATTGATCTGACTAAAGTACGGTACTTTATAATTTTGACACCATCTGACACAACTAGCCTCCAAATGCCTATCAATCATTCTTCAAAATAAAAAAATCACAGTGATGATTGACATACACTATGGTAAAATATACAATAAATCCTTGTTTGTGTTTTCTATTTTTACGTTTCTTCTAATATTTTCTGTACTACAACCAGCTTTGGCAACTTCATCTGGGATCTATGGTGATAACACAAATACCAAGTCCGTGACAACTGCACTTCCTGTACTGTCCAAGTCTACGATAAATGACACATCTACTACGCCAAATATTGTTTCCAACCAAAATACCTGTCCTTGCATCGTGTTCAGGTTGGACGATATACAAGGATCATACTTGTCTGACATCCAAATGAAAATTATCGATTTATTCCAAAAGAAAAATGCTAGTCTTAGTATCGGAATCATTGGCTACAATCTTAGCCAGGATGGGAGTCTAGTCTCATATCTACAAAATAATCTCAAACCAGGACATTCAGCTATAGAGATGGCAAACCATGGCTGGAGACATGAGAATTTTGCTACTATGGGTCTGTCACAACAGATCACTCTGATGAATAAAACTAATCAAGAACTGAATAAGATATTTGGTAAAAAACCCAATGCGTTTGTTGTGCCATATGGTATGTATGATGATGATACTCTAAAGGCAATAAAACAACTGAAAATGAACGTAATCAGCTCTGGAATGTGGAGCGAGGACAAATTTGTCATAGCCAAGGGAAAAATAACTGCAAATAAAGACACACTTGGACTCTACCACATCCCGTCAATGACTGAATTTCAGGCTGATACTGGAAATGAGACCTATTGGACAGACATTCCACAAAACAGGGTAATTGACAGCATTAATTCTCATATTACAAAATATGGCTATGATGTATTCTTGATACATCCACAGAATTTTGCAACAATTGAAAATGGTCAATACGGTAACACTGTTGATACTGCACATCTTGATGAACTTGCAAGTATAATCGACTATGTCAAATCAAAACATGTACACATTTTGACAATTTCTGAAATTGCAGGACTTGATCATATGAACATCACACCAGTTGTAAAGCCGGTGGCGTCTACTTCAAAACCTGTCAGTACAATTTCTGCCTCAAAACCATCACCTGATGATAATGCTTCTAACTATATGGATTCTACAGAGCAAACAAGAGTTGTAAAATATGTCGAGCCAAATGGCTCGCTTACAATGAATGTAAAATATCCTAGTGATGATCCTGCCAATGCTCGCATGCTGTCAATGAAAATTTATCGAGATTTTGATACCAAGCCCTACATGGAGTTGCCAACAGTATCTGAAAATCCTTACACCGTAACACTCCCTATGTATCATCAATACAAAATACAGACATTTGTCAACAGCATGCTTTCAAGTGTGAATCTGGTTACACTTGATTCTGATAATCAAAATGTTGATGTCAATATTCCATGGGGTGGGACTTTACTTGTTTCTGTGTATTATCACGATGGGCAAACACCAATCTCTGGTGCAAGTGTATCTATAAGATCTCAAGACAATAAAACACGAGCGATTGGAGTTACTGATTCTGATGGATCAGTAACTAGGTTTTCACTTCCATCAACTACTGTTGATGGTAATTACTACATAGTAGATGTAAAGATAAACAAACATCTGGTTTTCTCATCTGACCCTGTGACGTTGCCTCCTGGCAATATTAACAAAGTCAAACTAGTTGCACCTTGGTCTTCGATGCTAGAAAATCTAATCACCGTCAAAGTGTATAATCAAACCAAAGTCTTACCTTCCAATGGGCAGACATATTCAGTTCAAATGTATGATGACCAAGGAAACAAACTTTCAGAGTCTCCAGTTAACATACATGGTGAGGGTTATTTCTGGTCAATGCAAGTAGGAGACTATGTCTTCAAAGTTGTAAAAGCTAGTAATGGTACAGTGCTTGGTGACATGTTTGTCACAGTGGATGGCACTAAAAATAACTTTGACATGACAATTCAAAATCATGTATCTGCAACAAAACCGGTCTTGAATTAATAGTGCGATATGAAAAATTCTATCTCAAAGAAACTTGATGTGGCTGAAACAGATATTGATGATCTTGACAAGTTCGAGTTCGAAGACCACGATGACTTGAGAGAATTTTTTGAGGATTCTGATTTTTCTGATACAAAAGATCTATTATTGTAATAAAATTCTTAAAATATAAAAAGAGAGTTTTGATTTTGATTAGGAATCAAGCTGTCTTATTTAGAATTCAATCTTGTCTTTTTCAGTGAGCAGAAACTTTTTTGATTTTCTTACTCCCTTTAGATCAAACCAGCTTATCTTCAGGGTCACCTTTTTGCCCTTGATCTCATCAATTGTTATCTTGTCAGCAACTTTTACAAGTTCACCTAGCGTTTGATTCGACATTTTTTTACTTGATTTTATTTTTCAATTTGATTCTTGGGACGAAATTTTATACACATGTTGTTCAAAAAATTCCACGCTGTGATGTTTTTCAAAAACATGATCCCGCTTGATCGATTAAGCTAGTGTTATGATAAATCAGCTATGTTGTTGAGTATGTATAATATGCAAAAATTCCTATAATACTATTTATGCTCCAGACATCACAGCTAGATAGAAACACCGAAACTACCTGTGTCATGATTAACTGTGAATCAGGCTCTGAGGGAAGGATAATTGACGAAATTCGAGAGATACCTGGTGTAAAAGAATGTGTCAGAACAACAGGCCCGCATGACATCTTGGCCATTGTAGAGTCCAATACTGTGGAATCGCTCAAGGAGATCATTGAAAACAGGATCCGCAAGATTCCAAATGTTCATGCAACTACAACACTTGTCATAGCAACCAGATTCTAAGAATCAATTCTCTTGTGATGTAATAAAACAAAACTACTTGTGCTAGTGTGTATTGTTTTATACCATGAAGGCAATGAATTATAAAAAATTCCGTGAATCCACGGCGCCTTACTATGATACTATTGAAGGAAAAATGTCAAGGGCTGATGTCATAAAAAAACTAGAATCCTTTCTGACTGAAAAACTAGGTGAGGGTCAGGATTTCTTTGATCAATACAAAGTACGTGAAATCTAGTCTATCTTGCTATGCTATGTGTTAGTTTGTCATGAATCTGTGCTAGAATAAGTTCTGCCTTTTCCTTGTTCTCAAATGTTTCTGCCTTTTCATCCATGATTGCATCGATTTCATAACTCTTGTCTACCAAAACATTTGCTACATGATCATCAAGAGTGCCGTTGCCCATCAGATAATATGCAAATACTGTATTTTTTTGTCCAATCCTGTGCAATCTGTCCTCTGCTTGTCTGTGTATTGCAGGACTCCAGTCAAGTTCTGCAAATATGACGTATCGCGCCTTGCTCAAGTTTATGCCAACATTTCCAGCTCGAAGACCTGCAATGATTAACTTGGTCTCACCGTTTTGGAATCTGTCTATTCCTTCTTGTCTTTCTTTGTCACTTTGACCTCCTATGATTGATGCTGGCGAATATTCTGAGAGGCTTCGGTGAAGCAATTCGTGAATTGCCTTGTGATGGCAAAATACTACGACACTCTCTTCAATCTCCATGATGTTTTTGACAAATTCTATTACATGAGGAACCTTTGCAACTCCTGCTGCTTGCCTCTCACTCTGTATTGCCCTCTTGTATGACGAGAACTTGTCAAATGCGCTAGTTGCACTTTTTTGTTCTTCTTCTAGTCTCTCCCAAATTTTTCCAAGCTCCGTTTGGTAATAGTTGATATCTGAATCGATAAGCTCCTTGTATCTCACCTTGTCTTTCAATTCCTTTAGAACATCAGATTTCTTTCGTCTAAGCATTACATGTTTTCGTAATTCCTCACCTAAACTTGCACGCTTGTTCTCAAGAACAATCGCCTTTCCTTTTTCATTGACATAACAGAAATATTCACAAAACTCTTCAAATGTTCCAAGAAGGCCAGGTCTTAGTATGTCTACGATTGGCCAAATCTCTGAACCTCTGTTGTAAATTGGTGTTCCAGATAGACCAACTCTGTATTTTACAGAATCAAGTGCCGCAAGTTTTTTCACTGCAGTGTATTTTTTTGTAGTCTTTGATCTCAGATGTTGCACTTCGTCACAGACGAGTGTCTTGATGTTTAGTTTCGCAATATCGTCCATTCTCTTGTGCAGTAAATCATAATTTATGATATAGACATCATATTTTCCAAGTTCTTGAGCTTTGCCGGTTCTTATTAGGACTGATGATGGGTATTCATTTTCTACAATTTTTCCATTGCGACTGCGTTTTTTGAGGAATTTCTGAGTCTCTCTCTGCCAGTTGTTGAGTGTTACAAGAGGAGCTACAATCAGTACCGGAAATGTCTGCTTTTCTGTTGCAAGATATGCCAGAGTCTGGACTGTGTTATGGGTTATAATTCCATTTGCGATATAGTTGTGTGTCTCAGGTACCGATAAATCATAAACATGTCCACAAAATGGTTTTTCTTCCACTGATTTGATTTGGCACCAATTGATTGACTCTAAAGATATCTCACGTAACTCTTGTGTTAAATCATGATGTGTAGTCTCTAACTTGTTTGAAACATGTAACGCAAGTTGTTTGCTCATCCCTTGGGTGTATTTGTATGGGGTGTACAAGTTAAGAGAACGCAACGATACTCCAGATTCTGCAATCTGCCATGCAATTGACTCTGCAACATTTGGAGTTAGAGAATTTTTTCCTTCATGTATTGTCTTTGAAGGCATAGCTACCATGTCATCATCATTTAATTTTCCAGCCATTTTCCATCCGTCTGGAGTAAGAACTCTGTGACGTTTGGTGCATTCTAATATTGAACCATCAGAAATCGTGATCTTTATTATATTTTCATTAATCTTTTGCCTAAAAACATGACTTATTTGTTTTGTGACAATTTTTTTTCCATTGAATGTTTGTATTTTGAGAGGTGTGTTCAGTTTTCCCCATTCTTCATTGCCGTCTTTCTCTAATATTGTTGCATTGTCCCAGATTTCTTTTATGGTGATCTGTCCATTTATTGTCATGATTAGACTATCTTGTACCGTACATTTACCAAGGCCCATTTCGTCTGCAAGTAATGCATTGCCATATGATTTTAGTAAAAAGTCCAGGCCTTCTCTTTGGAAATCAAGCAGATTGCCGCGGAACTGTGGTCCAGGGCTTGCCTTGCGGAGTTTTTCTATTCTCGTCCATTTTTTTTGTGGGACGATGACCTTGCGAACTTTTCTATGCCATATTGATTTTGATCTAATCTCAAGCGGATACCTGTCCATGATCCATTTTATCTTCTCTACATTTTGGACCGTATCTGGTACTATGGCTTCTTCTGGACCGTTACCATACCACGCATGGGGTATGACACGAGCCACCATGCTTACTGCTCTGGGGCCGGTCAGTTTCCAAGTCCAGTTTTTTGAATACGTATCCAAAACATATTCGAGGGTGCCGAATTCTTTCATAAGCTATAATTCTTCGACATTGGTAAACTCGATTTATGAATCTTTTACTTTGTGCCGTTGATCGCAGTATTCTTGGTTTGTGATATATTCTGGCAAATTTCTGCCTAAATGTGCAAATTTTACGAATAATTGTCTGTTAGTTCGGGTGTTGACTAGAAAATGACCTTTGAAAGACACCTTATGTATGAAAAACTAGGTCGATTTTCTACGAAATCGCTTGAGTTTTTCAATACCTAGGGACTTTCCAAAGAATTTCTTGACGTAATAGTATGCAAATGCTGTTGAAAGTACTGCCGACAAAATCAACCCGTATGATATTGGTCCAAACAACTGTTCATGGTTTGGATATAATCCAAAGACTGTTGCAAGGGTATTTGGCACAAGCGCTGCAGTTCCAGCCACTGTCCACCAGATGATAAATATTGTAACCTTGTTTGTGACCTCTGCTTGAACTACATTGACTCCTGTTGCAACCATCTGCATGACGTTTTCAGCCATCTGTATCTGTCTATCTAATCTTCCTAGGATTACCTCAAACTTGCCAAGGATTACTTCGTCGTCTGAGACCATCTCTGCATCTCCATACTTTAGGTTGTGTACGGTGTCATAGCTTGCCCATATGGCATTCAAAAAAGTCAGAAGCGATGTCTTCATGTCTGATAATTCCAGTGAAATGTCTCTCGTGATCTGTCTGGAGCCTGCAATGTCGATCTCAAATTGTTCTGCTCTTTCCACTATGAGTCTTAATATTGAAAAATTGGCTTCGCATATTTCATCAATAATTCTTGCCAAAAGTATTGTCTGTCTATCTGCCCAGGTATCTGCATCTTTTGGAAGTTTGCGCAAAAGTGTTGGTGCATAATTGTATAATCTTGTGATCTTTCCGCCATAATCGTCATGAATTGTTAGAATTAGATCCTTTTTCATAAAGATCAAAATGGGCGCAGTCTGTGCCTTGTTGTTTCCTGGCACTACAAACGGGATCATTAATCCAAGCGTCTCGCCCCTGTCTTCATAACTTGACACGTATCCTGATAGCAGCAATGATGCATCCATGGTGATTCCGCATTTTTCTAAAATCTTGGGTGCTTCGTCAATAATGCTGTCTACAACACATTCGATCCATGTGAGGCGTCCAGATGATGTAATCTCAGCAAGTTCAGTCAATTCCACCGTTGGTTTCTTGAATGGTATTCCATCATTTTGCATACCTGCTGCATTTATTGCCTTTATCATGCCTTAGAGGAAAATTTGGACTTATATACACTTATTCGTTAACAAAAATTTGCTAATTGTTTTTTCATAATATGTAAATGGAAAACTTCAAAGCTAAATAGTTTACATGTTTATTATATCATAATTTAGATTTCATATTCATTGATATACCAACATAATAATAAGAGTCTCAAACGGAGTACTTGCAATGAAGGTTCTAGTTGATGAGATGTATGATGGATTTGATACTAAGCTAAAAGAGTTTGGCTATGATGCGTTTAGCGTAAAAAAACTAATTGTCGAAGGCAAGAAACTGTCAAGTGACTATTCTGTGATAAAATATGCACATGAAAATGGGATGATTGTTGTAACCGAAGATGTGGAGATTGGAAATGCCTGTAAGGAAAATGATATCCAATGTGTATTGCTTGACAGTGAAACCATGTTTCGGATAATTTTGGAAGAGCTAAGCAAGTACAAAGAACGTTAACTGCTTTCTTGCTTGCCGATTCTTTTCTTGGCTATGATGATTATTATAATGACTACTCCCACAATGACTGCTCCGTCGATGTAATCTGAATAGTGTCTGATTGAAGTCCACTGGTCTCCTAGTGCTATTCCAACATAGGTCAACATAGTACTCCATATTATGGATCCGGCAAAGGTGTAGATTGAAAATTTCTTCAAATTCATCTTGGCAACTCCTGCTGGCAATGAAATGTAGGTTCGGATGGCAGGCAAAAGTCTGCTTACAAATGTGGACCTGTCTCCATATTTCTTAAAGTATGATTCTGTCCAGTTTAGATGGGATTTTTTCAAAAGAACATACTTTCCGTACTTGACAATGAACTCTCTGCCAAGTTTTACTCCTACAAAGTATGCTATGAGAGAACCTACCAGGTTTCCAACTGAACCTGCAAGTATTATCAAGACTGGGTTGAGTTTTCCAGTAGATGCCAAATATCCTGAGAATGGCATGATTATCTCACTTGGGATGGGTATCAGTGCGCTCTCTGCTACCATCAGAAAGAATATTCCGAGATATCCTGCATTTGATATTGTTTGGATTACAAAATTTGCTAAATTACTGATGATATCTAACGCAACCATTTGTCAATAAGCCTCATTTTTTTGTTGCAAGTCTTGTACCTTTACCACATTCCGCCAGTACTGGTTCCAGGTTCGTCAAAATTTCTTTGTGGGGCATGCTTGTGTGCTTTTTTCATATGTCTGTCAAGTCTAACTGGATCATGTAGTTCAAGACCACATTCCTTGCATTTTGTTCCTGTTGCTTCTTCCTTTTTCTTGAAAAGCCCCATGCCCAGATTATCTGATTTGAGATAATAATTCTTACGGAAAAACTTTCAGATGTATTTATTAAAATTAAGAAGGGCTCTGCGTAGAGAGAACCTACGCAGAATAGATACCAGACGGAAATTTGGTATGCTATGAAAAGTTGTGGATTTATTATATTGATAAGGCTTTACTTTGTGCATTTTATGATAACATATTCGATGGTATGATCCTCTGCAGCTTGCTTCATCTTTAGCATTGACTTGAACAATATGTTTTCTACGTACGATGGGTACCTCTTTAAGATCTCTTGACGTAGGGCCTGGCGATTCTGGATGTAATATTCTGCCAATGGCGGGTATACGTTTGATCCAATGGATTTGATTTCTATAATCTTGAGGCCTGCATTTTGGATTGTTTTTTTGATTGTCTCAATATCATAATGCTCAGAAGACCATGTGAACTTCAATATGCCTATCTTAAGGATGCTCATCTTGGATGGTCTTGAAAGAACTGGTATTGCAAGTATGATTGAACCGTTTTTCTTGAGAATTCGCTTTGCTTCTAATATGAAATCCTGGATTGGTCTAAAGTGCTGTGCTGACTCTAGTGCTATCACTCTGTCGCATGACTCGTCTGCTATGGGAATTTTTACAGCAGTTGAATTTAGCAAGTTTATTCCATGGGTGTCACGCTTACTTGCTGATTTGAGTTGATTCTTGTTTATGTTCAGACACGTGATTGTTACATCTGGATGGGACTTTTTCCAAAGAAATGCAGGCTCTGAAAAACCACTGCCAACATCAAGAACATGTTTTGTTTCTTTGAGCTCTGCCAAATCGCCTATCATGTTGCAAAGGTTTGTTTGGGCGTCTACTGGATTTTCTGTTGAATTATTCCAGTATCCAAAATTGAGAAAATTTCCTCCAGTTGAAACCTGCATCAATCCTGAAAGATAATTGTATAGGTTAACAACATCCCCTTCACCGCGTCGCAGTGTCCACAAAATAACATCAAATGGATTTGGATTGTTCAATATGAGATACTCCGTTCACTCGGGTCTAATAAGACTCCCTAGTAAATTATTTAGTCGATAGTTCTGAAATTAAATGTGAAGTAGAATACCGGGGGTGGGTTTGGTCAAATTTGTTCAATACCCACGCATTTTGTTCAGACACAATTCTTCCAAATACTATGTGGAATGTTAGATATGTGTTCTTTAGGTCATTTGATGCCTTCTTACTTTTACTAATGATATATCTTCTAGAGAAAATCCAAATGATATAGTTTGTCTCTGTGTTGTAATTGACAGACAGATACATAATTGAACCTAACAAATCCATCAATAAAACTAACAAGTATGTTAATGAAACTAACAATCATGTAAGCGTGGTTTATCTAATATAAAATATTATTTTGCAGTGTAAATGTTTTTTACACTAAAAAGAAAAACACTAGCACTAAATTTTTTCTTGATTTTACTAGTTCTATCACTGGGCTATAATTCTAATATGAGATCTGGAATAAACTCTGCATCTGCAACTTCGCCTACCATAGTTTCTCAAATAAGGGGTGATACATACAGTGATGCTGCATTGTCTGATGGCAATCATCTGTGGACTGGTGGTTTAGAGCCTTGGATGAAAGCATCTAACGGAACCTTTGTGCCGTACATACTGTCGCAAAATTCAACTCATTATATAGTAGACAACAAGGAGGCACCATTTATCATAAATAAAAATAACTGCATCACGTCAATCTATGACAATTCAGTCCCATTTTCCCAAGATCCAGCATCTATAATAAACAAAGAGTGGTGGGATGTCAGTTATCATACTGCTGTATCACCACTGTACATCAACATGGATCTATCCTCGACAGCATGTACAATATCAGTTACAACAAATTCCAGCGGAATATTTATCGACACGCTAAAGACTTTTCCAGTAGGAACACTTGAAGTAACATATGAAAAAATAACTGGAAAACCATGGGAAACAATCTTGACACCCACAAATACACTTTCGGCATCCAGCTATTCCATAAAACCAATGGAAAGGATATCTGGAATTAGTGCAGATAGCATTGTGGTGGGGATGACACCATTCAATAGTACTGTGGCATTGTCAAGCCAGATAAACCAGTCATCGAGCATGATTACAATACACAAGGGAATCAAGTCATTCGTATTTGATGAACGTAACGCGCTAGCAAACTTCAAGCAGTTGAACATGACAAAGACATCATCAAGTTTCTCATTATCTATTGACTTTGGAAGCAATATTCCAGTTCTATCAACAAATCAAAAGTTTACAATAGATCCTACATTTGGGTATGCCACTGGCAATATTATAGTAATTGGAGATGGAGTTTCAACTGGCTCATTATGCCCAACAAGTGGACTTACTGTATATAGTAACTGGTCCTGGACCCTAGCTAAAGAAGCATCAACCATTAACAGTGATTGTAATCTCACTGT
>Ga0070681_10001376_pt1 | contig 21318 bp, 24 predicted proteins | sample KBSC83BmetaG_FD_65650 | JGI IMG/M metagenome (GOLD analysis project Ga0070681, IMG submission 65650) | Corn rhizosphere microbial communities from Kellogg Biological Station, Michigan, USA - KBS C8-3B metaG | ecosystem: Host-associated > Plants > Roots > Rhizosphere | place: USA: Michigan... | reverse complement strand
GCATTAAAGGCGAGTAAAAGGCGACGAGCGCGCAGTGAGCTGAAACGGGATAGTAGAATGCGGTAACGCTCCCGGGAGAGACGCCATGAAAACCGACGCCGCAATTGCAGCTTTTGCGCTGTGCGCCGTGGTGTTATTAGCATTGGCTGCGCCTGCGTTCGCTCAGGCCTATCCGGCCAGACCGATCCGCGTGGTCGTGCCGTGGCCGCCGGGCGGCATCACCGACGTGATCACGCGCGCGATCGGCTTGCGCCTGGCCGATGTTTTCGGCCAGCAAATCGTGGTCGACAACCGGCCTGGCGCAGGCGGCACGCTCGGCTCGGCATTGGTCGCCAAGGCAAATCCCGATGGCTACACTTTGTTGATGGACGACATCGCGAGTCACTGCATTTCATCGACGCTCTACACCCGGTTGAACTACGATCCGCTCAAGGACTTCGCGCCGATCGCGATGATTGCGGGATCGCCGATGGTGCTTATTGCAAATCCGACGCTCAACGTGCACACGCTGCCGCAGTTGATCGAGCTCGCCAAGTCAAAGCCCGGCCAGCTCAATTACGCTTCGTCAGGCAGCGGCGCGATCACGCACCTGGGCGCCGTGCGGCTGCTGCGCATGGTCGGAATCAATCTCGTGCACGTGCCGTTCAAAGGCAGTATACCCGCCACCTCATCAGTCATCGCGGGCGAGACCGCGATAGCGTTCTCGACTATCCCTGCCGCCGTGCCGCAGGCGAAAGCCGGGCGGCTCACGATTCTCGCGGTATCGTTTGCCACGCGCTCGCCCCAACTTCCGGAAGTGCCGACCATCGCCGAAACCGTCGGCGAATATGACCTGGGACTGTATTCCGGTCTGTGGGCGCCGGCGGGCACGCCGCGCGACATCATCGCGCGGCTGCATGCCGAATTCATGAAGGCGATGGGAGAGCCCAAGGTAAAGGAAATTCTCGCCGCCAACTCGGCGGAGCCGGGACGCATGACTCCCGCGCAATTCGGTGACTATCTGGCAAAAGAAGTACGGGCCTGGGGTGAAGTGGTGCGCGCCGCCGGCGTGAAAATCGAATAGAACTAGCCTGCTAATCCGGCAAAGCCCGAAACAGAAAAATCGTATACCTGCGCAATATTTTTAGAATGAAACGGTGAACTATGGATCTCGGAATCAAAGGCAGATCGGCAATCGTAACCGGCGGCAGCCGCGGAATCGGCAAAGAAACCGCACGCCGGTTTCTCGAAGAAGGCGTGCGCGTCACGATTTGCGGACGCAATGCCGAAACCCTTGATCGCACCCGCGCCGAACTTGCCGATACCACCGGCGGCGAGATACACGCCGTGGTTGCCGATACCACCCGCGAGACGGACATCGCGCGCCTCGTCGACATGGCGAAACAGTGCTTCGGCGGTGTCGACATCCTGGTGAACAACGCCGGGCAGATGTACTCGGGGCGGTTCGCAGTGCTTACCGATGACGGTCTTAAGCAGCAGCTCGAGACCAAGCTGTTCGGCTTCGTGCGCGCGATCCGGCTCGTCTATCCGATTATGAAAGCGCGCGGCTGGGGCCGCATTGTCAATATCATCGGCGGCGCCGGCAAGGAACCCGATCCCTACATGTTCGGCAGCGGGATCACCAATAGCGCGCTGCTCAACATCACTAAATCGCTGGCGACCGAGTTCGGCGCGGACAACGTGCTCGTGAATGCGGTATGTCCGGGCTGGGTCGATACCAACCTCTGGCAGCGCAACGCGCAGGGTCTCGCTGCGGAGCTCGAAGCCAAGACCGAAGACGAAGCGCGGCGCCTTGCCGCACGCAAGAATTCGCTCAACCGTTTCGGCAAGCCCGAAGAGCTCGCCGACGCGATCGTGTTCCTGTGCTCGGAGCGCAGCAGCTACATCACGGGCGTGTCGCTTAATCTCGACGGCGGCAGGCTCAAGAGCCTGTGGTAATGATAACGGAGGGGAAATGACGATGAGGCTTCGCAGGTATTTCCTGGCTGACTGCGCGCTCAGCGTGTGCCTCGGCATCGCAGCCGCCGGCGTATGTGCGCAGCAGAACTATCCGAACAAACCGGTGCGTCTCATCGTACCTTTGGCGCCGGGCGGTCCGAGTGACATCCTGGCGCGCACAATGGCACAAAAAATGACTGGCGGTCTGGGTCAGCCGGTGGTCGTTGATAACCGCACCGGCGCCGGCGGCACTATCGGCACCGACCTCGCCGCGAAATCTTCCGCAGACGGCTATACGATGCTGCTGATCGCCGCCGCCACCTACACCATCAACGCTAACCTGTATCCGAAGCTGCCATTCGATCCGCGCAAGGACCTTACGCCGGTGTCGATCCTGGCGGCGGCTCCGTATGTCCTGACGGTGCATCCATCACTGCCGGCGAAATCGCTGAAGGACCTCGTCGCACTCGTCAAGGCGCGCGCGAAGGATCTCAATTACGGCTCGGGGGGCACCGGTACCGGCCCACAAATGGCGATGGAACTCCTGAAGCTGAAGACCGGCATGAACTTGACGCACATCCCGTACAAGGGCACGGGTCCTGCGTTGACCGAGCAGATCGCGGGACAAGTGCAAGTAGGACTCTTTAACATGATCGCCGCGCTGCCGGTGGTGCAGTCTGGACGGTTGCGCGCCCTTGCGGTGAGTGGCGCAAAACGTTCGACTCGACTGCCGAATATTCCTACGATCGCGGAATCCGGCGTGCCCGGTTTCGAGGAAGTCAGCGGCCATATGATCATGGTGCCGACCGCGACGCCCAAAGAGATCGTCGCCCGGCTGCATCAGGAAATGATCAAGGCATTGCAGTCGCCTGAAGTGAAGTCGCGTCTCGAAGGCGAAGGCGCCGATATCATCGGCAACACGCCGGAGCAAGCCGCGGCGATCATTCGCTCGGACCTCGAAAAATGGGCGGACGTGATTCGCCGCACCGGCATTAAAGCGGATTGATAAACGTCGCGTTACGCTGATTCGACGCCAACGATCCCCTGTTCGTTGCCCACCGGCACTGGCCCGTTCGTTTGCATCGACTTTACGATGGCCTCGAACGCGGCGACGGTATCGAGTATCTGCGTCGTCGGAATCGGATAAGGCGAGCGGCCGGCGAGCGCGTCCGCGAACGCCTCGAGCTCGAAGCGCAGCGCGTCAACCGGTTCGAGATTCAGAGATCGCGGCATCGCGCCCGTCATGCGCAGCACCAGATTGTTTTCGCCGAGCGCCTCGGCCGAGCCTCTGCTGCCGAATACGTGCACGCGCCAGAAAAAAGGCGTCGACCTGACGTTGCACAGTACTCCGCTCACGCGGTTTTCAAACTCGAACAGAACCGACACCGTGTCGAGCGCATCCGGCGGCGGCTTGCGCGTGATGAATTGCGCCTGCACGCGGCGCACCGGTCCGATTAAATTCACAAACGCGTCGACAATATGTATACCGGTCCCGGTCATGCCACCACCCGGAGACTCCGCCGCCGATTCGCGCCACGCGGTAAAGAACTTGCGCGAAACCTCGTTGCTCGAGTTGCCTTCGACGTGCAGGATTTCGCCGAGCTCGCCGCTTGCAACCACGCGTTTTAACTCCTGCATCGATGCCCAGAATCGTTTGTCGTGCCCGACTCCCAGCAGAACTCCGGCCCGCTGGCACGCGGCGACCGCGCGTTCGGCATCGGCGCGGGTCAGCGCGAGCGGCTTTTCGCAGAACACGGCTTTGCCTGCGCCAGCGGCGGCGATGATCTGCTGCGTATGCAGCGTATGCGGCGTTGCCAGCACCACGGCGTGCACGCGCGTATCCGCGAGTACGTCGGCAAAGTCAGCCGACAACTCGAATTGATGCCGCGCTGCGAAATCGCGCACCGCATCGGGATGCCGCACCATGCCGCGCACGAAGCGCAGGCACTTGCTCTTGCCCTGAACCGCATCGACGATGTTCTTGCCCCAGCGGCCGAGGCCGACGATAGCCGCGTTGATCATGCGTTCTGTTAGAGGTAAGTTTTTGGAGTGCCGCAGGCGTGAGCCGGACGGGCGCGCAATAAATACTAACGCCGCTCAGCGGCAGCCTTTACGTCGAGCGTGCGTACACGATCTTCCGAGCCTGCTCATCACTCGGGTTTGATGCCCGCGGCCTTGATTACCGCGGCATAGCGCACCGTTTCGCTGCGGATGAAGCTGGCGGCGTGCTCGGGTGTGCTCGTCATGGGCTCGACGCCTGCCGTTGCGAGGCGCTCTTTCAGATCGGCCGATGTCAGTGCCTTATTGAGTTCTCCATTAAGGCGGACCACGATTTCGCGCGGCGTTGCTGCCGGCGCCAGGATGCAGTACCAGATCGGCACTTCAAAGTTCTCGACGCCGGCCTCCTTTGCGGTCGGCACGGTCGAAATGACCGGTGATCGCTGAGCGGCGAGCACTGCAAGCGCACGTACTTTGCCGGCATGGATCTGAGCCGACGCCGCGGGAACCGCCATGATCAACATGTCGACTTCCCCGCCGATTAATCCGATCAGCGCCAGGCCCGAGCCTTTGTACGGCACGTGTACCATCCTGATCTTTGTCAGGCTCTGCAGCAACTCGGGCGCGAGGTGGGTGGTGGTTCCGATGCCGCCGGAGCCGAAACTCAGTCGGCCGGGAGCGGCGCGCGCGAGCGCGATCAATTCTTTCAGCGTCTTCGCGGGCACCGAAGGATGGACCAGCAGCACATTCTGGATCACTGCGATCAATGAGATCGGCGCAAGGTCCTTGGCTGGATCGTAGTTGAGCTTGGCGTAGAGCGATGGGCTGATTGCGACCAGCGGCGAGCTCAACACGAGCGTATATCCGTCAGGCAGCGCCTTCGCGGCCAGTTCGAGGCCGAGATTGCCTCCCGCGCCCGGACGCGTGTCGGCCACCACCGGCTGACCCATCTGCTCGGACAGTTTTTGCGCGACGGCGCGCCCGAGCAGGTCGGTCGGCCCGCCCGGGGGAAACGGGAAGATCAGGCGGATGGGCTTGACCGGATACGCCTGCGCCAGAGCGACGTCGGGATTGAAAGCGAGCGCCGATACTGCAAGCACTGCGTAAATTACGCGTAGTACACACTGCATGGATTTCCTCCGTTGTCGACGCGACTTGGGCCCGCTGTACGATTGTTGCGTTTCGTTAGTATCGATGGCGAAGAACTTTGCATCGACTGCCGCGTCATTGTGTCATATCTGGCGGGATTCGGCCCGCCGCAACCGTTGCAGGAGCATCACTACTTCAGCAGCAGCGGAATTCCGTACAGAAAAAGCGTGATGCACACGATCCGCCTAAAGGTTCTCAAGTGCCGAGAGATTGAACACGCCTTTTTATTTGTGCCACGAATCGCGCAGGGTTACGGTGCGGTTGAATACCGGCGCACCGGATTTCGAATCGGCGCGATCGGCGACAAAGTAGCCATGCCGCTCGAATTGAAATCGTTCTTCGGGTTTTGCATCCTTAAGCGCGGGTTCGAGTTGTGCCGCGATAATTTTTTTCGAGGCGGCATTCAGGTCCTGCAGGTAGTCGCGGTCACCGCTACCCGGATGAGCGGAATTGAACAGCCGGTCATAGAGCCGCACTTCGCCGCAGTAGGCATGCCGTGCGGATAGCCAGTGGATGTTGCCTTTGACTTTAACTTTGTCCGAGCCCGGCGTACCGGATTTGGTTGCGGGATCGTATTCGCAATGCACTACGCTGACGTTGCCGTCATCCTTCTCGCAGCCGGTGCATTTTACGACAAAGCCATAACGCAGCCGTACGCTGTTGCCCGGAAAAAGCCGGAAATAACCCTGCGCCGGCGTTTCCATGAAATCGTCGCGCTCGATCCAAAGTTCTTTCGAGAACGGCAGCGGCCGTCTGCCCAAATCGGGTTTCTGCGGGTGGTTGGGCGCAAAGCATTCTTCTTCCTTGCCGTCGGGATAATTGTCGATCACGAGTTTGATGGGATCGAGAACCGCGATACGGCGCTCGGCGCACGCGTTCAAATCCTCGCGCATGCAGTCCTCAAGCAGGCTCAAGTCGATCCACGAGTCGGCCTTGGTCACACCGATGCGTTCGGCGAAAAGTCTGAATCCCGCAGGCGTATATCCGCGGCGGCGCGCGCCAGCGAGCGTTGGCATGCGCGGATCATCCCAGCCGTCGACGTGCTTGTCGGCAACGAGCTGGATCAGCATGCGCTTGGACAATACGATATGTGTCAACTTGAGCCGCGCGAACTCGATCTGCTTCGGCAGGGGACGCGCGAGCAGGCCGCCTTCGGCGATGCGCTCTAGCAGCCAGTCATAGAACGGGCGTTGGTCTTCGAATTCCAGCGTGCAGATGCTGTGCGTGATGCACTCCAGTGCATCTTCAATTGGATGCGCGTAGGCGTACATCGGGTAGATGCACCACGCTTCACCGGTGCGATGATGCACAGTTTTCTTGATACGGTAGAGCGCCGGATCGCGCAGGTTGATGTTGGGCGAGGCCATGTCGATTTTCGCGCGCAGTACCATGCTGCCATCGGCGTGTTTGCCTGCGCGCATCTCACGCAGGAGCTTGAGCGATTCGTCCGCCGGGCGGTCACGCCACGGGCTGTTTATGCCCGCTTCCGTCAACGTACCGCGCGTGGCGCGCATCTCTTCCGCGTTCTGCTGGTCGACATAGGCATGACCTGACTTGATCAGATATTCGGCGGCTTCGTACATGAATCCGAAATAATCGCTCGCGTAATAGAGGTGATCGGTGCCGTTGTACTTCCAGTCGAAACCGAGCCAGTGCACCGAGTCGAGGATCGAATCGACGTACTCCTGTTCTTCCTTCTCCGGGTTGGTATCGTCGAAGCGCATATGGCAGGCGCCGGCGTAGTCGCGCGCGAGGCCGAAGTTGAGGCAGACCGCCTTGGCGTGGCCGAAATGCAGATAACCATTGGGCTCCGGTGGGAAGCGTGTGCGAATTTTCGCGGGATCGGGGGGCGCGCCCGCATGGAGCGTGGCCGGACCCGGCCTCCCGCCCCAGGTGCGCGTCGCGTAAGTACCCTTCGCGAGATCTTCGTCGACGATATTGCGGATGAAATTCGTGACGTGCGTCGCAGCGGGTTTATTATTGCTTTGAGACATAATGCGTCCAAAAACGTTGAGAATTCTATTCTAATCGATACGCTGTTTGCGAAAGACAGCTTGAAACGCTCATCCGGTTCAGCGCCTCGCTCGCATGCGCGAGAGCCTGCTGCTAGGTTGACGTCGATGAATAAGCAGGTACAATTTCCGGGAATTCACAACGGACTGCCGTCTGTTCAATGATCCTGCGGCAAATTCCGCAATCAACGGGTCCAGGGAACGGCTATGACAGCAGCATTGATCACACTGGCGATAGGTGCCTTAATCATGATTGTGGACTGGCATCTGGCTACCAAACCGGATGCGGATGCCAAGATCAAACGCAGAAAGCCGCTGAATCCCATCGACCGCAAACATTTGCGCGATATGTTCGTCGGAACGCTTGTGGCCGCAGGTGCGGTATGGCTGCTGACCAAGGCGTTCTAGACCCGGCCTAGAACGTGGTCGCGCTTTTACTAACGCGCCGTCTCTACCAAGACCGCAGTCCCGTAGCACAGCACCTCAGTCAATCCCGCCATCAGCTCGGTGGCATCGTACCTGACGCCGACCACAGCGTTGGCTCCGAGTTGCTCCGCATGATTGACCATATCCGCGTACGCATCGGAGCGCGCGCGCTCGCACAGCGCGGCGTATATCGTAATATTGCCGCCGAACAGCGATTGCAGACCACCGATAAAATTTCCGACAATCGAGCGCGAACGTACCGTGAGACCGCGCACGACACCCAGCGATTTCGTGATCCGGTAACCAGGCAACTCCATCATCGTCGTTACCATCGACGCGTTCATAGTCATCTTAGCCATCGATTTTGACGTTGGCATCCCTGATGACTTTCGCCCATTTCGCGACCTCATCTTTCAGGAATTGGGTGAATTCGGCGGGGGTATTGCCGACGGGTTCGATGCCGAGCTGAACGAAACGCTCATTTATTTCGGGTTTGTGTATTGCCGCCGCGACTTCGCGCGCGAGACGCTCGACCACCGGGCGCGGAGTCCCGCCCGGCGCGAGCAGTCCGACCCATGTGCCCCCGACAACCGGAACGCCGCCTTCGATGAGCGTCGGTATTTCCGGCGCAACTGCGACGCGCTTTTCGGATGCCATCCCGAGCGCCTTGATCCTGCCTGCGCGCACGTGAGGCAGCATCGATGAAGGGGTATCCATCATCACGGTCACCTGACCCCCTATCAGGTCCTGCAAGGCGGGTGCGGTGCCTTTGTACGGCACGTGTACCATTTTGATTCCCGTAGTCGACATCAGCAATTCGGTGGTTAGGTGCGCCGCTGCGCCGATTCCACTCGAGGCGAACGTCAGCTGTCCCGGTTTCGCTTTCGCGAGCTCGACCAGCTCTTTCACCGATTTCGCAGCGAGCGAGTTGGTTGCGCACACGATCAGCGGCGCGGTCGCGAGCAGCGACACCTGCTCGAAGCTTTTGATCGAGTCGTACGGCAGCTTCGGATACAGCGTCTGATTCGCCGCGTGTGCTGCGATCACGGTGCCGAGCGTATAGCCGTCGGGCGAGGCTTTTGCCAGCAGTTCGACCCCAAGCATGCTGTTGGCGCCGGGACGATTGTCGACGATGAACGGCTGGCCGAAGTTCTTCGCGAGCTCAAGCGCGACGATGCGCGTCACGACGTCGGTGATGCCGCCCGGCGTGTACGGCACTATGACGCGGACCGACTTGACGGGATAAGCGGCAGCGGTGCCGATCGAACGGGTTTGAGCTTGAAGCCCGCTGCAGACGAGCAGCGCGGCGCAGACTAAAAACCAGCGCAATGCGTAACGCATGGGTGCTCTCCGTAGGGTCAGATCCGCATGCCGGACGTTTTGTCGACGCTGGGGGATCGCGGGCCGTTGCGCGATTTTCTCATATGCTGCGTGTTTGCGCCCGGCTGGCTAAATCGAAGTCAGTCGAACTCGACCCGGTCGCGCATCTCGTCAGTCAGATGACTGTCGCCGCGTTCATCGACCAGCATTGCGCTCGTGATGCCCAGTTGCCCGGCCAGTTCACGCCAGCCGTCGGCGCCCTGAATAAAGAGCGGTCCGGACGATGCATCGGACAATGTGCCGGAACATTCGCCACGCGGGATCACCACGGTGGCGGATTGACTACCGGAAGCCGGCTCTCCAGTGCGCGGATCGATGAGATGACAATGACGTTTGCCATTCAACATGAAATAGCGTTCGTAATCGCCGGAGGTGCTGATCGCCTCTCCATCATAGAGGGGCAATCGTGCGATAGGACCTGGATTTCTTGGGTGCTGAATACCGACACGCCAAGCCCGCTCGCCCTTCGTCCCAAGCGCCATCAGGTTACCGCCGATATTGACCAATGCGCCGGTTAATTCCTTCCGGCGCAGGAAGCGGATTGCACGATCCAGAGCGTAGCCCTTCGCATACCCGCCGAAATCGAGCTGCACGTAGCGATTGGCGCAATTTACGGTGCAACCATTCAGCATCACATCGGTCATTTTCGGATCGGCATCCAGCACGCGTCGCACGTCGCGGGGATCCGGCGCAGCCGGCACGAATTCCGACGCATGAAAATTCCATTGCTGGACGAGCCTGCCGATCGCCGGGTTGAAGAGCCCGCGCGAACGTTTGCTGAATTCGGTTGCGTCCCGGATCAGCCGTGCGAGCTCAGGCTTCACGGGAATGTCGCGGTCGCCCGCAGCAATTGCGCGATTAAGGTTTGAAAGTGCGCTGTCTTTCCACGCGTGGAGCAGCCAATGCAGGCGATCAAAATCATCGAGCACCGCTGACGCAAGCGTTTGCGCGCAGCGGCTGTGCTCGGAATATATCGTGATCTCGGCCACCGTACCGAAGACATAGGCGCGGGCTTTGTGGATGGGCCCGGAGTGGGAATCGCGGAAGCGGAGCAAGTCAGCGGCCGGCATCGGCATTAATTCCCGCATGGCGGCTTTCGCTGTGATGGCGATGCGAGCGGAAGAATACGACTACACCGCTGACGCCCAGCACGACTAGAATCAGCGCGACGATATCCATGATAATAGCGCCGTAAGCTCCGAAAATTCGGCCGCTGTGGACATCGCGCAGGAGAGTCTCAGCCGAGATGGCCGGCGCGAGACGTGCGGCAATGCGCGCCTGTTCGGATTGCGGGATCAACACGCCGCGCGACCAACTGACGCTGCGCGGTGAATCCGCCTTCCAACCGACTGCGTCGGAGGTCGCATAAATGCCGGATGGCGTTCGCAGCATCAACTGCGAGCCCGCAGCGCCGATGCCGAGCACGGGGAGCGCCGGAAGCGATGAACCGGAAACCTTCTCGACGAGCTGCCCGTCGATCGTGTAAATATACAAACTGTCCGCGGTAGCGATGTAACGCATTCCTTGAGATTCGACCATTCCCAGCGGCGCAGCGACGTTTTCGGCGATTACCTTATCGTTGAGCAGCCATGCACCGTTGGCGCCGATCAGCAGCGCCCGTTTCTCAGCGAATTCCTGCGTCGGCGGTTCGACCTTCAACCCATACCAGCGCGCGAGCCACGGTGCGTGAATACGATAAGCATCCAGCCGAAACTGCTGCGTATGATTCAAAGCCACGCCGGTGCATGCCAGAAACAGAAGAAAAATCGCTGCTGTCACACCGAACCTACCATGCCAGCGCCGCAACAGCAGCAGCAGATAGACTTTGCGCTTCATTGCCGGCGGCTCAGGCGATCGAGGTAGAGGGCGACGCGCGCAAGCCGTTCTAGCGCGGATACCGACAACGTGGCTCCGGAAATACCGTCGATGGCGCGGCTTAACTGAGCGTCCGACGTAAGCGTCGCGTCTTTAAATTGGCGCAGAAAAGACGGATAGCGCACTTCTGAGCCGCGGCTCTCGCGATAGACCAGCACCCGCGCATGGTCGATGCGCCCATTTGCGATGACGAAGCCCGCCGTGATCGGCTCTTCCTTGCCGATCTCTTCCAATATCCAGACGCTCTTGATCCCATCGGCCCAATAGCGTTGTCTCAGCTGCGTCGGCGGGTGGCCCAATATGCGCGCAATTTCCGCCTGCGCAGGCGAAGTCAGCCAAAGTACTTTAGGTTGCGGACGCGTGCCGAAAGCATCCGAGATAAAGACTTCGGGGTCCTGATAAATCTGCTCCAACGCGACGGCATGTGCTGACAGCGTCAGAAATGAAATCAGGACCCAGTCGGATAATTTCGGCATTCCAATTCCCTGATGTCAGGGGCACTTAGAACATGTACCCAAGGCCGAGGTTAAACCGGTCTTTGGTGCTATCGGTCCTAAATTTCTGATAGTCGGCTTTGAGCACCACTTGCGGATGAAGCCTGAAAGTCATTCCCGCCGTGATGACCCGTTCGTTATTGAGCGGATCGGCCGTAAATCCCTCCGCGACTTCCTGTTGCGTGTTGAATCGTTCATATCGAATGAATGGGGTCAGACTCATGTCGCCCTTTTTCCACACGTGATACGCGGCCTGCGTGTACCAGCCGTCAAATACTTTTGGAGCGACCAGGTTCGGATTCCCCGAACTGGCTATGAGCGCGTTTGTTATTTGCGCGGCGTCGCCGAGCGTGCCGCGGGCGTAGAGCGCCTGCAGATCCCAATTGCCCCTGAAGTATTTCGCATGCACATCCCATAGCGTCAGGCGTCCGGATACGCCCTTGAGCGCGGCATTGGATGCGCCATTCTGTCCTGTGTTGCCGGTAAATACGCCGGCTCCGGCCAGGATGCCGGGGGCGCGGTAATTCAACGCGCCATGCACGCTGAGATCATTGGCGTTCGCGAGCTGCAATTCCTGATGCGCGCTGCGAATTGCGAACGCGGGGTCGTCAAACTTTCCGGAATCGAATCCGGTCGAAACCCCGATGTTATATTTCAATCCCTGCGCGAACTCACCGTAAAGCTGCAGACCGCCTTCGCGCCAGGTGCTCGGGATAATGCGCGTTTCGACGAAATTGCGTTCCACGCCATAATAAGTCGGCGGCTCATGTGTTTCGTTGAGTATGCCAAGCGGGATCAGAAACAGGCCAGCCTTGAAGTTCGCCGCATCGTTGATGCGGTAGTCGATAAACGCCTGCTCAAGTTCGGCCTCACCTCTGTCGCCGCTGCTCACTACGGCATGTTCGAACTCGAGTTCGGAATAAAAGCGGATGCTGTCATTGAAGCGATGGCCAAAAAACAAGACGAAGCGCCGCAAATCCGCCTGATTGTTATTCACGTCGGTATTGCGGTACTTGTTGTAAGTGAATTCACCGTAACCGCCCACCGTGGTGTTGCTGACAGTCGGGGTCGCACCCGCATTGGCACCCGCAGCTGGCGCATTTGCCGGTTGTGTTGGCTGTTGCGGGGGTGATTTGGCGAGTTGCGCTTTGATGTTGTCGATCTCCTGCTGCAAAATCTGCAATTTTTCCTCAAGTGTCGGCTCGGCAGCAGTGCAAACGATGCCAAAAGTCAGTGCGAAGACGCCGGTAGCGGTACGTAAAATAGACATGGGTAGCCTTTCGTCAGAGTGGTGACTGGCTGGCTACCTAAGCGCACGCGCTTATACTGGCTGGCTGATTTAGATGAAAAACGCGGTCTTATTTGGTCAATATCAACTTGCCTTTACTCGTCCGGCGCAGCGAATAGAACTCGCCTGCGTGCTCGATTAATACCTCGCGGCAATTTCCAAACAAATCAGTGCTGCGCACTTGCCGGCGCTGCGCTTCGTTTCGAGTCACGAGTGTCGCCGCTTCGGGCTTATCGCTGGTCGTTGCGGGAAGCGGCCAACGGTTCATCTAAGTCCTCGCGTCGATGTGAGTGTTTACCAACATTAGTAATTCTATATAGTTTTCAATAGCTTGACAGGCTACGTCCCGCCGACCCTATCACGAATCTAAATTACGCTTGACACGAGTGCTAATATAAATGAGAATGATTCGCATTGCAACAGCTTTTTATCTCTCAGATATGTACATTTGTGTCTGCAACGCGGTTACCGAACGTGAAATCCGCCAAGCGGCGGCGCTCGGTGCGACCGATTTTCAGGACTTGAAAGAGGGCCTCGGCGTGGCGACGTGCTGTGGCCGTTGCGAGCCCTGCGCGCGCGAAATCCTGCACGAAGAGACGACGCGCTGTCCGCAGTTCGCCTGAGCGCCTGCGCCCGCCGGCAGCGGCGTGCCACATCGCCCGCTACGGTTTCGCGCGCTCAAATTTTTCCGGTAATTATTCCAGCTCTCTGAGGTAAGCGCCGCGTGTGCTCGGCGTCGCGCGATGCTATGCTTGAGTGCACAGTCCATGGGGGAGATGCGTATGAAAGGCGATAACAAAGTCATTCAATATCTCAACCAGGTGCTGACTAACGAGCTCACGGCGATCAACCAGTACTTCCTGCACAGCAGAATGTTCAAGAATTGGGGGCTCAATAAGCTCGGCGAACATACGCATCAGGAATCGATCGACGAGATGAAGCACGCGGACAAGCTAATCGCGCGCATTCTGTTTCTGGAAGGATTGCCCAATCTGCAGAAACTGAACAAACTGCTGATCGGCGAAGATGCACTGGAGGCGCTGCAATGCGATCTCAAGCTCGAAAAGCTCGCGCATCCGGTGCTGAAAGAGGCCATCGCTTATTGTGAATCGGCTGGCGATTATGTCACGCGCGAACTGTTCGAGGATATTCTCGAAAGCGAGGAAGATCACATCGACTGGCTGGAAACCCAGATCGATTTGACTGCGCAAGTCGGACTACAAAATTATTTACAGTCGCAGATGTCCTGAGCCGGATTAACGCCCAGCGCGGTCGGTGTGTTTCATAAGGCCGCCGCCAGGCTGTTGGAGAGCGCTTGCGATCGCAAGCGTATACGATCGCACTCATTTGCCGCTTGCGCGAGTGCTGCTGTGATCAGGCGCGTTCGATTCCTTCCGACGCCAGTTATCGTTTATTCTATGTGACTCCGATGAACGCATACTCTTTTCGCGCGCTGCAATTGCTTGCCGACGGTGAGTTCCGTTCCGGCGAGGCGATGGCGCAAACGCTCCACGTATCGCGCGCGACGGTTTGGAACGCGCTTCATGGACTCGACGAAGCCGGGCTTGAAGTTTTCAAAGTGCGCGGCCGCGGTTATCGCCTTGCGCAGCCGTTAACGCTGCTCGATGTCGGCGCGGTTGCGCGCGAGCTCGGTGCGCATGCGCGGCGCTTTACACTTGAAATGTTCGACTGCGCCGAGTCGACCAACACGCTCATGATGCAGCGCGCGGCTGCCGGCGCGGCGAGCGGCAGCGTCATCGCTGCCGAGTGGCAGACGCACGGACGTGGCCGGCGCGGCCGCGTCTGGCATGCGTCGCCGGGCTCCGCACTCACTTTTTCGATGCTGTGGCGATTTCAGCAAGGCGCGGGTTTTCTTTCCGGATTGAGTCTCGCCGCAGGCATCGCGGTAGCGCGTACGCTCGCTGCTTTCGGTGTGAATGACGCCGGCCTGAAATGGCCCAATGACGTGCTGTGGCGCGGACGCAAGCTCGCCGGAATCCTGATCGAGATGCAGGGTGACATGCTCGGACCGAGCGCGGTAGTCGTCGGTATTGGGCTCAACTTCCGCCTGCCCGATACGCTGCGCGGCCGCATCGACCAGCCGGCGGTCGATCTCGAAGAAGCATGCGGCGCGGCCCCCGATCGCAACCGCGCGCTCGCGCTGCTGCTGATCGAGCTTGAGCATGTGCTGGAAGATTTTGCGCGCGACGGTTTTGCACCGTTGCGCGACGAATGGGAGCGATGTCATGTCTATCAGCACAAGACCGTACAGCTCGCGCTGCCGGACGGCGCGCTTGCGAACGGCACTGCGGAAGGAGTCGCAACCGACGGCGCGTTGTTGCTCGCGACGAAAACAGGGCGGCGGCGTTTTCACAGCGGCGACGTGAATCCGGGGACCGAGGAGTGAGCGGGACGCTGCTGGCGATCGACGCCGGCAACACGCGCATCAAGTGGGGCATGCACGATGGTGCGCGCTGGCTCAAGCAAGGGTGGGTCGATACCGCGCGCGCGGCCGAGCTGAAAGCGGCACTGCGTGAGCTGCCGCTGCCGCAGACGACGCTGGTGTCGAATGTCGCGGGCGAGCGATTGAATCAGCAACTCGCATCGATATTGCCGCCAACGCCTGCGGCGCGCTGGATTAAAAGCGAGCGCGCGCAGTGCGGCGTGCGCAATAGCTATGACGATCCGGCACAACTCGGCTGCGATCGCTGGGCAGCGCTGATCGGCGCGCGCCGGCTGTACGACGGGCCGGCAGTAGTGGTCAACGCCGGCACTGCGCTAACCGTCGACGCGCTCGCCGGCGATGGCGTGTTCGTGGGGGGAATCATCGTGCCTGGGGCGCAGTTGATGCGCACGGCGCTCGCCGGCCATACGGCGGCACTTAAGCTGCAGCCGGGCAAATTCAGTTTTTTCCCGAATGCCACTGGCGATGCGATCATGAGCGGCGCAATCGATGGACTATGCGGCGCAGTAGAGCGCATGGCCCGTTTTCTCGAGGAAAGCGGCCACACCATGCCGCTATGCGTATTGAGCGGCGGCGGCGCGGCATTGCTCGAACCGCACCTTAACCTCGAAGTGAAGGTGGTGGATAATCTGGTCCTGGAAGGCCTGCTCACTATCGCGCAAACGGCGTCAGGCGCATAACCGTTCGACGTCATATGCGGAAGTCAAACATGAGATTGTTGTTTCTGATATTGCTGTTGGCCAATGTCGCTGTGTTCAGCTATATCCGCTACGCTGAAAGCCGCACCGGTGCCGACGCGCAAAATTCATTGCTCCAAATCAGTCCCGACAAGGTCAAGCTGCTGAAGACGACTGCGCCGCTTCCCGCGGCGCGCAGCGGCAAGGACGCGGCCACGCAATCGCAGTCATCGCTGGCCTGTCTCGAGTGGGGTGGTTTCTCCGCGCAGGATGTGGTGCGCGCCGCCACCGCGCTTGCCAAGTTCGAACTCGGCGATAAGCTGTCGCAACGCGAAGGTGGCGAAAGCTACCAGGTCTACATCCCGTCACTGAAGAAGGCCGAAGCCGACAAGAAAGCCGCAGAACTGAAATCACTCGGCACCTCCGATCTCGCGGTCGTGCAGGATGACGAGCCGCCGCAGTTTACGGTTTCACTCGGCATATTCAAAACCGAGGAAGCCGCCGCCAACTATCTCGCACAACTGGCGCAAAAAGGAGTGCGTTCGGCGGTCTCTCGTCCGCGCGGCGCGAAGACCACCATTTTCGTGATTCGTGATCCGGGCGATGCGATCGCCGCGAAAATCGCCGGACTCAAAACGGAATTCCCGGCCACCACGCTCAAGGCTGGCGCGTGCACCGACGCCCAGCAATCAGCAAAAAGCCAGTAATCACCTTTCGCCATCGCACGCGCGTGCATCGCGGATTTTGGCGAGCATTGCGCTGGTCGAGCGATCGTGGATAAACGGTATCGAATGCACGGCGCCACCCCAGCTTTCAACTTCGGCGGCGCCGATCATTTTGTCTGGCGCCCAATCACCGCCTTTGACTAACACGTCGGGTTTTACCAGTCTGATCAACGCGAGCGGCGTATCGTCATCGAACCACGTCACCATGTTCACCGCTTCGAGCGCGGCTAAGAGCGCCATGCGATCCGCGAGCGTGTTAATCGGACGCTGCGGGCCCTTGCCCAGGCGCCGCACCGAAGCATCGCTGTTGGCGGCGACGAGCAGGCTTTTCCCGAGTGCACGCGCCTGCGCGAGATAGCTCGCATGGCCGCGGTGCAGAATATCGAATACGCCGTTGCTGAATACCAGCGGCCGCGGCAGTTGCACAATGCGCGCAGCGAGCTGCGCGGGATCGCAGATCTTGGATTCAAAGGCCGGGATGGGATGCATTGCGCGAGTGTAACGCCGGCAGCGCACGTGCTCCAAATACCGATAGCGGTGTAAAATCCTCCCACGCGCGCGATAGCAATCGCGGATACAACACTGTGGAGGTCACTTCCGGTTAATTGTGCTGTCGGTCGCCGACGAAACGGGAGAGAGCCCGGCAATGCAAATTAACCATTCGAAAGTCGCAGGAGCACAAGGTGCTCGACGCTGCTGAGCTCAAATGACCGCGACACAATGTGAAGTTGTCGTGATCGGAGGCGGTCCAGGCGGATCGACAATAGCCGCGTTACTTGCGCAGCGCGGACACGATGTCGTATTGATTGAAAAAGCCCGACATCCGCGCTTTCACATCGGCGAGTCTCTGCTGCCGCTTAACATGCCTCTGTTTGAACGACTCGGCGTCGCGGAAGAAATCGGACAAATCGGCATGCCCAAATACGGCGCCGAGTTCGTTTCACCGTGGCACGGCAAGCCGGTAACGTTCGATTTTGCGAACGCCGTGGACAAGTCGTTCCCGTTGGCGTACCAGGTGCGCCGTTCGGAATTCGATCACATCCTGTTTCGCAATGCCGTGCGCAGGGGCGCTAAGGCGTTCGAAGCCTGCCGTGCGACCGGCGTCCAGTTCGATTCCACTGGCGCGGTGGTAACCGCGCGCGCAGAAGATGGCAGCGAACGCAAATGGCAAACGAGTTTCGTGGTCGATGCTTCCGGCCGCGACACGCTTCTTGCCAACCAGTTCGGCACCAAGCGCCGCAGCAAAAAGCACAACAGCGCCGCGATTTTCGGACATGTTTCGAATGCAAAACGTTTGGCGGGCAGGGCCGAAGGCAATATCAGCGTATTCTGGTTCGATCACGGGTGGTTTTGGTTCATTCCCCTGTCCGACGGCACAACCAGCGTGGGCGCGGTTTGCTGGCCTTATTACATGAAGTCGCGCAAGACTGGACCGGAAAAGTTTTTTTTCGACACCATTGCGCTGTGTCCTGAACTCGCGGAGAGGCTGCGCGATGCAAAACTCGTTTCTCCCGTGACCGCAACCGGAAATTATTCATACGAGGTCGAGCGCGCGGCGGGCCATAATTACCTCATGTTGGGCGACGCTTTTACGTTTATCGATCCGGTGTTTTCAACCGGCGTGCTGTTTGCGATGCAAAGCGCTTTCGCCGGCGCCGAGACGATAGCAACCTGTCTAAGCGATCCACAAAGTGCGCCCGGTGCATTGGAAACCTTCGATGCAACCATGCGGCGCGGGCCTAAGGTATTTTCATGGTTCATCTATCGGGTCACCACGCCGAGCCTGCGCGATTTGTTCATGCGCCCGCGCAGCCTTCGGCTGCAGCAAGCCGTGTTATCGGTGCTCGCCGGCGATATTTTCCGCGGCACGCCGCTGGGCGCGAGATTGTTTGCATTCAAAACCATTTACTATCTGAAAAATCTTTTCAGTCCGGCCCAAAGCATCAGCGCGTGGAAAAAGCGTAAACGCGCGATCCGCGATTCCGGGACTCAAGCGACAACGCAGTGACGATGGTCCTATTTTTTGCGTTGCGTGCCGATGCAGCCGGGTGATGCATGATCGTCGCTTCGCGCTCGCATCTCGTCCTCATCCCAAGCTATAACACCGGCCAAAAAGTTATCGAAACCGTACGCACGGCAAGAAACTTCTGGTGGCCGGTGTGGGTCGTCGTCGATGGAAGCACCGATGGCACCGCGGAACCATTGCAGGACATGGCGCGCAAAGATTCCGGACTGCGCGTCATGATACTGCCGCACAATCAGGGTAAAGGCGCGGCGATACTGCGCGGCCTGCGCGAGGCGCAAGCTGCGGGCTACAGTCACGTGTTGACGATGGATGCGGATGGACAGCATCCGGCTGCCAAGATATCCGAGTTTATGGCAGCATCCTGCGCGCATCCGCAGGCGGTGATCCTGGGTGTGCCGGTATTCGATGCGAGCGCGCCATTGATACGCGTGCGCGGCCGGAAAATCTCTAATTGGTGGGCAAACCTGGAAACGCTGTGGGAGGGGATCGGCGATTCGCTATATGGTTTTCGCGTCTACCCCATCGAACCGTTACGCGACATCATGGAACGGCGGCTTTGGATGCGCCGCTTCGACTTCGACGCGGAAGCTGCGGTCCGTCTGTGCTGGCGCGGCTTGCGGCTGATCAATCTGAATGCGCCTGTCAGATACCTCCGGCCCGAAGACGGCGGCGTTTCGCATTTCAACTATGTTCGGGATAACGTGCTGCTCACCTGGATGCACGTGCGGCTGGTGCTGGAGTTCATGTTGCGTTTGCCAATGTTGCTCTGGCGTAAATCCGGCGCCCAGTCATGATGGAATAAAAAGCGAACGCAGGAGTGCAGGTTCGCGCGTTCAAGACTTGTTGTCAGATCATCGCGCCGTTAATCGAAATGATCTGCCCGGAAATATAGCCCGCACGCTCGGAAACGACGAAGCTCACCAGATCGGCCACCTCTTCAGGCCGGCCGGCGCGTTTCATCGGCACCAACTGCTCGATCATTTCTGTGGTAAATGCGTCTTCACTCATGGGCGATGCAATGATCCCCGGCGCGATCGCGTTTACCGTAATGCCGCGGCTCGCGAGTTCGAGCGCAAGGGATTTGGTTGCCCCGTGCAGGCCGGCTTTGGCTGCGGCATAGTTGGTCTGCCCCCGATTTCCGGTGAGCGCTGCGATCGAAGACACGTTGACGATGCGCCCCCAGCGCGTGGCTATCATCGCCATCAGCAGCGGCTGCGTGACGTTGAAAAAACCATTCAGCGAGACTTCGATCACGCGCGACCATTGCCGTACCTGCATCCCCGGCATCACGGCGTCGGCGTGGATTCCCGCGTTGTTGACGATGATCTGAATTGCGCCGTCGGCGCTCAACGCCTGTAATGCAGCGCTCGCCTGCGCGTGATCGGTAACATCGAATGCGACTGCCTGGGCTGAACCGCCGCCCGCAATGATCTCGGCAGCGAGATTCTGCGCTTGCGCAAGGCGCGTGTTGGCGTGGACGTAGACGTGGCAGCCATCGCCGGCGAGCCTGCGGCAGATCGCCGCGCCGATTGCACCGCTTCCGCCGGTGACGATCGCGCGCTTCATAGGATGTATTCCATGGCAAGTCTCATGCCACCTGCAACACGACCGTTGCCCGCCCGCTCAGTACCTCGACCTCGCCTACGCGCAGCGTGAATTGATAGATGACACGGCTTGCGTCGCCCATCAGTTGCGCAGCATCGACGATGAGTTCACCCTCCATGTCGTCGAGTCTGCTCGCTCGACACGCGACATCCCTCAGGCTCGCCAGGTAGCCTGCTTTTGGCTTGGCGCCGACGATGCCGGCAAGCGCGCCATGGAGGGCCATCGCCTGGGCCGCGTATTCGATCCCGCACACGGCCCGCAACTGCCCATCCGCGCGCAGCGGGTTTGCGGGGTTGCGGTGACTGCGACTCGTGCAGCGGATTTTCTCGGCGTCCCAATGCACCACGTTGTCGAGCAGGCACATGGCCCCGGCGTGGGGGATCAGCGCCGCGATTTCGGCTTTAGTGAGAGCGGTCAGCATGGCGCCACCTGTACGTGCAAATGACTGTCGGCGAGATATTCGAGGATAACAACTTCAGTCGTGCCGCGTGCCAGCGCGCACAGCAATGGCAGGCTGCGCGCCGCCGGCACGCTGGCTCGCATCGCTTCAAGACCGCGATCGGCCATGCGAGTTGCGCGGGCTGCTCCCGGCATGAAATTGACCTCGAGGCTGGCGCAGGCTCTAGCGGTGGCGTGCGGCGTCAGCACCAGCGCCATGCCAAAACTCGCGCCAATCGCGCGCACCGCATGCAACGGATGCGGATAAGGCTGATCGTATGCGATCAACGCTACCGGTTGGGCGTTGACCGCAATCTGCGCAGCCGCATCGAGAAGTCCTGCCGCGAAGCTCGCGTCGTAGCAGCACAGGCTCGTCGACTGCGCGTGGGATCGGGTGGCGATGCTCCAGTATCCGGCGGCCGCGTTATGCACCGAGTTATGGAATCGGGTCGGTGATATGTCGCGTTGCGGGGACGCGAGCGTCGAGCAGATATGGTGAATGTTTTCGCCGTCGCCGGCGGAAGACGTAAAAACCGTCGCAGTAGTCGCGGCGTCACGTTGGGCATCGGCGAACGCTGCGCGTCCCGCAGCCAGCGCAAGCTTGACCGGCAGGCCGATGCGGCGCCGTTCCGCGGCGGGCAGCGACTCGTCCACGGTTACGACGGTTGGCATGTCGATATGATCCGCGTCGCCCGCAAGCAATAGACGGCTGTCCTGCCAGCCATTCAATCCGGGTCCGAGCAAACCCACGCCCTCGACGAATACGCGCATCAGCTGGCAGCCGCGAAAACGAGACTGCAATTGCTGCCGCCGAAGCCGAACG
>Ga0070681_10001374_pt1 | contig 21319 bp, 20 predicted proteins | sample KBSC83BmetaG_FD_65650 | JGI IMG/M metagenome (GOLD analysis project Ga0070681, IMG submission 65650) | Corn rhizosphere microbial communities from Kellogg Biological Station, Michigan, USA - KBS C8-3B metaG | ecosystem: Host-associated > Plants > Roots > Rhizosphere | place: USA: Michigan... | reverse complement strand
TCACTGCCGACGGCACTACCTTGCTCGGCTCAGACGACAAGTCCGGTTGTGCAGAGATCATGACCATGATCGACACGCTGCGCCAGAACCCACAGATCAAGCACGGCAATATCGCGGTCGCTTTCACGCCTGATGAAGAAGTCGGCGGGGGCATCGAGAAGTTTGACGTGAAGGGCTTCGGGGCCAAGTTCGCGTATACGATTGACGGCGAAGAGCTCGGTGAGATCAGCGATGAAACGTGGAGCGCGCGGACGGCAATAGTGACGTTTCAGGGCAAGAGCACGCACCCGGGAACGGCCAAGGGAATCATGATCAACTCAATGTATGCGATCGCGGATTATCTAAATCGCTTTCCACATGACATGTTGCCGGAAACTACGGAAGGGCGCGTCGGGTTTGTTCATCCGTACGCGGGCGTGATCGACGTCGAGAGTTCGAATCTCAAGATTCTCCTGCGCGACTTCGACGTCAGCGGGCTCGATGCGAAGGAGAAGTTGCTGCGCGACATGGTGGCCCAAACCGCGGCGAAGTTTCCGCAGGTGAAGATCACGATCGATGTCAAAGAGAATTACAAGAACATGAAGGAAGTGCTGAAAAACTATCCGGAGCTCACGAACAACGCGATGGAAGCAGCGCGACGCGCCGGATTAAAGCCGTTTTTGAAACCGATTCGCGGCGGCACGGATGGATCGAACTTGACGTTTCGAGGTTTGCCAACGCCGAACTTGTTTACCGGCGGCGCGAATTTCCATGGCAAGCTCGAGTTCAACTCGCGCCGTGGGCTTGAGAAAACGACCGAGACTTTATTAAACCTCGTCCAAATCTTTGCTGAGAAGAGTTAAGCCGCCGATGAACGCAGATTCCGCGGCCTAAAAAATGACAAACTATCACAGTGGCTATGTGGCGCTAATCGGTCGGCCCAATGCCGGTAAGTCGACGTTGCTCAATCGACTCGTGGGGCAGAAGATTGCCGCCGTCTCGGATAAACCGCAAACGACGCGGTTCAAGATCCAGGGGATCATTACTAAACCCGAGGGGCAGGTGGTGTTTGTCGATACTCCCGGCGTCCATCAGCCCGGGTACGAGCTCAACCGGCGTATGATGGCGTCGGTGCAGGACGCGTTGATGGGTGTCGATCTGGTGTGCCTGATTCGTGACGCGGCGGTTTCGACCGGCAATGGTGATCGTTTCGTGCTCGATCTGGTGAAGCGTTCAGACAAGTCGGCCTTACTGTTGCTGAATAAGATCGACAAGCTCGAAGAAAAATCCGCACTGCTGCCGTTGATGGACTGGTATCGAAACGAATACGAGTGGCGCGAGATCATTCCGATCTCGGCGCTCAAAGACGAGATGACTGACGTGCTCGTCGAGAGCTGCCTGCGGCATCTGCCGGAAGGCGAGCCGATCTTCTCGGAAGATGAGCTGACGGATCAGTCGTTGCGCGTGATGGTCGCCGAGATCGTGCGCGAAAAGATCCTGCACGTCACCGGCGATGAGATTCCTTACGTCACTGCCGTCGTCACCGAACGATTCGAAGAAGTGCGTGAGGATTTCGCGCGTATCTACTGCGCGATCGTCGTCGAGCGGGCGTCGCAAAAGAAGATCATCATCGGTCGAGGCGCGAGCCGTTTGAAAGAGGTTGGCATCCGGGCACGACGAGAGATCGAAGAACTGCTGGGCCATCGCTGCCATCTCGAGCTCTTTGTGAAAGTCGAAGAAGACTGGCGCAACAAGGAACAACTGCTCGATGAGTTTGGATTGAATTGAGCACCGCAAAAGAACAACCGGATGAGTGGTACGCGCTCGATGTGGATCTCGAGCCCGCAGCGCAGGAAGCGGTTCAGTACGCGCTCATGGAAGCGGGCGCGCTCGGAACAGAAGCTAACGATCGCGTCGTCACGGGTTACTTTGCGGCTACGCCAAATCGCGAGCGAGTGCGCGATCAGTTATTCGATGCACTGCGCATTTACAACCTGCCGGCATCGTCCGTGCGCGACATGAACGTGCGCGCAGTCCCACAGCGTGATTGGCTGGAAGAATGGAAACAGAGTTGGCAGCCGGTTCAGATTGGACGTTTCATCATCGCGCCCCCGTGGTCTGAGATCGACGAACAGCCGGATCGTTTGATCATACGAATCGAACCCGGCATGGCTTTCGGCACCGGCACTCACGAGACCACGCGACTCTGTCTCAACGCGATTCAGCAACATTATTCCGGCGGTAGTTTTCTTGATGTCGGCACCGGCACCGGAATTCTCGCGATTGCGGCAGCCAAACTGTTTGCGCACGCTCACGTCGAAGCATACGACAGCGACGAAGACGCGATCGCGATTGCGCGCGAGAACGCTGCCGCGAACGGAGTGTTGGACCAGATAAATTTTCGCGCCGGTTCGGTTGATGATTCATCAGCTTCGGCCGATCTTGTATGTGCAAATCTGACGGCAGACGTGATTACGCAGATGATGAGCATCCTCGTGGGCTTGAGTTGTGGCAAGTTGATCCTGTCGGGAATACTCGAGACTCAAATCGAGATGGTCCAGGCCGCTCTTCATGCCTGCGGCGTTGATGATTTCGAAATCGTTCAGGATGGCGAATGGATCGCGCTGATCGTCTAGCCATGACTCGTCGCCGATTCCACGCTCCGCCCGCTGCATTCACTGATCAAACAGTAAACCTGACTGCCGACGAAGCGCGTCACCTGCGCGACGTGTTGCGTTTGAAAGCCGGCGATGAGGTTTACGTGTTCGACGGGCTTGGGCATGAGTTTCGCTGCACGGTAGTGAAGACCAAGCGTGATGATGCTGAGCTTCGCATAGAGACTGAAGTCGAGCCTGCAAAACCTGAATCACAGTTGCAACTTAATTTGGGCGTCGCGCTGTTGAAGGGTGAGAAGTTTGACCTCGTGGTGCAGAAGGTGACTGAACTGGGGGTGCAGCGCGTAACGCCGCTCATCACGCGTTATGCTGACATTCAACTACGCGATCAGGCTGATGCGGCGAAGCGCGTGGCGCGTTGGCAGCGCATCGCGCTCGAGGCGGCAAAACAGTCGGGACGCGCGTTTGTGCCGGAAATTAGCTTGCCGGTGGCGTTTGAATCGCTGGAGGTGGGCGGTCGTCTGGGTGTGATGTTTTCCGAACGTGGCGGCGATTCGTTGGAAACTCTTACGGCGTCCGACAAGATAACCGCACTCGTAGGTTCTGAAGGCGGGTGGTCTGACGAGGAGATCAAAAGCGCACGGGCTCGAGATTTCCATGTGATAACGCTCGGCGGCCGCGTCCTCCGTGCGGAAACGGCGGCAATCACAGTCACGGCGATAATGCAAAACCTGTTTGGGGACCTCAAGTGACAAAGAAAAATCTCCCGCAAAGGCGCAAAGACGCAAAGAACGAAAAAAAGATTTCCACTTTGCGTCTTTGCGCCTTTGCGGGAGACCTGTCTTTGGTTCAAAATAGACCCGCTCATCGCGGAACAAAGCACGCCAGGGGGTCGTTTGGAATTTCGTAATGGCAAACAATAAAAACGATGCAGTCGAGAATGCACGCCGCGACCTCGCGAAACGTCTGAAGATCGACGCCGCCGACGTCAAAGAGCGCTCGGTTGAAGACGCTGACTTTCCGGACATGGCGCTCGGCGCTCCCGAATCTGGCGAGATGAGCGGGCAGATGATCACGCGCGGCTGGCGCATCCAGCTCGAAGCGCAGGGCCAAACCTACGAATATCGCGCGGACAAAAATCAGGTCAGAGCCTACAAATTCAAAGGTAAGAATTACCGGATCTAAATCAGGTCCGATCGAGGTACCACCATGAACCGCAATAACTTTTTCATACACCTCGCGCTCGCACTCGTTCTCATCCTCGTCGCGGCTTTTGCAGGACAACTCAGCCGTTGGCGCAAACAGTGGAAAGCGCCTCACCTCGTGCCTGCCGCTGACAAAAAACAACCTGGCACCACCGACGAGATCGCGCTCACCGAAACGCGCAACTTCGGCGGCACCGAGGTGCTCGTCAAGTTCAAGAGCGGCGTGAGTGATGAAGCTATCGAGGCTCTGACCGCGCGCCTGCACGATCGCGTCGAGGACCGTATCGAAAATGCCGACGGCGTCGAAGCGATTGACGATCTCGACAATGCCGACCCGGCAACCGTCGTCGCGGAGTACAGCAAACTTCCGGAAGTCGAGTACGCTGAACCCAACTACGAGATCAAACTCGATGAGAACGAAGGACCGCTGGTGCCGGTCCTGCCGCACGATCCGCAGTTTGAAGATCAATGGGCGCTTTCCAACTCGGGACAAAGAGGCGGCAAGAAAGGCGCAGACATCAGTGCGCCACTTGCATGGGCCAAAACTACGGGCAGCGAAGATATTGTCGTCGCAGTCCTCGACACCGGCGTCGATTACACGCATGAAGACCTCGTGGGAAACATGTGGACGCGTCCCGATACTCTGCCGCCTTACCATGATAACGAGCTCGGCACGATCGACGACGTAAATGGCTTCAACGCGATCGACAATGCTTCCGACCCGATGGACGACAACGGACACGGCACACACTGTGCTGGCATCATCGGCGCTGAAGGCGAGAATGATCTCGGCATCGCCGGAGTGAATTGGAAAGTTCAGATCATGCCGCTGAAGTTTATGAACGCAGGCGGTTCCGGAACGACCAAGGATGCGATTGAAGCGATCAACTACGCCATCGAACGCAAGAAGGCCGGCGTGAACGTACGCGTGATTAGCGCGAGCTGGGGTTCGACGCAGCGCTCGCGCGCACTCGAAGCGGCGATTCGCAAGGCGTACGAGAGTGACATTCTGTTCGTTGCCGCGGCTGGAAATGCGAGTACTGACAACGATCGCACGCCGCACTATCCGTCGAGCTACAACGTGCCGAACGTGATCAGCGTTGCCGCCCTCGATCGTCACGATCAGCTCGCGTCGTTTTCGAATTTCGGCGTGAAGAGTGTTGCGATTGGGGCGCCGGGTGTGGACATTCTGAGCACCTGGCTCGGGAATGCTTACGAGGAGAAGTCGGGCACGTCGATGGCGACGCCAGTCGTTTCGGGGGTGGCCGCGCTGGTGCTGGCCGAACATCCGCACATGTCAGTCGACGAGCTCCGTAAGAAGCTGATGGCTGCGACCGATCCGATCGTGGCGCTGAAAGGAAAGACGGTCACTGGCGGACGCATCAACGCCGCCAAAGCGTTAGACTAATTTAGCCGCGGATTACATGGATAGAAATCGGGATTTTTTCCGTGTAATCCGCGGCTAGGGTTGGGTTAGTTTCTTTTTGCCTTCGACAGCTTCTCTGTATGCGCCGCCGCGGACGTCGCCGAGTTTGATCGCTTCGTCAAACTGTTTCGCCGCTTCAGCATTATTCTCGAGAAACAGATTGATCCGCCCCATCGCCTCGTACGCCCGTGACATGATTGCTTTGTCAGTATCGGGTGACGACGCCGCGACAGCCATGCGGTAGTGGCCCAACGCGCGGTTCAACCTCTCAGCCTGGACGCTCTCGTCCGTCGCATCCGACGCCGCGAGACTTGCTGTCTGGCCCAACGCGAAGAAGATGCGTGGCTCGCGCGGATAGTCCTTCAACATCTCCCGCAATCGACTCTCTGCGTCGTTGTAATCCTTGTTTCGTAACGTGTCTTCAATCGACGCCAGGTCACGCACCAGCGACGCCTCTTTGCTGTTAGTATCGACATCAGCCTCTGACTGCGCGCGTCGTGCCGCCGTGCGCGCCTCGCGTGCCGCGAGCGCTCTTTGCACCGCGTCCTTATACTCGGCCGGACGCTTCGATTCGCGCGCCGGATCGAACGACGCAATCATGTCGGGAAAGAAGTTTGCGAGATCGAATCCCGCGCTCTCGATCCCTTTCAACTGATCGGCGAAGTAGAACGAAAGCACCGCGCCTTTCTCATACTCCTCGGCGAGACGCGCGACAGTTTCATCCTGAATCGCTTTCATTTCAGCCTCAGCCGATTTCGCAATCGTTGCTTTATCAGCCTCCGTCTTCGCGGCAAAAAAACGCGCGCGCGTGTCACGCGAGAGCACTTCGAGCCGCCGCATCTCTTCGTAACGCGCGTCGGCAGCCGTCACCAAAGATCTACTCACGCTCAGAAACACATCCGGGCTGACCTGCGCGCCCGCCTTTTCTCGCTCACTCAAAAGCTGCTTGACCTGGTCACGCTTGAGCGCGATGTCTTTGTTGAAACGAAGGACGAGGGCGTCGATCACGTATTGCAGGTAAGCGCGCCGCAGCTCTGACGAAGTCGGATCCGTTCCTTCCGGAACGACTGTGTAATAGTCGTCACCGATGATGCGGAAGTTGATGGCGCCTTTCGGGGCGAGCAGGTCCGGCAGAATGTAAAAGCGGCGTTCCTTTTCGCGGAACGTGTATGTTTTTTGCTTATTCTTGTTCGATGGGTTCTTTACTTCCACTCGGTCTGTCGAAGTGATCAACGGGCGCGTGTGAAGATAAGTCAACAGCGATCGGACCATCTCGGTGGTTGGGCCGCGCAGTCGATCGCCTTCACCCTGGTACGCCCGAACGTAATCGATCATGTGCTCGTCGATGCCGGAGCGGCGATAAAATTCCTGCACAAGTGGCGCGAAATCGAGTACGTCCAAAAGTCCGGCCGGCAGATCGTCGGAACGTGCCGGCGCTTCGAGACTCGGCGTCGGACCAAGCGCGAGTGCGAGCGAAACGTAGCGCGCGGCCTGGTCGGCCGCAGTTGCGGGATCAGGCAGCTTGTTACGGTCGTAGAAGTTCTTCAGACGATTGCGCAGGTCAGGATCGACATTCGCGAGATCTTTGCGCAACTTCGCGCGAAACACTGACGGCGTTCGGCCGGCCGGAAGCGGATCGAATCCGGCGGTGTCGAGCGCCGCCATCACGGTGATGAGACGCGGGTCAGCCTGGAAATCAACGCCGTATTCCGAAACTTCGAAAGTCGCTCCCGGTCGTTGTTGCACCGGCTGTTTGGCGGGCTGTTGAGCCGAAACCACGCCGCAAGCAAGCATGGGGATAAGTAAGATGAGTAGGTATTGCTTCAATCTTTATTACTCCGAGTATGACGATACATGCGCAAGGCCCGCAATGTTAGCGGATAAGCCAACAGCGAACAAACCACTGAGAGGACCATCGCTCCGACTGCAAACGTCCAGACGATGCCCCAACTTTGCACGAACACAAGCCGGTAATAGTCGCCGGAAAAGAGCCGTGGATTCTTCAGCAGCTCGAGACCCTCGTCTGGGATGCGCAAAGGTCGTCCAAGGATGAATGCCCCAACCGCGTAAGAAGCGATAATTATGGGCACGAGCGTAAAAAACGGGTTGTTGACGAAGGTCCCGGTGTAGATTGCGATCTTGTTAAAGCGAAAAAGAAACGCGATCGCCGTGGCCACGAGGGTGTGAAGGCCGAGGAACGGCGAAAATGCGATGAAAACGCCGATAGAAAAAGCAAGCGCCGTCCGCTCCGGTGGATCATCGATCGCTAGCAGACGGCGAAATGCTGCACGAAACATCAATTACTTAGCCGCAGATAAACGCAGATTTGCGCAAATCTGCGTCTATCTGCGGCCTAAACCTGCTTTACTGAAAACTCTGCAACGCTTCCGATTCGTTATCATACGAATCGAACACGGTGAGCAATTTCGTGATCACCAACAAATTCTGAATTCGATCCGTCAGGTTCAGCAACTTGAGCTGCCCGCCCTGGCGACTGATCGTCGTGTAGTTGGCAATCAACTCGCCGATGCCACTCGAGTCGATGTATTTGACGCCCGCGAGGTTGAGCAGAACCTTGTTCTTGCCCGTATCAGCCAACTTCCTGATGGAGTCGCGCAAAGCAACACTGCTGTCGCCGATTCGCACTTCACCACTCAGATCGAGAATGGTGACGTCTCCCGCCTGTCGTTCATTTACATCGAGCTGAGCCATGGTTTTCTCCGTTCTCTACTTGAAACTGTTGAGGGCCTCGGCCTCGCTCTCGTAAACATCAAATACAGTCAGGAGCTTGGTGATCGTCAGTAGATCCTGAAGTTTTTGTGTGAGATTGAGCAGCTTCAGTTGTCCGCCGTCTTTATTAATGGCGGTGTAACTGGAAACCAGCTCGCCGATACCGCTCGAATCGATATAACTAACACCGGCGAGGTTAAGCAGAATGCGCTTCTTGCCTTCTTCGAGCAGACGCCGGATGGCGGTGCGCAGCGCAACGCTTCCTTCACCGATTGTTATCTTGCCGCTCATGTCAAGTACGGTCACATCTCCGGCTTGACGTTCGTTGATATTCAACTCAGCCATTTCAGAAATCTCCTTATGTGCAATTGCGATTAACGTCGCTTCAACATGCGCACCGTTGTACCACCGCCGGGTCTGATCGACCAGTCGACTTCGTCCATAAAACTGCGCATGAAAAAAATGCCGCGCCCCGAGGCTTTTAAGATGTTCTCTTGTGCTGTTGGATCTGGGACTGTTTCCGGGTTGAATCCTGGCCCTTGGTCATGCACGCTGATTTCCACAGCGTCAGGCGAGCTCTTCAAAATGATCTCTACGGTTTTATCCTCGTCCTGACGATTGCCATGGAGCACTGCGTTAGTAACAGCCTCGCGCACCGCCATGTCGATGCCGAACGCAGCGTCGTTACTGATGCCTGAACGGCCAACAAACTCAGCAACCGCGGCAGCCGCGGTGGCCACTGTGTCAATGCGGCTGGGCAAACTTAACTCGGTCGTTTCCACGGGCACAAAAGCCACTGCGCGAGGACTCTGGCTGCTTTCTTATACCATCAGACACTTATCAGGAGTTCGACGATGTAACACGCGGGATGCGGCGATGTCAAGAATAAGACCTATTAGACGATGAATCCGAGGCTTCGCAGCGCACGATCAAACTCTTCCAGATCGAGCGGTTTGCTCAGATAAAGATTGGAGCCCGATTCGAGGGCGGCCTCCTCCATGCCGTAAACGTCATACGCAGTGATCGCGATGATCGGCACGTGTTCGCCTTCGCCCTCGAGCTCGCGGAAGTGTTTGATCGTCTCGAGTCCATCGAGAACGGGCATGTTGAGGTCTATCACCATCAGGCTTGGACGGTATTGCCGCGCCATTTCAAGCGCTTGCTGCCCATCTTCAGCCTCGAAAACCCGGTAGCCTTTCAATTCGAACGCGCGCTTGAGCATAATGCGCGTGTCCTCTGAATCCTCGGCGACCAAAACGGTTGGATAGAGAATTGCAGCGGCAGCTCGAGACATTAGACCTGACTCTTCAGCAACTACCATATTGTTTATGGGGGGTCCCAGACCCGAGGGAAAATTGCGGCTGGGAGGGTTACTTTTATAGCATACTCAGGCTTATGTCGCATTGCAGACATAAATTCACAACATGAAAATAGCCCCAGTCCACCGAATCAGCGGTCGTTTACAACCTCCGGGAGATAAATCGATATCTCATCGAGCAGCACTCATTGCGGCCCTCGCGTCGGGCAGTTCTGAGATCACAAACTTCTCCACCGCACGCGATTGCGCATCCACCGTCGCGTGCCTGCGAGATTTGGGCGTCTCGATTGAGCAAACGGATGAAAGACTAGTCTTCGCCGGCGGCCAGAAACTTCTGGCTCCGAGTCGCCCACTCGACTGCGGTAACAGTGGCTCAACATTACGAATTCTGACCGGAGTTTTGGCTGGTCACGATCTCACTGCCGAACTTATCGGAGACAAATCACTGAGCTCGCGACCAATGCGACGAATCATTGAACCGCTGGAGTTGATGGGTGCAAAGATTGAAAGCACTGACGGTCGAGCGCCGCTGAAGGTTCACGGCTCAGCGAAACTCACGCCCATCAATTACAAACTTCCGGTCGCGAGTGCCCAAGTGAAGTCTGCGATCCTGTTTGCCGGACTGAACGCCACGGGCCGCACAACTGTGATCGAAACGTACCCTTCGCGCGATCATACCGAGCGACTCTTCAACGGTTTCGGAGTTTCGGTCAGAATGCACGATCTGTCGATAGTGATAGATGGACCGGCTCGTTTGAGCGGCGGACGAATAACGATTCCTGGTGACGTCTCATCAGCAGCGTACTTCGTCGCCGCGGCCATGCTGCTTCCCGGTTCCGACCTGACAATCGAACGCGTCGGATTGAACCCGACGCGCGCAGAGTATCTCGAAGTGCTGCGTTCATGGGGCGCTGAGATCTCCGTCACTGACGTGCAAAGCGACCGGAACGAACCATTCGGCACGATCCGTGTGAGCGGCGGCATCAACCGGAATGCCAGCGAAACCGAACGGACCTTGAGCGGCGCACAGATTCCAGCGCTGATTGATGAACTACCGTTACTCACAGTCGTCGGGTCACAGATTGAGGGCGGAATACAAATTCGAGATGCTGCCGAGTTAAGGCACAAAGAGAGTGACCGGCTCGCGACAACTGCGCTGAACTTGCGCGCGATGGGCGTCGAAGTCGAAGAGTTTGCAGACGGATTATCCGTTTTCGGACCAACAAAACTGCGTGGCGGCCTGATTGACTCACACTCGGATCATCGAATCGCGATGGCCTTCTCCGTCGCCGCTCTGCTCGCTGAAGGTGAGACTCAAATCGCGGGCTCAGAATGCGTGGCGATCTCGTTTCCCGAATTCTATGAGTTACTCGATTCACTGGCGGTGAGATGAATGACGCAACCAATCGTAATCATCGGTTTCATGGGTTGCGGCAAGAGCAAGATCGCGCGTGCGCTCGCGCAAAGTCTCAACCTCACCATGATCGACCTCGACCACAGCATCACCGCACGCACCGGACGAACGCCCGCGCAATTGATTAACGAAGAGGGAGAACGCGCCTTCCGCCGCATCGAAACGGACGCGCTGCGTGAAGTGCTCGAGTCCGGCGGCGCAGGCATTATCGCGCTCGGAGGCGGCGCCTGGATTGAAGCCGAGAATCGTGAACTGATCAATCAGCACAGTTGTGCGACCGTCTGGCTGGATGTTCCGTTTGAAGTCTGTTGGTCCAGAATCGAATCCAGCGCTGACGACCGCCCGCTGGGCAAAACCAGGAGCCAGGCGCACGAACTGTATGAGCGTCGCCGTCCTGTTTACCAGTTGGCCACTACTCACATTCAGCTCGCCGGCAACGAGGCTTTAGAAGACAAAGTTTCGCGGATCAGAAAGAGCATTTCTGATCCGCGTCTTCTGCGTTAATCCGCGGCTAAAACTTATACTTCAACGCAAACTGCATCTGTCGCGACGATCCTGAATCGCCTGTCGCGAATCTCGTGTTCGTAATCTGCCCGAAGTTCGCGGTTCCCACCACACGTCCTGGTTGACCAAAGTTCGCATGGTTGAAGAGGTCGAACACTTCCCAGCGGAACTCAATCAACTGTCTCTCAGTCAACTTGGTCCGCTTAATCACCGAGAAGTCAGTGTTGTTGAACCCTGGCCCAATCACGACGTTGCGACCGAGACTGCCGAAGTGGCCCACAGGCACTACGAACGGAGCGATATCAAACCAGCGATTCGGCGTGCCGAGGATCTGAATCGGACCAGTCACATCCGGTCGCAGCGTGTTGTTGATGCCCGTGAACGTCGTGTTATTAACCACGATGTTTACCGGATTGCCACTCTGCGACTGCACGATCGCACCCAACTGCCAGCCCTCCACAAATTGATTGCCATGAAATGGCGCTTCGTAAATCCCGCTGAACACGAGACGATGACGCGCGTCGTAGTCTGAAAGCCCGCGACTGTTGCGCAGGTCATAACTATTTTGAACGATCACGCCCTGGCTATTCAGCGAGTTGTAGTCAATCGATTTCGAGAACGTGTACGAAGCATTGAACTGGAACCCGCGTGACAAACGCTTGTTGGCGGTGAGCCAAAGCGCGTTGTAACTCGAGTTTGCCGTGCCTTCGATCTGCACGATGTTGTTCAGCAATGGACCAGGCGCACCTGTAGACGCAAGCCTCAAAAACGGGCGGACGCCGTTGAGTGGCTGGTTGATGTTGCGTGAAATTCTGAGGTGCGTACCTTTATTGCCAAAGTAACCAATGGTTATGGCTAGGTCGCGAGCGACTTCGCGTTGGATGTTGAGATTCCACGACTGCACGTACGGATTGTGGAAATCAGGATCGACATTGTTGGGCGCGAGGCCAGCCGCAGCCGCGACGGTGGCGGCGTTCTGGAACGTGATGGCGCCGCTGAACGTACGCGGATCCGCGAGAGGCGGATTCGACGTCACCGGAGTCACCACGTTAGTCACAGGCTCGTCGGCGAGGACCGCGTAGGCTGCACGCACCGAAGTCTTTCCATCGTTGAATGGATCCCAGGCGACACCGAGGCGTGGTTGGAAGTTCTTGTTGTTTTGCTGATAGACGTCGTCAAATCCTGAGCCCACCCGGACTAGCGTTCGAGTTGCCGGATCGAACACGACGAAACGGTCATAGCGCTCGGTCGGAGTCTTGTTCCAGTCGTAGCGCAATCCCAGCTCGAGGGTCACGTTCGGGCGCACTTTGAAGTTGTCCATTGCGTACGCGCCGTACGAGTCCTGAATGATCGCGCTGGAACGATCGCCGATCGTAAGGCTGAACGAATTGGCTGTTCCCGTCAGGAAGCTGTTCACGTTTGGAAAAGCGAACTGACCCGTGTCGAGCGTGAAGTTGTTGTTGTAGAAACGCCTTGCCTCACCACCGAACTTAAACGAGTGGCTCCCTCTCAGATAGTTGAGCGTGTCTGACAAAACAACCGTGGTATCCGATCGGCCTTGCGGGAAGCCGGCTGGACCACCGATGTTGAAGTTAAACCCGGTGATGCTTATTTGCGGTAAACCGAGCGGCTGCGAGATGCCTTCATTGATGTTGAAATCAAGCGGATTGACCTGCAAATTGGGCGTGAACGTGATGTTGATGCGATTGAACCCGAGCCGCGCTTCGTTAGTTAGGTTCGGTCCAAAGATGTGTGTCTCGTTAAGCGTAAAGATCTGGCGATGTGATTGCCGCGTATCACCGAAACCGGGAAGGGTGTTGCCTTGCAGATTCGGCTCACCGCGGAAGTCCCTCTGGAAAGCATAGTAGCCGTGGATGCGATCGTTGTTGTTGAACTGGTGACTCACGTCGCCCGTCGCCTGATCGATATTGACCGGCGCTGTAGCTGATCCTGCAAACCGGCCCACCAGTGTTGGCACTCCGTTAATGATAACTGTATCAACACTCGTGGCTCGCGGGATCAATGGCAACAACTTGAGGGTCGTTGCGTTGACCGCGGCGGCACGTTGCGCATCAGTCAGCACGTTGCTGGTCAAGGTTAAGCCCTGGCGTTGTCGCAGTCCTTCATAACTGAAGAAGAAGAAGGTTCGGTTCTTGCCATTGTAACTGAGCCCTGAGCCGCCTTCGCCAAAGTGCGGCAGGTGCACCGGACCGCCGACGTTGAGACCAAACTGGTTGCGGTGGAAAGGCGGTTTGCGAGCGTCGAAGAAGTTGCGCGCATCGAGGGCGTCGTTGCGAAGAAACTCGAATAACTCGCCGTGATACTCGTTCCCCCCGGACCGCGTGGCGATGTTCACGATCGCGCCGGAGTTGCGACCGTACTCGGCGCTAAAAGTTGAATTATCAACCTTGAACTCCTGAACGGTATTGATCGACGGCTGGAACGTGATCTGGTTCTGGACCATGTCGTTGAGGTTCACGCCGTTAATCATGAAGTTGACGGTGTCCTCACGATTGCCCGCCGTATTGAATGCGAAGGATCCCTGGCCGCGAAGGGGTGCAGTCAGGAATCCATTTTGCGGTGGGGTGACGGAACCGGGAATTAGCAGTCCGAGGTCCACGAAGTGGCGTCCGTTGAGTGGAATTTCCTGGACTGTTCGCTGGTTAATGACGGTGCCGACCGAAGTGGTTGCCGTTTCAATGACGGGAACGTCGGATGAAACCAGCACCTGTTCGGAAATGGCGCCGACGTCCATCTGAAAGTTTTGAACTGCCGTTTTGGCGACTTCGAGAGTCACCTGGTCGGCGACCTGAGTCTTGAAACCCTGCACCCTCACTTCGACGGTATAAACTCCTACAGGTAAAGCGGCGATTTGATAATTGCCATCGGTATCGGTTTGTGTCGTCCGTTCAGCGGAGGTGCTTCTGCTTCTGACGACGACAGTCGCATTCGGCAGCACGGCCCCTTTGGCATCAGTGACGGTGCCCTGAAGCGTAGCGGTTGATTGGGCCAATGCTGATGAAGTCGCAAGGAGAGCGGCTACTAGCATTAAGACGAAAGTAACGATTCTTTTGCTTAGCATAATTACCTCCTGGGTGGCTGGCCAACGCCGGCGTCTATTTAGTTGTGAGCAAATGGGAAAACCCCCTATAAGCAATGGAAATGCCGCAGGAGCGCACCGGCGGCAATGAGATTTCCTAGGAAATCTCACGTTTGATACTTCGCTTTGCCTTGCGTGATCCAAAAACCACAAGGCGTCATCCGAAAATACAGCGTCACATAGAAATTTGGTTTACCAACTGACCAAAAATTCTCTGAGGGTTTCGTACATCTCATCGAATGAATCTGCACAAAACAGGAATGCCTGGAAGTGACTCGGATCATAGACGAGGTTCGCCGCCGCTTCGAGATTCAAAGGCCTCAGCTCAGCGTTGTGCATCTCCGCGAGTTCTCCAGCGGACGACAGTAGACCCGTGCCGTACGCCTTAATCCGGCCGTCTTCACGCAACACGCCAAATTCGATCGTGAACCAGTAGACACGCGCGAGCCGGTCCAAGTCTTTAGGATCTCGTGTGCGGGTTACTGCTTCGCCGAACAGTCGATTGAGCTCCGCGAAACTCTTGCTCGCGAGGGTCACTGCGTGGCCAATGATTTCGTGAGCCACGTCGGGCTCGGGCGTGTAGAGCGGCGTCGAGTGGTGGCGAATGTACTGCGTTGAAAGAAAGACTCCGCGGGCCAGCGATTCGAGGAAAACGCGCGGCTCAACCAGGCCTGCAACAGGCTCGAGGCGGAAGCCGCTGATTGCTTCGACTTTTCGACTCACCTCGTCGAGTTGCGGGATGCGATCGGGATCGAACTCGAGACGTTCGAGACATGCGAGATACTCGGCGCACGCGTGCTCGCGATGGGCGGGTCCCAAGGCGTCCATGATCGTGCGCCAGACGCCGTGCTCGACGTCCGTGTAAGGAGCGGACGGGATGGGTTCGCCCGGTTTATAGGTCAACGCGATCTGCGCGATGGCGTTGCGGCGCGCACGGTATTCTTTGTCCCGGAAGCCCGGATGATCCGGGTTGAGTTGGACGATGGCATTGCGATCCAGTGGCAGGTTGTCGCCGTTAGCGACGACCATGCGCATGTCGACGTGGTCGAGTAAAGGCGTTTGGGGTTCGGTTGTGCTGGTCACGGTTGCTTACCTCGGGACATAAAAAACCGGCCACCAATCCTCCAGGATTGATGGCCGGTTTCGGAAACTTGTCTTAAGTGCTACTGCGTCGCACGCCGACAGCCCATCGCCAGACCGTCCCTCCCAGAGGAGAGCGGGCCGTAGTAGTAATAATAGCGATGTTGGCTATGGCTCATAACGCGGCAATAGCATAATCGCGGGGGTCTGAGATGGTCAAGGGAAATAGCTCCTATTAGGACGAATAGGACCTATTAAAACTTTAGAATCTGTCGCTCGTTGAAGAAATCGGCCCATGCGTCGCCCTTTTTCTGCAACAGATCGGGGACGTTCACGATCGTGAAGTCCTGGATCTTCACGCCCTTCTCGATCTGCTTCCACGTCAACGGCATCGACACGGGCGCCTTCGGCCTCGCGCGCGCTGTAAACACTGCCGCCAAACTCTTCCCGCGCGCGTTCTGCATCCAATCGACGTAAACCTGCGTGCTCTTGCGCTTCGCGATCGTACGTTCCACCGTCGCAATCTTCGGCGCGCGCTGCGCGACTTCGGTCGCAAACAGACGCGCAAACTCCGCGACCTTCTCGTATTCATTCGCCGGCTTCAGCGGAACGTAAATATGAATACCTGACGATCCGGACGTCTTTGGAAACGCCTGCAAGCCAATCTCATCCGCCACTTCCTTCACCACCAGCGCGACCTGCAACACGTTTTCCCACGGCGCTTTTTTCGGATCGAGATCGATCGCGATCCAGTCAGGCTTGTCGAGTCGCTTGACCGTCGAATGCCACGGATGCTGTTCGATCGTTCCGAGAGTCACGAAGTGAAGCAACGATCCGACAGTTGAATAAACGCCGTAATCGAGTTGCCGTCCTTCCTGATTTGTCAGCCGTGCGGTCTTGATGTATGCAGGCGCACTGTCAAGGTCCTGTTGAAAAAACATCGGCGCCTTGATGCCGCGCGGATATCGTTGCAGTATCGCGGGCCGGTCCTGCAAAAACGGCATGATGTAATCAGCAACTTTCAGGTAATAACTCAGCAGATCAAACTTCGTGAGCTTTTCATCGGGCCAGTAGATGCGGTCCAGACTCGTAACTGAAACCTCTTCGCGGCCCACCTTAAGAACCAGATCGCCTTTCGGACGGTCCAACTGCAAAAACTCATCAACTGTGACAACAGTGCCACCTTTTTGACGAGTTCGTTTTACTTCAGACACTTTGATCTGCTCTTTTGGCATGTTCGGTTATTTTAGTTTGGAGGTTCCTGCGATGCGAACAATCATTCTTGGCCTAATCTTAGTAACACTTCCCGGCATCCTGGTCCGACCGCCAGCCACCGTAACCTACAATCTCGACGCGAGCCAGAGTAAATTCATGGCGAACGCAAACCGCAGCGGGCTGCTCTGGTTCAAAGGGCACAGTCATCACCTTGCGGCCAGCGACTTCACGGGACAAGTTCAGCTTACCCCAGACACGATTACTCCTGCATCGATGCGCCTCGTGGTCAAGGCCGCCTCGCTCCACGAAACGGGCGCCGACTTCACCGACCAGCAGAAGCAGATCATCAATAAGGAACTGAAAGACATCGTGTTCCATCCGGACCAGTATCCGGACATTACGTTTCAAAGCACTAACGTAACTGCAAAGAATTCTGGGGCCGGACGCTACGACGTGAAGATTGACGGCGATCTGACGTTGCACGGCGTTACAAAGCGAATCATGATTCCGGCAGTGGTCACACTCCAGGGCGACAACCTGCGAGCGGTTGGTGAGTTCAGTATCGACCGCAACGACTTCAAGGTGAAGGCGACGTCAGCGTTTCATGGGATGGTCAGAGTTGATAACGATGTGAAGTTTGAGTTTGACATTATAGGCCGCAGATAAACGCAGATAACGCAGATCAAATCTGCGTCATCTGCGGTTAAGCATCCACCGCCACGCGGATTCTATGATCAACCCGAGATCCTGAAACTGCGGCTGCCAGCCGAGTTCACTTTTGATCTTGTCTGAACTGGCAATCAAGACAGCGGGATCGCCCGGGCGGCGTGGTCCCATCCGGACGGGAATCTCTTTTCCTGTTACTCGACGCGCGGTGTCGATCACGTCGCGCACGCTGTAACCATCACCACCGCAACCGAGGTTGTAGATCGCGCTACGTTCGCCGAGAACGTCAAGCGCGAGAATGTGAGCACGCGCGAGATCGATGACGTGTATGTAATCGCGAATGCACGTGCCGTCGTCAGTCCGATAATCGTCACCATAAATCTCGACGTGCGTGCGTTTGCCGGCAGCGACCTGCAACGTGATCGGAATGATGTGAGTCTCCGGATCGTGATCCTCGCCGCACTTCTCACTCGCACCGGCAGCGTTGAAGTACCTGAGCGAAGCGTACCTGATGCCGTAAGCCCGCTCGTACCAGTGCATCGCCTTTTCGAACGCGAGTTTCGTTTCGCCGTAAGGATTGGTGGGACTTGCCGGCGCGGTCTCGAAGATCGGCTGTGACGCAGGCTCACCGTACGTCGCTGCGGTCGAAGAGAATACGATTCGTTTCACACCGCACTCGCGCATCGCATCGAGCAACACGAGACCCGCGACTACGTTGTTCTGATAGTACTTCGCCGGCTGTTCGACTGACTCACCGACTAGCGAAAACGCCGCCATGTGAATAACAGCTTCGATGCGATTGTCGTTCAGTGTTTCGCACAGCTTGTTCGCGTCGAGCAGATCTCGCTCGACAAAGTGTGCGCCGTCGACAACTGCATCACGATGTCCCTTCGAGAGATTGTCGTAGACCACCACTTCGTGGCCATCGTTTACCAACTGTTCGCTAACGACACTTCCGATGTATCCGGCGCCGCCGGTTACGAGAACCTTCATGACTTTTTCCTGAAAACCCTGCCTGTTCCTGGGGGCTTAGTGGACGGCAACGTTGGGCTGAGGCGCAGTTGCGTCTGTCTTAACTGAATCCGTCTGTGCAACGTAGAGAATGCGACCACAGTTATCGCAAGTAATGACGTCTTCACCGCGACGAATCTCAGCCATCATTTGTGGCCTGAGCGCCATGAAACACGCGCTACACGAACGATTTCGCGCTTCGGCAACCGCCACACCATCGCGAATGCGAGTCTTGATTCTCGCGTACAGGCTGCTCATCTGTTTCGGAAGTGCGGCAAACACTTCTTCGCGTTCTTTGCGAGCTGCGGCGAGACGATCGCCGATACTTCCGGAGTCGTCGTCAAACGCCTTGAGCTTCGCCTCGCGATCCGAGTTCAGAGTGGCAATCTCGTCGGCTCTTTCTTTCAAGGCTGCTTCCGCCTCTTCGAGCTGTTCCATCTGTTCGAGCACCTGTGTTTCCAGGGCTGAGATCTGTTTGCGGGCTGCGTCGGCTTCTCGAATCGCGGCCGTGTATTCGTCCTGTTTTTTCGACGACATCAGGTTGCGTTCGGCTCGTTCGGCGCGGCCTTTTTGCTCGATGATTTCGTTTTCGAGGCGGGCGCGGGCGACTTTGGCGTCGTCGCGACGGCTTTCGAGGGCCCTAATTTCAAAAGCGCGCTGATCGAACTCTCCTTCGATCTCAGCGCGCTTTTCGGGTACCGCTTGTTGCTCTTTTTCTAGTTTTCGTATGCTGGTATCAAGATTCTGCAAAGCGACTAACTTCTGCAATTCCGCTTTCACTCTATGCACTCCTCAAAAGATCAGGACTAAAAATGACGGCTCCCATCGCTCTCGGATCATCACACATCCCTGACGTTTGGCGCAAGCGCCAGAAAGAAAGAGCCGCAGATAGACGCAAATAAACGCGGATCAGATCCGCGTTTATCTGCATCTATCTGCGGCTTGTTTTAAATCGGTCTAGATAGGTCCACGTTCGGACCTGATGACGCGCACTCGCGGCACGTTAACACGCACGCGAGGCATTTGAATATCGATGGCCGGAACCACGATATCGATATCCGGGATGGTCGGGATCTCGATCCGCGGAATCACGATGCGACGCCCGACCTGCGGTTGGCCCATCGTACCCGAAAAGCCTCCTTCACGAGGCGTCACGTGAATCGTTTGCTGGGTCTTGTTTCGAACCACAGTCAACGTAACGTCGCCTTCTTTCTTACGATTGATCACGCGCGTGACGTCGCCAGGTGAATCGATTGCTTCGCCGTCCACGGCAGTGATCACGTCGCCGGCTCTCACACCTGCTTTCGCTGCTGGTCCATCTTCAGTGACCGCAGTAACCAGTACGCCTTTGCCACCTGTGATGCCGAAGTAGTCAGCGAGCTGTTTGGTCAACTCCATCGTGCTCACGCCGATGCGGCGACTGTTGTCGAGCATGAATGTCAGATCGCCGTTGTTCGGAAAACTTTTATTAAGGAGTGGGCCTTCAAACTTCCATTCCTTGGGCTCATTGCCTTCCCACTTCCAGACCTTCGGCTGTTTGCCGAGAAGATCCTTCGTGAAAAAATTGGCGCTGCGCTTGCCGATCGTGGCAGTAATGTCCTGCTCGGAACCATTGCGACTGACAGTGATCTTTACGGATTGATCGGGAGCCAACTCAGAAACGATGCGATTCAGCTTGCGGACACTCGTGATGTTTTCGCCATCGACACGCAGGATCACGTCATCCTGTCGTAAGCCTGCCTTTTCTGCGGGACTGTCTTTGACGATTCGAGTCACGCCGACGCCGCGCACCTGGTTCACGTGGTAACGACCCATGTTTTCGCGACTGATGTTTTCAGCATAGACGCCCAAAAATCCTTCGCCGCCCATGAAGAATTCAAAGTTCTGATCGAAAGGTTCATCAGGCGACTCCGGCGCAGGAGGTGGCGCGGGTTGCTGTGCGAGTGCGCTGCCCGCGGCCAAAATAATTGCGGCCAGGAGACCGAGTAAGTATTTCGCTTTCATTGTCGAGATTTCCTCCGGAAGAGTTTGCGTGTTTCACGCACTCCCGCCCTATGGGTTCCAAAAAATTTTGTTAAGCGATTTGCTTGTAGACTTCCGTAGGGCCGTTCAGCTCGTACGAAATTTTGCCTTCGCCGTAAGCCATGTCGAGGTGGGCGACGGCCTCGGAGACCGAGAGAAAGCGGTGAACATCGTCGGCCTTTGGAAACATCTTGAGCGCGACGTCCCAAGCGGTTACGCCGTTCTTCGGAACGAGCCCGATCACCTGCGACTGTCTTTCCTGAAAGGCTCGCAAGTAGCGATGGAAGAGTTCTTCGTAGTCGCGGATTGGTTCTCCGTGTCCGCCGTAAACGAGAGTTGGTGCGAACGATCTTAAACGCGACAGGCTGACCATGTACTCGGCCAGCGACGGAAAGCGCCGGGAAGGATCGAGCGGATCCGGCGAGAGCACCGGGTTCGGAGTAATTCGTTTCAACACACAATCGCCGGCGAATATCGTGCGGTCGGCTTCACGCAGAAACGAACATGAGCCTGGCGTGTGTCCCGGAGTGTGAAGGATGCGCAGGCTGCCCGACTCAAACTCGAGCTCCGCTTCGTCCCAGAGCGCGGTGAACTCATCGTCGCCAAACGAGTCGGCATACTTTCGCATGCGATTGTAAAGGCCGCGCATCTTTTCGATCTCGTCTTCAGGAACGCCGGCGCGAACAAGCAGGTTGAGGTGCTCTTCGTATTCGAGCCGGCTGTGACGATGGCCGGTCTCCCAGTTGTGAACAAACACTTCCGCGTTCTTCGCCTCGTCGCGCAGAGAGCGAGCGAGGCCGCAATGATCTTCGTGTGCGTGCGTGAGAATGATGCGGCGCAGATCGGAGACGAGGAAGCCTTCCTTGCGCAAACCCGCGCGCAACGCCTCGATCGCCTCTTTCGTCTTCGGACCCGTGTCGATAATCGTCAATGGATCTTCGGCGATCAGGTAGACGTTGACCGGACCGATATAGAAAGGCGTTGGCAGTGATATCGGAACGACGCGCATGAAGAAGTTAGCCGCAGGGCTGTTT
>Ga0070681_10001373_pt1 | contig 21323 bp, 19 predicted proteins | sample KBSC83BmetaG_FD_65650 | JGI IMG/M metagenome (GOLD analysis project Ga0070681, IMG submission 65650) | Corn rhizosphere microbial communities from Kellogg Biological Station, Michigan, USA - KBS C8-3B metaG | ecosystem: Host-associated > Plants > Roots > Rhizosphere | place: USA: Michigan... | reverse complement strand
CTGCGACAGACCAAAGCGCTCAGCATGCTCGACGATCATCACGGACGCATTCGGCACGTCCACGCCGACTTCGATTACGGTCGTTGAGACCAGGATCTTGATCTCACCGCTTACGAACGCGCTCATCACTTTTTCTTTCTCCGCCGGTTTCATCTTGCCGTGCAACAAACCGATCGGAAGCTTTGGAAAAACCGTGTCGCGCAGATATTCATAGCGGCGCGTTGCATCCTTCAGATCCATCTTCTCCGACTCTTCAACGAGCGGATAAACCACGTAAACCTGTCGCCCCGCTTTAATCTCGCGCGTGATGAGTCGCTTGACTTCCTGTCGCTGATCCTCGCCGCAGACCATCGTCTCAATCGGCGTGCGTCCGGGCGGCAGCTCATCGATGACGGACACATCGAGGTCTCCATAAACGGTCATCGTCAACGAACGCGGAATCGGCGTCGCCGTCATCACGAGCACGTCGGGATTGAGTCCGCGCTCGCGCAACTCCGCACGTTGCATGACACCAAACCGGTGCTGTTCGTCGATGACCACGAGCCCGAGTTTGTCAAAACCGACAGCGTCCTGGATCAGCGCCTGTGTTCCGATACACGCGTGAATCTCGCCCGCCTTCAACGCTTCTTGCAGACCGCGCTTCTCTTTAGCGCGCCGCGAACCGGTCAACAACTCGACGCGATACGGAGTTTTGGCCAACAGGCGTTTGATGTTGCGTGCGTGTTGCTCGGCGAGAATCTCGGTGGGCGCCATAAGCGCGGTCTGTAGATCGTTTTCCATCGCCGCGAGCATGGCAATCACGGCAACGATCGTTTTGCCACTGCCAACGTCGCCCTGTAGCAAGCGATTCATCGGCGATTGCGACTTCATATCGTTGAAGATCTGCGCGGTAACTTTTCTTTGCGCTCGCGTCAACTTGAAAGGCATGACTGAGGCGATGTGGTTTTGCACCGTTTTGTCGATTCGCAGCGGCGACTCTTTCAGTTCCTTGATTCGCTGGCCGCGCTTCACGCCGATCGCAAACGTCACCCAGAAGAAATCTTCGAAGATCATGCGGCGGTGCGGTTCGCTCTTCGAGAGCTCGTAGTCGAGCATCGATACTTCGGCCGGTGGAAAATGGATCTCGCGCAGCGCCTGCGCACGCCCGATCAGTTTTATGCGCTGTCGCAGGTCCGCAGGAAGCGTCTCTTCGATGTCCTTGTCAGTCAGTAAAGACAGCACTGCATGTACGATCTCTCGCACGCGCTTCGAGTTGAACTCGCCGAGCTTGCGATAAACCGGAACTCGTCGTCCAACGTGAATTGCCGCCAAGGCCGGATCCGGACGGTTCTCTTCAGTCTCTTCGAGATTCAGTGCTTCCTCCGGAGCTCCGAGAACTTCAAGCTCGTCGGCGGGTTTGTTGAGTCGCAACTTAAAAGTGTTGCGACGTGCTTCGCGTTCCCAACGACCAAAAGTGATGAAGCGTGTGCCGCGCACGAGTTTCGCGGCGTAATACTTGACGATGTCGTAGGCACGACGACCCGAGACGAACCACCAGACGATCACTTCGCGTCCACTCATTGGACCATCAATCGCCGACACTTCGAAGATGTAGAGTTGCGGCCTGCCGAAACCACGCGGACTTCTGACGGCGTAACCGTGCGCGTGCGTGACGGTGAGTTCGAGCGACGCCTCGACGCCGTCCTGTAAGTCCCTGATCAAAGCGGGACGAGCACGGTCTTCATAACGCATCGGGAAGTAAGTAAGCAGATCTTCGACGGTGACGCTGCCGGCGCTTTTCTTGTGGGTTTGCGCGGCGAGCGCCTGCGCGAGTTTCCGAGAAAGAACCGGCCCGAGTCGTGCGATCTTAAAACTGTGAAGATCCTCAACCGGAGTGTTGAGGGAGATGGCGCTGGGCATCACCGCGATCATAACATAGCGCATGGAGAGGACAGGGTCATGACAAACGAGAGGGTATCGGACGAGACGCGCGACGGTTTGCGAGCGTTGCGGCAGGGGTTATTGCGGCTTCATAAAACGTTGTTGGATCTCGAGCGCAGGGATTTCGAACGCGCGCGCGGGCGCATCGGCAACAGTTACGAATTTTTGCAGTTGGTGTTGAAGGATCCGTGGTTTGATTGGTTGCACCGGCTTTCGGAGTTGATCGTGCAGATCGATGAGACGCTCGATACGCACTCCGAAACTCCGGCGACTGAGGCTGACGCCCGCGCGTTCGTTGAAAGAGCAAAGACACTGCTCGCGCCGGCGGAAACGGGGACTGAGTTCCAGAAGAACTATTTTCTTGCCCTACAACAATCGCCGGATGTGGTGTTGCTGCACTCGGAGATCATGAGGCTGCTGCGATAGACCTAGCAATATTTTTCAAACGCCTGAGTGAGCTCGCCTGCAATCTGGTGCGCATCTCGTCCTTCGATCTGGTATCGCTCGAGCATGTAAACCAGTTGTCCGTCTTTCAGTAACGCGATCGACGGCGAGGATGGTCCATAACCGGTGAAGTAGCTGCGGGCTCTTTCGGTTGCGTCGATGTCGGCTCCTGCAAACACGGTCGCGACCTTGTCTGGTTTCTTTTCGTTCTGAAGTGCAAGCGCGACGCCCGGACGCGCTTTGCCAGCGGCACAACCGCAGATCGAGTTCACTACCACCATCAACGTGCCTTTGCTGTTTTGAATAGTTTCATCAACTGCGTCGGCGGTTCTCATCTCTTCGACTCCGAGTCGCGTCAAGTCTTCACGCATGGGGCGAATCATGATTTCGGGATATGGCATATCGAGTCTCCTTTCGTGAATCTTAAAGAATTTTCACGCAAAGACGCAAAGCCGAGCCGCAAAGGCGCAAAGAAGATGTAGTGTTTTGCGTCTTCACTTTGGGTCTTTGCGTGAAACTATGGTTGTTCGCCCCGCGGGTCGAGGAAGCGGATGGCGTCGCTGAAGTGTTCGCGGATGTCGGACGCCAGCATTGTGCGCATGCCGAGTTTGCGGGCGGCGAAGTCGCCGGCGAGGCCGCCGACGTAAAGGGCTGCGATGATTGCCGCAACCGGATCAGCACGGTGTTCGAGCGTGCCGTAGGCTTGCGCGAGAAATCCGGAGATCAGGCCGGTTAACGTGTCGCCCGCGCCGGCAGTCCCAAGGCCCGCGTTGCCGGTAGGATTGATAAACACACGCCCATCAGGCGTGGCCAGCAACGGCCGTGCGCCCTTGAGCACCAAGAGCAACCTATGCGCGGTCGCAAACTCACGTGCCACCGCGACGCGATCGTCAAGCGCAGACTTGTCGCTGGTCCCCAACAATCTAAGCATCTCCCCGGCGTGTGGAGTCAAGATGAGTGGATGCTCGTCTGAACCCTCCACGTCCCAAGGCGCGAGAGCATTCAATCCATCAGCATCGATCACGCAAGGTGTCGTGCGTCGTTCGACAATCGCGCGCACGAAGCGACGCGTTCGCTCGTCATCAATCGTCAACCCCGGACCAACCGCCACCACCGTCATCTTCTCAGCCAGCTTCAGAAAATGATCGACAGCCTCGTCGCTGATAGCACCGCGATCCGTTTCCGCCAGCGCCGTCGTTATCACTTCCGGTATCGCAGCGTTCGCGACTGACGCTTGCGCGGACGCGGGCGTAGCGATCGTCACGAGCCCAACGCCTGCTCGCATTGCCGCACTGCCGCTGAGCGCTGCTGCGCCCGAGTAACCCCGGGAACCAGCCGCGATCAAAACGTGCCCGTGCGTGTTCTTGTACGACTCAGGCGTGTAACGCGTGCTGACCAACCAGTGGCGCGCATCGTCAGCTTCAGTCAGAAACAACCAGGGCTTCGCTGCATGTATCAACGACGCCGGTGAACCGATGTCCGCAACGATCAATTCACCGCCAAACTCGCATGCTGGCGACAGAACGTTCGCGAGTTTCGCAGCCGTGAAAGTCACGGTGAGATCAGCGTGGACGGCTTGACCAATCGGCTTTGGTTTGTCAGCGTCGAGGCCGGACGGAATATCGATCGCGAGCACGAGCGGACGTGTACCCGATGCGCGATCGCGTGCTTCCTTCAGCATCGCGACGTGCGCGACGACTTTCAGAAAAACTCCTTCGAGCGGTCGCCTCAGACCGGTGCCGAAAAGCGCGTCAACAATGACGTCGTAAGCGTGACGCGGTTTTGCAAGCTGTTCCCAGGCAGTGACGCTTTCGCATTCGATGAATGTGAGTGGCGGCGGTGAGTCTGAAGAGCCGGCTTCGAAACTGGCGAGTCGACTGACGGACTCGAAGTTGGTACGCGCGTCGCCGGAAGTTTCGCCGAACTTGCCGAAGAGCACGACGCTACAGTGCATACCTGCCCGTGACAACGCTCGCGCGAGTGCTGCGCCGTCGCCGCCGTTGTTTCCTTTGCCGCAGAGAATCAGGGCGGTCCTGCCTGCGATCTGGCCGTCCATGCGGGAGCGGATCGCTTCCATGCAGGCGGCGCTCGCGGCCTCCATCAGGAGCAGGGAAGAAGTGTGATAGTTCTCAACCGTGAGACGGTCAATCTCGCGGATTTGTTCGGCGGAGAGTACTGGTCGCACGAGGGGATGATAACAGCTTTCTCTGCGTATCTCTGCGGTCCTCTGCGATCTTTGCGTTTAAAGGCGCGATTGAACGCAGAGGTCGCAGAGGGTCGCAGAGGGCCGCAGAGATGCGGAGAGAAACGCAGGAGCCGCCCGCCTGCCCGCCGCTGCACCAACTGTCCGTTTTTCCAGGATATCTAAACTATATTTTCAATACGCCGAGCTCTCCAGAAAAAATTCAAAAAAAATTTCTGGAACAAGCGTGAGCCTGTTCCAGAACCCAAGAGGAGCACATTAGCTTTTTTATATCGTGATCGCAGCCCGAACGTTACTGCGAGTTAAGTTCTGAGCCTGGTCCGTAACCGGCGCTAAACCGGCGCCCATGAGGTACAGCAGGGTCTCGCAAACTTCGCGTGACCCGGTGCCCACGACCTGACCCTTTTCGTCCTCAAGAACGTAGATTCTGCCGCTCGATTCGAGGGGAAGAATCATTGGCGTCGTGTACATTCTTACTCTCCCGTGTGTTATCCGAGCTACTTGTTTTCCGACTTCTTTAGGCGACGTCTAACGGCGCCTGCAGCTCCCGCAAGGCCAGTGCCCAGGAGGAACATGCTTGCAGGCTCAGGAACGCTGCTGTTGAATCCGCCGACACGCCACTGGTCGATATCCGAGAAGCTTGTGCCATTCAGGCCCTGGACCGTAACGCTATTGATGACGGCGCCTTCAGCAGCCTGAATTCCGAAGAAGTTCTGGCCGTTTGTATTGACCGTAAACACCTGGTTGAAAACCTGGCCGCCGGCGAGCGTGTAGTTAACGGTGAACTGCACCGAGGTTGGCGGTGGCAGGCCGTTGGTGACGTCGATGTTCAGGATAAGTTTGGTGAAAGTCGCGCCATTTTCGAGCTGCATAGTTACATTCGAAAACGGTACGTTGCCGGCGCCGCCGACGAGAACGGCTTGGCCGCCGCTGACGCCGAGATTGCCGGTGCCGGAAGTGGAAGTGAAGTCAACGATGAAGCCGGCGCCGATGCCGTTGAAGTCACCCTGCACCAGCGTACCGGAGTGAATAAGGCTGCCATTGTTGAAGAGCACGTTGTCGGTGCCCGCGTTGCCGGGGTTACCGGTGGTGATCGTAATCGGGTCCGCCCATGCGGTCGATGAGGCCACCGCCATAATGGCGAACGCCGCGCAGGCTAGAATCAGGCGTTGCAGGTTAAAAATCTGGGGCATAGCTAGGGGACTCCTTGTCCTTTGGTTTCGTAACTAGAGAAGAGACAGTGTTAATCGAGGGATTGTTCCAGTGAGTTGGAGAAGAGCCTTAAAACTAGTCTTTGCGTCTTTTCGCCTTTGCGGGAAATATTCTTAGGATGCGGCCGATGATCAGTTGTGACTGAGGGACGCCGAAGAGGTACTCAATGCCGAAGTATGTGACCCCATATCCACCCAGAACCACGATCGCGAGCGGGATCGGGTGCCAACCGGGTATCAGCAGCTTCAGTCCCCAGCCGACACCCGCGGCGATGACGGCGCCGACCCAGAGTTTTACCGAGTAGGAAACCGGCAACCCGGTATTGCCGATACGCTTGTTCAGACTGCTCCGCAGCAGTACGAACTCGAGCCAACCCGCCAGTCCCGCGGACGACGTCAAACCAGCGGCGCCGAGCTTCGAATCAAGACCGAGCAGACCCGGCAAGTGAATCGAGAAGAAGTAACCCAACACACCGCTGAGCACCACGCGTATCACCGCATAGATCAACGGCGTGCGCGTGTCCTGCAACGCGTAGTAAGTCGATGCGTAGAGGCGCCCAAGCGTCGACGCGAGTAGGCCCACTGCCGACCCGGCGAGGATGGTCCAAACATAGACCGCATCAGCAGAGTTAAACTTGCCGGTCTGATACAGCACCGCCGCAATTACATCCCCGAAGGCCAGGAAAGCCACCGCCGAGGGAACGATAAAGAAGCTAATCCTCTTGAGCCCGTCATCGAGCCGGTGCCGCAAAGTCTCTGCTATAACACTCGCGCTGCCGAGCGTTTTCGACATCGCCGGCAGTTCCGCAGCGGATACTGACATTCCGAAAAGGCTGACCGGAAGCGTGTACAAGCTCTGTGCGTAGGTCAGCGCCAGCACCGCACCCTGACCCAGAAAGCTCGCGAGGAACGCATCGACGAACGCGCTGATCTGGACCACGCCTCTACTCACAAACACCGGAAAGAAGTTGTTCAGCACTTGCCTGATGTGAGCATTTGCGAGCGTGAGCACGGGCCGAAAGTGATGAATCAATCGCAGCACCGTCGGTAGTTGAACTGCAAATTGCAGCGCACTGCCGATAACGGATCCCCACGCCGTATAAACAGCGAGAGTCGAGAGATCCATGTGATTTCCAAACATCACGAGTGCCACGATGATGGCGACATTCCAGGCGACCGGCGCAGTGTAAGAGATAAAGAAACGATGATGACTGTTGAGAACACCGAGACACCAGGCCGAAAGCACCAGCAGCGCCGCGCCCGGAAAAAAGATACGCACGAGTGCGATGGTCAACTGGCGTCGTTCTTCTTCGAAACCAGCGGCGATGATGGTGACGATATACGGAGTTGCGAAAACGCCGATCAAAACGATGAGCGCAGTCACGAGCGCCAGGATCGAGAAGATGGCATTTGCGACACGGCCCGCTTCTTTCTCGTCGCCCTGCGCCAGCAGTTTGGCGTAGACCGGAATGAAAGAAGCCGAGAGTGCTCCTTCGCCGAAAACGTTTTGCAGAAAGTTGGGAATTCGGAAAGCGGCGCTGAAGGCGTCACCTTCAGCCGAGTGACCGCCGAAGTAGTGTGCGAAGATGCGTTGGCGGATGAGGCCGACAATGCGGCTGATGAGGATTCCGGCCCCGACAAAAACAGCCGAACGGCCGGTGCTGATTTCCGTGCGAGCGGGTTTTGGTTCCGAGCCACCCATTTCCGCAGCGCCAACCTGTTCGAGCGTTTCGCCCGCAATCACTCCCGGAGCTTCGTCCTTCATCTTATCTCAGAGAGCGTATTCCTTGATTTTGTTGAGAAGTGTTTTGTAGCTGATGCCAAGGTCTTCGGCGGTTTTACTCTTGTTACCCAGATTTGCCTCCAGTGCGCCGCGAATCTTTCTTCTTTCGACCAGACGAAGGACGCGATGACCTGCTTCGGAAAGCGTGCCCGACAGATCGAGCTGGTCCAGGCTTTCTGATTCAGGCACGTCTGATGGTCCAAGGCCGAGGTCGGAAGGTTGCAGAATCAGTGAGTCGGAGATGATGCAGGCGCGCTCGATTGCGTTCTCGAGTTCACGTACGTTGCCGGGCCATCGATGTTGCTTCAGTGCCGCCAGTGCTTCAGCGCTAAGCCGTGCTTCGCGACCACGCAGCTCGCGCCCGATTTCGGAAGCGAAATGCTCTGCAAGCAGCACGATGTCGTCGCCGCGATCGCGCAACGGTGGTACCTCGATCGGAAACACCGCGAGTCGAAAGAACAAGTCGCCGCGAAACTCACCGCCTTCGACTGCGCTCTTCAAGTCTTTATTTGTCGCCGCGACGATGCGAACATCGACGGCGACGGGCGCGCGCCCGCCGATTCGATCGACCACCTTTTCCTCGATCGCGCGCAACAGTTTGCCCTGCACTCCCAGCGGCAACTCTCCAATCTCATCGAGAAATACGGTGCCGCCCGCCGCAAGTTCAAACTTCCCTTGGCGGCGATCGTTCGCGCCGGTGAAAGCGCCGCGCTCGTGTCCGAAGAGCTCGTTCTCGATCAATGTTTCAGGAATCGCGGCGCAGTTGATGGCCACGAATGGATGGTTGCGGCGAGGGGAAAGATGATGAACCGCGCGCGCAAAGAGCTCTTTGCCTGTGCCTGACTCACCGAGCAGCAGCACAGTGGTTTCGGTTTGAGCGACGCGTTGAGTCTCGCCGACTGCGCGTTTCAAAATGTCCGACTCGCCGAGTATGCGTGGAAAGCCGTAACGGCGTGACCATTCTTCACGCAGCAGGATGTTCTCGGTGCGGAGTCGTGCCTGCTCCAGCGCGCGCTCGACGAGCAACAGCAGGTGATTTGAATCGACGGGTTTCTGTAGGAAATCGTGGGCGCCGTCTTTCATTGCCTGCACGGCTTCGTCGATGGAGCCGAAGGCGGTCATCACGATCACCGGCACGTCAGGGTCGGCGGCGCGTGCTGCACGCAGGACGTCGAGACCGGAGCCGTTCGGCATGCGCAGGTCGGTTAGAACGAGGCGATGGCGCGCGTCGGCGATCTCATTGAGCGCCGCGCGGGCGTCAATCGCTTCCGCAACACTGTATCCGGCATTCTCGAGAGTTAATCGCAGTACGCGACGCAGACTGTCTTTGTCTTCGACGAGTAGGATATCGGCCACTGGCGTCAATGATCGATTTTTCCGGCGCTGGGTGTCAAGAGATACGTTCTATACGTCATGTAGGACCTATGAACCTCACTTCCCAATGCTGTCACTGAAAGTAACAGCCTGCTCGTTGCTTCCAATTAAAACTCACCAATTTCTGAGTGATTCGTCACGGAACAGCTATTGCCAATCAGGATGGACCAGGCCGAGGTTTGTCCGAGCCTGCACAGGAGCTTCGGAGGTGGACGCGCCAATGAACGGCAACAGCAGAACAGCCAAGGGCCAACGCGGATTCACGATCATGCAGATGGTCATTACGGTAGTGATCATTTCGATCGTATCAACCGTTGGAGTGCTCGGGATCAAAACGGCCCGCGCCGAATTCCGGGTGCGAAACTCCGCTAGAGTCTTTGCCTCTTATCTCGAGAAGGCGCGCGCTGACTCCGTTCGCCGGCATGCTGATTCGGCCAGCGAAGCATCAGTTGAAAGTACTGACGCGGGCAACAATACATACACAGTGACGATGGATTATGGTGACGGCACCCTTACGGCGCGGACATTTCAGCTTGACTCAGGCGTGAGTTTTAACACGGTCGCCAAGAAAATAAGCTTTAACTGGCGCGGCAGGGTTGAAAAATTCTGGGTATTCCAAATAAAGAGTGACTACACTGGCAGCAGTATTCCAGTCGACATTTCAGGTTCGGGCGACGTCACCGTCGACGAACAACATTTCCCAGATGAAAGCATTCCGGACGTCACAGTAGCCACGGTCACCGATGACGTGGACCACTCGACCCCCACGCCAACGGTTACCCCCACACCAAGCCCAACCGCTACTCCGTCGCCATCAGACGGCGCGAGTCCAAGTCCAACTGCCACTCCAACAGCCACACCGAATGGTAACGGGAATGGAAACGGGGGCACGAATGGGAATAACGGCAACGGTAACGGAAACGCAACACCCACTCCGACTGCGACGCCGACACCCACTCCAAGCGCATCGCCCTCGGCGACTCCCATTCCTCAGTGTGTCGCAGTTATGAGTCCCAGCACTATCACATTGAGCCAGAGCGTTGATGCGCAAAAGACCGGAACGTCTACGTTCACGATGACGAATGCAACCGGTGTCCGCACCCTCAGCGCGTCTCAGGCAGGAAACGGAAACAGCATGGTGCTCGGACTGTCGCTGGTCAGAATGGAAGGCAGTGGTTCAAGCGTTCTCACCGTCACCGCGAAAAACGGAGCCGGAAATCGCGGCGTTTTCCTTATCAACGTGACGACCGATCCGGCTTGCGGTTCGGGTGCACAGTTAACAGTTTCCGTAAGTAACTGAGGTGCATATGGACCACCAGCATACAAAGCAAGCAGGCTTCACTCTTCTTGAAGCCGCAATCGCGCTCGTGATCCTGATGATCATCGGGCTAGGCATCGCATCGCTTTTCACCTACGCGATCCAGGCGAACAGTAATGCTGACGATCGCGAGTTAGCGATGGCCATTGCGCAGAAGCGAATGGAGTGGCTGCGGACTATTCCGTTTACGACGCAAACGCGACATGTTGCCTATTCCTATCCAAACGGTGGCCTGGAAGTGACAAGCTTCACCGGAGTCAGTGAAACGGTTACCAACGCGGGTCGCAGTTACACGGTGCTAACGATCATCCAAAACGTAAGCACTGTTCCCGCCGGCAATCCCGATGCAGGCGAGCCCACGGTGAAGAGCATTCAGCTTTCAGTTACTCCTGCGGGAGCTGCAACTAACTTTGAGACAGTCACGATTACCACGCAACGATCTACTCAGGTCACCGGCGTTTATTAGCCGCGTTTACCAACTAGCGAGGACTTCATGAGCTCGTCGAATAAAAAAGCCAGCAGCGGTTTCTCTCTTCTTGAACTCCTGATTGCAATGGTGATCACGATGGCGTTGATGACCGCAGCCAGCACGCTGTTGGCGCAAGCCCTGCGTGTGCGCAGCCGTGAGAATCAGAAGTCTGACGCGCTGGCCGACGTGCAGCGCGCGCTCAATATCATGTCGCGGGAGATCGCGAATACCGGGTTCAACATGACCGGCAACGGTATTGTTGCCGCGGATTCAGGAACCAGCTCCCTTCGGATTCGTTCGAATCTCAACCGGTACGACACGTCAGCTTCATCAGCGTCACGAGACGGCATTATTGATGAGAATGAAGACATAAAATACTTCATCAATGTGGCTGACGATAAGAAATACCTCGCCAGATACGATCCATACGGCAACGGCGCAACTGTGCTGGCCAATCGTATCGACGCCCTGAACATTCATTACTACGATCAGAAGGTGACTTATACCGCGCCGCCGGGAGGTAGTGACATCACGGGTGCCTCGGCGACTCCGGTGTCTCCGGCAAGTGCGAAATACATCGTCATCGCGATCGCCGTTACGTTAGACCCTGTCGGACAGCCAGGCTCGCCGGGTTATCAACCACCTTACTCGGTATTGCTTTGTTCGGACGTCACGCTGCGGAATTCAGATCTGTGGACTTACTAAGAGAGGTTTCGGTAAATGAGAACACAAAAGCGAACCGCACACTCTGCCAAACGCGCCGGCGAAAAAGGCGCGGCGCTCATCACCGCAGTTCTGCTTTCGATGCTCTTGTTGGCTGCCGGCGGAACCCTCGTTCTTACTTCGACGATGACCGGCATCACGGCGCGAGATTCAACCGCCGAGATGCAGGCGTACTACGCCGCCGAGGCGGGCATTGCAAGGACGCTCGAAGTGTTGAGAGGCAACGTGCAATCAAATCCGTCCGGCACACGCGCCTCGTTTACGAATGTCGTGTGCAGCAAGACTCTATGGACCACCACCTCGGGCGCTTACGTTAACGTTGCCTCCGATGGCTCGACGCGCTTTAAAGTCACCTCGATCGTGGACCCGAACAACACGGACGCCAACCCGTGTAGCAATGCCTCATACAAGCCACGACAACTAGTAATTCAAGTCAAAGGCGTTGGTCCAAACGATAGCCAGAAGGACATGGAGGTTGTCGTCGATCGTTACACGCTGGACTATCCAGTGAAGGCAGTTGTCACCATACCGAACGGTTCGGGAACCGCGCTTCCATTCAATCTGGGCGGAAGTAACGTGACATCAACTTCGGGTATTGATCTTGATGGCGGTGGCGAGTCACTTGCCGCGTTCGCAATAAATAACGCCGACTACAACACGGTCAACAATGTCATTGACGGCTGCAACGCCGACGGAACCAATTGCAGCGGCAGCGGTCCGAATGTGACGCCCGGCGATCCAGCGGTTCTCACCAGCTCAAACACGCCGAGCTTTCTCTCGTCAGTAGATACCGCGAGGCAGTTCTTGTACGGCTCCGAAGGAATGATGAATTCCGCCATCAACCAGGGACGTTACTTCACCAGCGGCGCCTCCGCGATCGCCAGCGCGGCAGGACTTGGCGCCAGTAATCCGGATGGCGTGCTTACATTCGTAGATGGTGATTTCACGCTTGGGCCGGGCAATCCGACCGGACAGGGAACTTTGATCGTCACCGGCAATCTTACTCTCGATGGAAACTTCAACTGGAACGGCGTGATCATGGTGCTCGGTACGGGCCACGTCTATCGCAGCGGCGGCGGCAACGGAAACATCTACGGCGCGATGTTTGTCGCGAAGTTTTCGAAAACCGGAGCCAGTACCGACGTGTTTGGCGCGCCGACATTCGACACGTCCGGTGGCGGCACGGCGAATATCCAATACAGTTCAACGGCAGTTGATAAGGCAAAGGCGGTAGGCGGACACGCGGTTAAGGGCGTGCGCGAGTTGTAGTACAAGATTGACAGGATTTTCATGATTGACAGGATTATCTTGTTAATCCTGAACATCCTGTTAATCCTGTCCCAAAATCCTTAGGCTTAACTCTCCTCTGGAAGTAATCAAGCATTACTTCTTTATATCCACTTGTATATCGAGAATCGTCCGCTGCTTTTGAGGTGCCGCACGCCGCAATTGCAGATGGACGGTAAAGCGCCCCGGTGATCTATCGATCGCCGGGGTGCATTTCTTTTCGCCTGAGATTAATTTGATCGCGAGGGTGGCTCGTATTCTTCGCCGTCGCCGACGGTGCTCTCAGTGTGAGAGAGTTGCATAGTCAACGCCAGCGGCTTGTAATCAAATGCCTTCGGACCGCCACGCGTGTTCTGCACCAGCATCACGAGGTAATCCTGGTTTTCTCTGAACCGCCAGATACTGCCGTGTTCATTCATGATCACAAACAGCAGCACCTCGCCATTGGCTGCGCGCATCTGTCCGACGAGGGCGCTCGCGCCGCCGTCCGTCCTCATCAACGTCCCGGTCTTCGCAATGACACTGCCGCGCCACGTGAGACCGTTGAAACGGTCTTCAAGCGTACCGGGATCGATTCCCGCCACCGGCATGATTGACGACGGTGAAAGCCCGTGCTTTTGCAACTCCGCACGCAGCTCACGATAGATCTTCATCATCACTCGCGGCGAGATGCGATTGATGCCCAGCCCACTTAACGAAGAAATTCTGATCTCGTCCGGGCCAAGTCCGAGTTGGGTCGTCAATTGCTGTCGCACTGATTGCGGTCCACCCAGTGCCTCACCAATACGCTCCGCCATGAAGTTGTTCGAGTAACACAAAAGCACTTTAAGAATGTCGACCAGCTTGCTCGACCGTTGCGTCAACAGGAGTTTCGCAGACGGCGTGACCGGCGCCACCGTCACCGCGCCCATGACCGCAACGCTCGGCACCGTCTCCAGGCCGGCACGGTCGTTGAGCAAGGTTCTTTCATAATTCCAGGCGCGCACAGCCTCCGCGTAACGGCGAGTTGCATCTAACGTATCGTACAGTCGCTCGCCGGACCGCGTGGCCGAAGCGCTGAAATTCATCGTGAAGCCGGGCGCAACGACGAGATCGCCGCTGACTTGTTTGATTCCGAGCTGGTTCAGCTCACGCGCGAGCAGCACGCCGTGTTCGTAGTGAAACGAAGGATCGCGACCGGAGATGTAAAGGTTTCCGTTCAAGATTCCGGTTGTTTTGTCGAGCACGCCGTCGGTCCAAACGCCTGTGGCAAAGCGATGGTCGGGACCGAGTGTTCGCAAGGCGACAAGCGCAGTCGCGAGCTTGAGTGTTGAAGCCGGGTTGAATGGTTCGTTCTCTGACTGTGCTGAAACGACCTTGCCATCCAGCGTTTCAATCAACACGCCCTGTAGCCCGTACAATGGCCTTGCGTTCTCGGGTGAAGGCGATGGTGAAGGTGACGGCGAAGGCGATGGCTGAAGAACTTGCGCCGAGATACTCGAACAGATTACGAATGTCAGAAGAGTAAAAAAGACCAGCTTGTTCAATCCGTACCGCATCAACTTCATCATAACAAGGAACTGTACTTTTAGATGCAGGTAAGTTGATCCGCGTTCTTCGGCGTGAATCCGCGGCTGAGCATATCGTTGACAATGATTCCGGCACGCTCATAGAATCGCCGTGTTGACAAACTACAGTGCAACGCAACCACGAACCCGTCACAGTTGAACGAGTACTGGCCACTCACAGAGCACGATGCAAAGAGATTCGAAAGCGGCTCCGTGAGTTTCAAGAAGTTTGGCGCAAAGGATCTGATGCCAGGCTCTGGGAAGAGTTGGCCTACTGTATTTTCACCGCCGGTGCTTCGGCGCGCATGGGATTGAATTCAGTCGATGCCGTGCGACCGTTGCTGCTGGAGGGCGACTCTGACGAGATGACGGCGGCGTTGAAGCAAGCCGGCGCACATCGTTTCCCCGTGGCGCGCCCGCGTTACATCGTACTCACGCGAAACTACTTTCGCGCGGATTGCGACATGGCACTGCGTAAACGTCTGCGTAGCTTTTCGGATCCGTTCGAACGCCGTGATTGGCTGGCCCAGGAAAAACGAGTCAAAGGGTTGGGTTACAAAGAAGCCAGCCACTTCCTGCGAAATATCGGCGTGAAGGGCCACGCGATTCTTGATAAACACGTGATGAGATGTTTGGCTGAGGTAGGAGTGATTGACTCAGCCAGGCCGCCTTCAACCCGAAGGAAGTATCTCGAAGTCGAGCAGCAACTGATTGGTTTTGCTCGCGACATCGGTATTGATTTTGACGAGCTTGACCTGGTTCTCTGGTCCATGAAGACGGGAGAAGTTTTGAAGTAGCAGTTGCATGCTGAAGATCACTCAGAAGGTGTGAATCATGCAAGGTAATAACCAGCAGCGTATCTTTCGGATGGCGGCCTTCTGTGTGGCCGCCTTCGTGCTTTGTTTCGCGCTCGCCGGCGCGTGTCACACTGTCGCCGGTTCCACCGACAAGAAGGCTTACGCGAAAGGCTATCGCGCGCTGCGCAAAGGCGACTTTGAACAAGCCGAAAAGATCTTTCGCGAGTTGGTGAATAAAGATGCGCACGACAACGAGGCTCGCCTGGGGCTGAGCTTTACGCAACTCAAACAGCGTAACTTGCAAGCCGCTTACGACAACGCCGCCCGAGTGATCATGCAGGATCCACTCTCCGCGCGCGCCCATGCGTTGCTTGGCGCGGCGATTCTCGGTGCGGGTGAGTTTTCTCTCTCGGTTGAGGAGTTCCGCACGGCGCTCTCAATCAACGGAGAGGAAGCGCTCGCAGTTGCGGGACTTGCGATGGTCGACTTTTACGAGAACCGGATGCAGAGCGCTCTCTCCGGGCTGCGTAAAGCGACAAATATGGATCCCGATGAGCCTGACTTCGTTTTCAATCTCGGACAGGCTGCGGCACGCAGCGAGAAGTACAAAGAAGCCGCGGACGCATACGAGAAGTTTTTGATGATCGCGCCGAAGACGGACACTGATCGACGCGATCGCATACGCGGTCTAATCGACTTCCTGCGTTATCTCGGAAACCAGGGACAGCTCTACGTGCCTGCCGGTGATTACAGTTCTACAGTTTCTTTTGAAGCGACTGACAATCGTCCGATCCTCGAGGTTCGCCTAAATGGAAACAGGGAACCACTTCGCTTCGTGCTCGACACCGGTTCGGGCATGTCAGTCATCTCCGAAGAGACTGCGAAACGACTCGGTCTCAAGCCGGTTGCAAAAGGTGGTCTCGCTCGCGCGGTTGGTGGCGGCGGCAAGTTTGAGATCATCTATGGATTTCTAGACTCGATCGAGATCGGCACCGCGCGTATTCAAAACGTGCCGGTCTACATTCGCAAGTTCTTCGACAATCAGATTCCGGTCGATGGTTATCTCGGACTTTCTGTGATCTCGAAGTTTCTGGCGTCAATCGACTACGGCACGCGAAAAATGGCGCTGGTGCGGCAGCATCAGACGGACCAGGTCGAGAGTTGGACCACGGTGCGTCGTCCGGAAAACATGTTGGGACTCCTTCCCGTTGTGCCGAACGATGCGGCTATCGAAGTTCCGTTACGAACGACGTCGAGCGGTTTTTTGAGTGGTGAAGTCGGGCTCGATGGTTTCGACAAGAACGTCAACTTCATTATCGATACGGCGGCGAGTATCACAGTCATTTCGGAAAAGCTTTCGCAGCAGGAACAGCTGCTCGAACTGCTTCAACCTTCGAAGATGCGCGTGTTCGGAGCAGCGGGAATCACGGAAGACGTGAAGCTGTTGCAACTACCGAGGTTGAGTCTCGGCCTCAGCAGGCTCGAGAAGATCAATGCGGCAGTGCTCGACATGGAGCCAGTGAATGAGACTGCCGGTTTCACGCAGAGCGGGATTCTCGGCGGTAACTACTTGCGACACTTTCGTATCTATTTTGACTTTGCAAGGGGGTCAATGCGTTTGGAGCCTTTGAATCAAACCAAGAACGTCGACAATATCAATCCGGAAGCAGTGGTAACGCCATGAAGCAGGCACTCTATCTCGAGACATCGGTGATTGGCGCTTACCTCGATAACGGCGAACCATTTCGTCGCGACTTGACGATCCGCTGGTGGGAACATGAGATGCCCGACTATCGCACGGTAGTTTCGCCGCTCGTGTCTTCCGAGCTTGCACGTTTGAAAGAACCACATCGCAGTTCGTACTTGAAGTTGATCAGCAATCTCGAGCAGGTTGATCTGACTGAGGAGGCGGCGATTCTCGCAGATGGTTACATTTCGCGCGGCATCTTTCATCGCAAGTACATTGCGGACGCGCTGCACGTTGCGATTGCGTCGTTTCACAAGATCGATTATCTGGTGACGTGGAACTTCGGTCATCTCGCGAACGTGCGACGCCAGGCGCGCATTCGATTATTCAACACAGCCGCAGGGTTTTTTGTGCCGATGATCGTGACCCCGGAGTTTTTGGTGTCGGAAGCTACCGAGCAGCAGGTGATATAGGTCCTATAGGACCAATAGGACCTATATTTAGTCGAGCTATCTAGAGTATGTATCGTCGCCCAAAATTCTTAGAAGTCCTGCACGCGATTCGCGAGGAGATGTCGCGTGAGGCTGATTACGATGTCGACCTGTTTGCCGAGATGGTGCGATCCGGCATGCAGCCAACGCATGGGCCACAGCGCGTCATTCGTGGCTTCAGAACCCGCGCCCCGCGCGCAGAAAATAGTAACGGCAAGCCCGCGAAGCATAGACAGCGCAAGCGTAGCGCGTGATAATGTCAACAACAGTTGCGATCATGAATCCTACTTTTGAGACGATCGGTTTAGAGGTTTCGAGCGAAAAGGCATTTAACTATCTCGCAGAACGAGCGGGCGATCAGGGTGAAGCCACACAACTCAGCCGCCGCGGCGCTGTGCTGCACGGACGTTGCTGGAAACTCGGCGAAGGACTCGAGGTTTGGACCGTGCTCTACGAATCGGGCAGCGGCGACGTGTTCTATGCCGATTGCCGTCCCGGATTTCGAGCGCGTTACATTCAAACGATCGCGCCATGGGCTCTGACCGAGTATGACGAAGAAGGCGAAGCGGTTATTCACGGTTATCGCGGAGGAACCGACTGCGAAGTGCTCTTCGAGTTGCAGAACCTGACTGAAGTTGGTCCAGCCGGCTTCGCCGCGCAGGAGTTGCACATCGGCCTCTGTGGTCTTGCGTATCGCGCACGCGTGCGTCGCGGTAAGTGCAAGACGCGCTGGATGCCGCTCGAAAAAGCCGCGCCGGCGAGAGCCGCGCATGAAAATGATTGGAGCTTGTCGGGACGCGTGATCGCGTTCAAGCCCTTGCGCAATCCGCTTTCCGGTGGCGAGCTTTTCTGGATTCATCTCGACCTAGACCGCATCAAGCTCGAAGTGCTCGTCAATCAACGCGCGTTGCGCGGTGACGCATTAACTGTCGGCGCCACGCTCGAAGCCGAGGTTTGGCTACAGGGACACGTGCTTGACGAGCACGCGCTGCTTTCACGCTACGAAGGTGTCGACTACACGTGTTCGCGCGCGAGTTTTTGGTCAGGATTGAGAAGAAGAAATTAACCGCAGAATGAAACGTGCGCTGCTCGTTATTCTAATCGTCCTCACTCTTGTAATAGCCGCCTACATTTTCAATCGTTACTGGACTCATCGCTTCGACTCTTTAATCGCGCGGCAGGCGTCGATCTATCGCCTCGATCCGGATCTTGTCTGGTCCATTATCTACGAAGAGACGTACTTCAGCCCCTGGAAGACCGGCAAAGACGGCGAGATCGGTTTGATGCAGGTCATGCCGGCAGTGGGTCGCGAGTGGGCTGCCGAAACCGGCATGCGTGAGTTCGAACGCCAAATGGCCAGTGATCCACAAACGTCGCTGCGCGACCCGGAAAGAAATATTCAAATCGGCTGCTGGTATCTCGAAAAGATTTACGAGCAGTTTCAGGACACGCCCGATGCGGAAGTAAGAATGCTTGCCGCTTACAACGCCGGACCGAGTCGCGCCGCCGAGTGGAGCCGTCCCGATCAGGCCGGGCATACGCCATCAAGTGCGGAGTTCATCAACAAGATCGACATTCCCTCGACCAGGGCTTACGTGATTTCGATCATGCAGCGCTACCGTCAGGTCAAGAATTCACGCAAATGACGACTATCTACTCGGCGCGCTGGGTGCTTCCGATTTCAACCGCAGCGATTGAGGACGGCGCCGTTGCGGTTGATGGCCAGCGGATCGCGGGCATTGGTCCTGAGGCTGAGATCGTCGCGAAGTTTTCCTCAGCGAAGATTGAATCGCTCGGTGAAGCGGTTATCTTGCCCGGTCTCGTTAACACTCACACGCATCTCGAACTGACCGCGATGCGCGGTTATCTCGAAAAAGAGGAGAACGACTTTTTCGCATGGCTGCGAAAGCTGACGATCGCGCGCCTGGAACACATGACGCCCGACGACATTCGTGTATCAGCAACGTGGGGCGCATGCGAGGCCGTGCGGGCAGGGATAACGTGTGTGGCCGATGCCAGTGATTCGGGGTTGCAAAGTATGCTGGCGTTAGAGGAGGTTGGTTTGCGCGGGGTTGTTTTTCAGGAGTCGTTTGGACCAGACGCTCGACTCGCGCAGGAAAACGTTGAAAAGCTCAAAGTTAACTTGGCTGAGTTGCTCGAGCACGAGAGTGAGCTCGTGCGCGCCGGAGTTTCACCGCATGCGCCGTACACTGTTTGCGCACCGCAGCTTGAAATGATTGCGGATCTGGCACTATCGGAAGGCTTGACCTTGATGATGCATGCGGCCGAGTCGGAAGCGGAAGATCTCTTGTTGCGTGAAGGTTGTGGCGCGTTTGCCGAAGGGTTTGTGCGGCGCTCGATCGAGTGGAAGGCCCCGCAGATGTCAACGATTCAGTACTTGAAGCAGGTTGGAGTTTTGGATACGCAACCGCTGCTCGCGCACTGCATACGCGTGGACAACAACGATATTGAGACGCTACGCGAAACGGGATCGGCGGTGGCGCATTGTCCGAAGTCGAATGCAAAGCTGGGTCACGGGCGTGCGCCGTTTGCGAAGTTTATCGATGCGGGAGTGCTGGTTGGTTTGGGTAGTGATTCCGTCGCGAGCAACAACACGTGCGACATTCTCGAGGAAGCGCGGTTTGCGACGTTGTTATCACGCGCCGCGGGCGCGCATATCAGTGCGGAAGATGCATTGCGAGCTGCGACGTTTGGTGGGGGACACCTGAGCGAAGGTGAACGGGCGGATCTGATCGCAGTGCGCTTGACCGGCGTCCATCAAACTCCTGGTTACGATCCCGTCGCGACACTGATCTTCGCCTCATCAGGCCGCGACGTGATCTTGACTGTGATTGCCGGTCGTGAAGTTTATCGCGACGGGCGCGTCACGACAGTTGATGAAGATCGTTTACGCGCCCGCGTGAAAGAAATAGACCGCAAATTTACGCAGATGAACGCAAATTGATCCGCGTTCATCTGCGGCTTAAACTGACGCTGCAATCGCTTCGTCGAAGATCTCGAGCGCGACGTCAACGTTCTCTTTCGTGAGTATCAATGGCGGTGACCAGCGAATCGTGCTCGACCCCGCACCGAGAATGATCAACCCACGCTCGAAACACGCGATCTCAATCCGATCTCGCAGCTCGGGCGTCTCAAACTCGACACCGATCATCAGCCCCATGCCGCGCACGTCTACAATCGAATCGTGCTTCTCCTTCAACTTCTCAAGCCCGGCCTTCAGATAAGCACCAACCTCAGCCGAATTCTGGACTAGCCCTCCCTCCAGCAGCTCGATCGTCTTCAACGCCGCTGCGATGCAAACCGGATTGCCGCCAAACGTGGACGCATGCGCGCCGGGCTTCCAGTCCATCAGATCTGCACGCGCAACGCACGCGCCGATCGGCAAACCGGATCCGATGCCCTTCGCGATACACACGATGTCAGGCTCGACATCGTAATACTCACACGCGAACATCTTCCCGGTACGACCCATTCCCGACTGTACTTCATCAACGACCAGCAGGATCCCGTGCTCATCACAAATGCGTCGCAGTCCCTTCAGGAAATCTTTCGGCGCGGGCACGTAACCACCTTCACCCTGCACCGCTTCAACAACGATCGCAGCAACTTCCTCGGGCGGCGTGGTGGTCTTGAACAGTCGTTCCTCGATCCAGTTGAGCGCGCCCTGCGACGCACCGCCGTCACCGCAATCCGCGGCACTGAATGGATTCCGAAACTCATTCGGATACGGCACGTGAACAACGTCAAGTGCCTGGCGCTTGAAGCCCTTGCGCTGTGCCGCCTTCGACGACGTCAGCGAAAGCGAACCGAGTGTGCGCCCGTGAAAGCTGTTGAAGAATCCGATGAACTTCTCACGGCCAGTCGCGTGCATCGCGAGTTTCAACGCGGTCTCGACGGCTTCGGTGCCGCTGTTGGCGAAGTGCGTCCGCGTCGGAGCTTTGATCGGGACGATCGCATCGAGTTTCTCGGCGAGTTGCGGCATGTGGCGGTAGTAATAATCGGTGCCGCACATGTGAATGAGTTGTTCCGCTTGCTGCTGGATTGCTTT
>Ga0070681_10001369_pt1 | contig 21339 bp, 22 predicted proteins | sample KBSC83BmetaG_FD_65650 | JGI IMG/M metagenome (GOLD analysis project Ga0070681, IMG submission 65650) | Corn rhizosphere microbial communities from Kellogg Biological Station, Michigan, USA - KBS C8-3B metaG | ecosystem: Host-associated > Plants > Roots > Rhizosphere | place: USA: Michigan... | reverse complement strand
AGCGGAGGGACCTCGTTTCAACAAGCAGCGGCGAATTGTGGAGACAAGGTCCCTCCACTGCGCCGAGCTGCGCTCGGCTTCGGTCGGGACGACGGGATAGTTCAACTCATCACGGTCTAGCTCTCACTTTTCAGCCGCGCGAGTTCTTCCTCGAGCTCCTTGATGCGGGCGGCGAGGTTGTTCACGGCCGGCGCGATCTCGGCCTCGCTGTAACGCGGCACGATGTGCTGGCGGCAGTTGACGTCCCAGGCCTCGAGCTCGAACACTACGGCGCGCTGCGGGCGGGCCTTGTAGGTGGGATCGACGAGCCGCTCCATCAGCGCCGCGTCGTTCTCGATCACCCGCGCGCGACCCCACATCTTGAGGCGCTGCTGCGTGGCGAAGTGCAGGATGAAGATGTGCGCGCGCTCGTTCTCCTTGAGGTGACCGAGCGTGATGTACTGCCGGTTGCCGGCGAAGTCGGCGAAGGCCAGCGTCGTCGGGCCGATCGGCTTGAGGAATCCCGGCGGGCCGCCGCGATGCTGGATGTAGGGCTGACCGGCGGCGCTGGCGGTGGCAAAGAAGAACGTGTCGATGGCGTCGAGGAATTTGGCGAGATCCTCGGTGATCGCGGTTGCCCACTCGCGGTCCTCGAACGACTGTCGCGACCCGAGACGCGCCTGCTCTGCCTTGACCGAGGCGGAGAACAGGACGTCTTCGGGCCCGCTCATCGTCAGTCTCCCATCTCAGTCCAGCTTCTTGCCGAGTTCGCCGGCCACTTCCTGCACGAACTGCCAGGCGACGCGGCCCGAGCGCGAGCCGCGGGTGATCGACCATTCGACGGCGCGCCTGCGCAGCTCCTCGGCGGGCACGCCGAGCTTGTAGTGTTGCGCGTAGGCCTCGATCATGGCGAAGAACGTGTCCTGGTCGGCGTTGTGGAAGCCGAGCCACAGGCCGAAGCGATCCGACAGCGACACCTTCTCCTCGACCGCCTCGGACGGATTGATCGCCGTCGAGCGCTCGTTCTCGATCATGTCGCGCGGCATCAGGTGGCGCCGGTTCGAGGTGGCGTAGAACACGACGTTCTCGGGCCGGCCCTCGATGCCGCCCTCGAGCACCGCCTTCAGCGACTTGTAGGCGGCGTCCTGGCCGTCGAACGAGAGATCGTCGCAGAACACCATGAAACGCCGCGTGGTCTCGCGGATGCGGCTGAGCAGGGCGGGGAGCGAGGGAATGTCCTCGCGGTGGATCTCGACCAGGGCCAGCGGGCCCGGCGGTCCGCCCAGCTCGCGGTTCACCCGGGCATGGACGGCCTTCACGATCGAGCTCTTGCCGGCGCCGCGCGAGCCCCAGAGCAGCGCGTTGTTGGCCGGCAGGCCCTTGGCGAAGCGGCGGGTATTCTCCAGCAGGGTGGCCTTCTGGCGGTCGATGCCTTGCAGGAGGTCGAGGTCGACCCGGTTCACCTTGAGGACGGCTTCCAGGCGGTGGCCGCCAAGATGCGAGGGGCCGGCGTGCCAGACGTAGGCCTCGGCGGCGTCGATGTCGGCGCTGGGCGGGGCCGGCGGCGCCAGGCGGTCGAGGGCTTCGGCGATACGTGAAAGCGTGGCTTTAAGATCTTGATCCATCGGTGCCTGAAGGAGCGCGGGGCTTGAAAAGGGGGCGACCATATCGCCCAGAGCCCGCGTTGCAAAGCGGGCGCGGGCGGCTATAGTCCGCGCGCTTTTCGAAAAGGCGATTTTGGCCGCGACGCGGCCGAAACGCCCAGGAAGAACTGGAGCATATGATGTTTATTTCCCAGGCGTGGGCACAGTCGATCGGCGGTGCCGGCGGCAGCGATTTCCTCGTCCAGCTCTTCCCGCTGGTCCTGATCTTCGTGGTCTTCTACTTCCTGCTGATCCGTCCGCAGCAGTCGAAGATGAAGGCCCAGAAGGCGATGCTGGCCGGCGTCAAGCGCGGCGACCGCGTCGTCACCGGCGGCGGCATCATCGGCCTGGTCACCAAGGTGATCGGCGAGAACGAGCTGCAGGTAGAACTCGCAGAGGGCGTGCGGGTACGCATCATCAAGCAGACCATCACCGACATCCTGACCCGTGGCGAGTCGGTGCGCGGCGCCAAGGAGTCCGACGAGGACGACAAGCCGATGCTGCCGCAGCCCGCGGCCGGTGCGGCCCCGGGCGAACGCAAGGGCCTGCTCGCCAACCTGTTCGGCAAGAAGTAGCCGTACGCGCTCCCATATATAAGTAAGACCGAATCATACGAGTTAGGACGGGATGCTCAATCTTCCGCGCTGGCAGACGATCTCCATCGTCACCATTACCCTGCTGGCGGCCCTCCTGGCGTTGCCCAACCTGCTGCCCGACCGGGTGATGTCCGTCCTGCCGGCCTGGTACCAGCAGACCCGCATCAACCTCGGTCTGGACCTGCGCGGTGGTGCGCACTTCCTGCTCGAGGCCGACCTGCGCGGCGTGATGAACGAGCGCCTGACCAACCTGTCCGATTCGGTGCGCGCCGAGATGCGCAAGGAGCAGGTCGCACTCAAGTCGGTCGACGTCGACAGCGGCAAGGCCGTCGTCCTCGTGCTGCGCGACGAGGCCCAGCGGCCCAAGGCGCTCGAGGGCCTCCGCGCGATCGATCCGACGCTCGCGGTGACCGGCGACGGCGGCACGATCCGCGTGGCCTACGCCGACGTCGATCTCGTGCGCAAGCGCAAGGAAGTGATCGACCAGTCGATCGAGATCCTGCGCCGCCGCGTCGACGAGACCGGCACCATCGAGCCGACCATCGTGCGCCAGGGCGACGACCGCATCCTGCTGCAGATCCCCGGCATCAAGGACACCACCGAGCTCAAGCGCAAGATCAACCAGACCGCCAAGCTCACCTTCCACCTGGTCGACGAGAACGTCGCGGCCACCGGCCAGGCCCTGCCGACGGCGCTGCCGCCCACGACCTTCCTCGTGCCGACGCGCGAGGGCATGCAGTCCCTGCGGGCCGCCGACCCCAAGAAATTCGACGAGATCATGAGCGCCAACCCGCGCCTCACGCCCGAGCAGATCTGCCGGCGCTACCAGCCGCAGTGCCTGCCGGTCCTCAAGCGCGTCGTCGTCGGCGGCGAGGACCTCGACGACGCCAAGTCGACGTTCGAGAACCAGGCCAACGGCGGCCGGCCGATCATCAGCTTCACCTTCAACGCCGCCGGCGGCCGCGCCTTCTGCGCCGCCACGCGCGCCAACATCGGCAAGCGCCTGGCCATCCAGCTCGACAGCGAGATCATCAGCGCGCCGGTCGTGCAGAGCGCGATCTGCGGCGGCAGCGGCATCATCACCGGCCAGTTCACCACCCAGCAGACGCAGGAGCAGGCACTGCTGCTGCGCTCGGGCGCGCTGCCGGCGACGCTCACCATCATCGAGGAGCGCACCGTCGGCGCCGACCTCGGCGCCGACGCCATCCATTCGGGCACGGTCGCGGCGCTGGTCGGCACGGCCTTCGTCATCCTCTTCATGCTGATCAGCTACGGCCCCGTGTTCGGCGGCTTCGCCAGCCTGGCGATGCTGGTCAACATGCTGCTGGTGTTCGCCGGCATGTCGGTGCTGGGCGCCTCGCTCACCCTGCCGGGCATCGCCGGCCTGGTGCTGACGGTCGGCATGTCGGTCGACTCCAACGTGCTGATCTACGAGCGCGTGCGCGAGGAGCGGGCCAACGGCCGCTCGGCCTTCTCGGCGCTGGCGACGGGCTACGAAAAGGCGCTGACCGCCGTCATCGACTCCAACCTCACCGCGCTGATCGCCGGCGTCCTGCTGTTCGGCTTCGGCGCCGGGCCCATCCGCGGCTTTGCGACCTCGCTGTCGCTCGGCCTGCTCACCCATCTGTTCACCGCCACCATCTTCACCCGCATGGTCCTGTCGATCTGGGTGCGCTGGCGCCGGCCGACAGAACTGCCGCTCTGAGGCCCGCGCCATGCTGTGGAGAGCCCATCACCTCATCAACCGTCGCACGACCTTCGACTTCCTGGGCAAGCGCCGGCTCGCGCTGGTGGCGTCGACGATCATCAACGTGCTGTCGATCGTCGGCGTCTTCACCCTCGGCCTGAACTTCGGCATCGACTTCGAGGGCGGCATCGCCATCCAGGTGCGTGCCAAGCAGGGCGACATCCACCTCGAGAACCTGCGCACCACGACCGGCGACCTCGGCGTCGGCGAGGTCACCCTGCAGGAGTTCGGCGACAACAAGAGCGCGCTGATCCGCGTCCAGCGCCAGGAAGGCAACGCCCAGTGCGTGGCCCATGCCGACAAGGTGATGAAGAAGCGCGCCGGCAACGGCTGGAGCGTGGTGCCGGGCGACGACGACAAGACCGGCGACGTCACCTTCACCTCGCCGAGCGCGCTCGATTCGGGCGGCTGGCGCGACGCCGTCAGCACCGTCGGCCTCACCCTGCAGGACCGCCAACTGCCGCGCGGCAACGTCAACAGCGCCAAGATCGAGATGACGCACGAGCAGCGCGCCGAGTGGTGCCAGCAGGTCGCCATCAAGCTGGTCGAGGACGCGATCGGCGGCCAGTACGAGTTGCGCGGCACCGAATCGGTCGGCCCCAAGATCGGCGAGGAGCTGATGCACTCGGGCGTGATTGCCGTGCTCGCCACCCTGGGCGCGATCTGTGTCTACGTCTGGGTGCGCTTCGAATGGCAGTTCGGCGTCGCCGCCCTGATCGCGCTGCTGCACGACGTGATCTCGACCGTCGGGCTGTTCGTCGTCCTGCACCTCGACTTCAGCCTGACCGCGCTTGCCGCGGTGCTGACCATCGCCGGCTACTCGATCAACGACACCGTCGTGATCTTCGACCGCGTGCGCGAGAACATGCGGCGCTATCGCAAGATGAGCCTGATCGAGCTCCTGAACTTCAGCATCAACGAGACGCTGGCGCGCACGCTGATGACCTCGGGCACCGTGTTCGTGGCGGTGCTGGCGCTGGTCCTGTTCGGCGGGCCGGTGCTCTACAGCTTCTCCATCGCCATGCTGTGGGGCGTGGTCGTCGGCACCTATTCGTCGATCTGGATCGCCTCGGCGTGCCTGGTCTACATGAAGCTGCGTCCCGAGCAGTTCCGCGGCAAGGCCGAGGACGAGAAGGCCAAGGCCTGAGGGAGCGCGGCGTGACGTCCGACGACACTCCGCCGCCCCGGATCCCCGACGACAAGACACTGCCGACGCCGGATCCGTCGGTCGTCCAGATCGTGCGCAGCTACGGTCCCGGCCGCTTCGTGATCGGCGAGCGCGAGTGGCGCGAGCCCGTGCTGGTGACGCCGGCAGCCACGATGCCGCTGGGCGTCACCAGCGTCGAGGCCGTCACAGCCGAGACGCTCGCCGTGCTGAAGACGCTGGCGGTGCCCACCGAACTGCTGGTGCTGGGCTGCGGTGCCCGCGCGGTGTTTGTCGCCCCCGACAAGCGCGCCGCGCTCAAGGCGGTGGGACTTGGCCTCGAGGTCGTCGACACCGGCTCGGCCTGTCGCATCTACAACGTGCTGGTCGCCGAAGGCCGCCGCGTCGCCGCGGTGCTGCTTCCGCTGTAGCGGCGCGCGATGATCGCGCTCGATGTCCTTCTGGCGTTCGTCGCGGCGACGGCGATCCTGATCGCCATTCCCGGACCGAACGTCGCCCTGATCGTGGCCAACAGCGTGGCGCACGGCACGCGTTACGGCCTGCTCACCGTCGCCGGCATCGCCAGCGGCGTCGTCGTCCAACTGGCGCTCACCGTCGTGGGGGCCAGTGCTGCGCTTGATTTCCTGGCAGCGGGTTTCGAGGTGTTGCGCTGGCTGGGCGTCGTTTATCTCGTCTGGCTGGGCGTCGCGGGCCTGGCGCGCGCCGCCGGCCGGCTGCGCGTGATGCTCGCCGTCCACGCCAGGCTGCGCAATCGCCTGACAGGTGGCTTGCTGATGGGTGCGGGGCTGGGGCTCGCCCTGGCGCGCCGTCCGTGAGCAAAAGAAAGGCCTCGCCGTCGCCGGCGAGGCCTTCCTCCGGCAGGACTGTGCCTGCGCTTACTTGCGATTGAGGATGTAGAGCACCACCGCGATGGCGATCAGGCCGGCGAAGCCCTGTCCGCCGAGGCCCTTGATGAAGCCCACGATGTTGCCCGCCACGTCACCGCCGAGCAGCGGCGTCGCGCTGCCGAACAGCAGCTGCAGGATGATGCCCAGGGCCAGCAGGGCAATGCCGATGTCGGTGAACTTCACCACGACTACTCTGGCGCGATCGAACCATTCCATTTCTTGTCTCCTCGGTTTTCTTGCTTGGGGCCGAAAGATTTAGTTACTTGCGGTTGAACAGGTAGAGAATGATGGCGATCGCCACCAAACCGACGACGCCGTTGCTGCCGAGTGTCGTCACGAGCTTCAGCACATTGCCGACGATGTCGCCGAAGAAGGCGACATTTGCGCCGAACAGCATCTGCAACACGATGCCCAGGGCGATAAGCAAGAGGCCCAACTCCGTGATCCTTACGATCCAGGCTTTGGCCCTATCGAACATTTCCGTCACTTGTTGTTCCTCCGGTTGACGCCGGAGCTCGCAGCATCCCCGGCAATTCTTCTTGGATCTTTGAGAGGACGCTATGCGCTGACACGCTACGCTGGGTACTGAACCACGCTGAGGAAACCGTCGGGGCCGCGCCGCTGCTCCGGAAATCCTATCAACCCATTGTACTATTTTGGACATTTTGTCGCAAGATATGGGTTCTCAACGATCCCCAGGCCCGGGATGGGTCCGGAATCCCAATAAAAACGGGGCCCGCGAGGGCCCCGTTCTTCATCGAAGGGTGGGTGGCTCAGAAGCCGCCGTGGCTCTGGGCGGCCATGCAGTAGAGCATCGCCAGCGAGGCCATGGTGTTGAAGCGGCTGGCGTAGAGCGCGACTGGGCCGGCCTTCGCCTTTTCCTCGGCCGTCGCCTCGACGATGCCGAGCAGCTTCTTCTGGTTCGGCCAGATCAGGAACCACACGTTGAACGCCATGATCAGGGCGAGCCACATGCCGATGCCGATCGGAACGAAAGGCTTCTGCAGGGTGAGTGCCTGAAGAATGTAGCCGTTCATCCAGGCGAGCAGCGCGCCGGTGACGACCGTGGCCAGCGCGCCGTAGCGGAACCACCACAGAGCGCTCGGGGCGATGAACTTGGTGACCGCGGTGCGGCTCTCGACCGGCTGGATCTTCGGCATGGTCGGCACCTGCACGAAGTTGAAGTACCAGAGCAGGCCGATCCACATCACGCCGCTCATGATGTGCAGCCAGCGCATGAAGAAGATGCCCCATGCATGATCGAGATGGACCATCTGGCCGGTGACCGCGCCGACGATGACGACCATGAGGAAGACGAGGATGACGCCCGCGGCGAGGGTCCTCTCGAGCGATGTGAAAATGGCACCCATGCCAAAACTCCCCTTATCTTGTTGATGGGATTAGCGAATCCCAATGCGGCCATTGTAAACTCAAGGGGGCATGCGTTCAACGGTCGCAGATGATTGGTTATCCTCCGTATACGGCACCTGAAGCGTCGCACCGCTACGTGCTGGATTCGGTGCGCGAAACGGACCGCAAGCGCTTCCTCGCGGCCCTGTTCGCGCCCGAGCCGGCGCGGCGCGGGCTCTTGGCATTGCTGGCGTTCGACCACGAGCTGTCGCGCACCCGTTTCGTCACCCGCGAGCCGATGCTGGCCCGCATCCGGCTCGAATGGTGGCGCGAGGCCTCGGCCGAGGCCGTGGGCAACGGCACGCCACGCGCCCAGCCTGTTGTCGAATCGCTCAGCGAAACCGTGCGCCGCTACACTCTCGCCTCCGAGGCGCTGGTCGCCCTGGTCGACGCACGCGAGGAGGAGGTCGAGGGCGCGCTCGACGTGCTGCGCGCCGGTGGCGCGCTGGCCGATCTCCAGTTGGCGGTGCTGGAGGTGAATGACGCGCCGACGCGCGAGGCCGCCCACGCGGTGGGCGCGGCCTGGCTGATGGGCGAGGGGCCCGAGCGCGCGACCCTGCTGGCCGAGGCGCGCGCGCTGCGCAACCGCATCGACCTGCGGGCCTTGCCGATCCTGCTGCCGGCCCTGACGCTCGATCGCCGCGCGGACCGGCCGCTCAGCCGCTGGCGCGTGCCGCTGGCCTATTGGTGGGCGGCCAGACGCGGGCGATACTGACGGCATGTCGGCGCGCATCGACCGATCGTGGACCGTGTTCGACAGCGTCGAGAACGACGCGCACGACCGCTGCGTCGATCTCTTCGGCCGGCCCGACGGCAGCTTCGGCTTCGAGGCGTTTCGCCGGGACGTCGAGGACGCGGGACGGTGGACGCCGGTGGCGTATTATTCCGGCGTCGCCTACGCCTCGCGCGCGGCGGCGCTCGAGGCCGCGGTCGCGGCGGTAGCCTGGCTCGAAGCGGCACTCGGCGGGCGGCGGAAGAACTAGCAAAAGGGGAGAGCGATTTGGCGCGCGCAGAAGCAAACGGCATCGAGATCGAATACGAGGCGGCCGGTGCCATTGGCGACCCGACGGTGCTGCTGGTGATGGGGCTGGGCGCGCAGATGACGATCTGGCCCGAGGATCTCTTCCATGGCCTGGCCCGGCGCGGCTTCTATGTCATCCGCTTCGACAATCGCGACACCGGCCTGTCGACCGACTTCGGCAGCGCCGGCATGCCTGACATTGCCGCCGCGCTGGGCAAGGCGATGAGCGGCCAGAAGGTCGAGGCACCCTATTACCTGAAGGACATGGCGGCCGATGCGATCGGCCTGCTCGACGCGCTCGGCATCGACCGCGCCCACATGGTGGGCGCCTCGATGGGCGGCATGATCGTGCAGATCCTCGCCGCGCAGTATGCCGCGCGCACGCGCTCGATGGTGTCGATCTACTCGTCGAGCGGGCGGCCCGGCCTGCCGGTCGGCAAGCCCGAGGCGCTCGCCATGCTGTCGGCGCAGCCCGACGGGCCGACGCGCGAGGACAAGATCAGGTACGGCATCAAGCTGCGCAACACGATCGGCAGCCCGGGCTATCCCACGCCCGAGGCCGAGATGCGCGCCTTCGTCGAGAAGAACGTCGACCGGCGCTGGTATCCCGAAGGATCGGCGCGGCAATATCTCTCCATCATCGCCTCGGGCGATCGGGTGGAGCTCTTGAAGACCGTCAAGGTGCCGACCCTGGTGCTGCACGGTGAGGACGATCCGCTGCTGCCCGTCGCGTGCGGCCGCGACGTCGCGGCTCTCGTGCCCGGCGCGAAGATCGAGACCTTTCCCGGCTGGGGCCACGATTTCGCGCCCGGCATGATCCCGACGGTGATCGATCGCATCGCGGCGTTCTGCAAGGGAAAGTGAAGAAGAGGAAAGATCCCGCGCGCAGCGAGGGACCCTTGGTCAGCAGGAGTTCAGACGATGAAGTTCGGCATCTTCTACGAGCATCAGCTGCCCAGGCCGTGGGGGCCGACGAGCGAGTACCAGCTGCTGCAGGATTCGCTGACCCAGATCGAGCTGGCCGACCGGCTGGGCTACGACTACGCGTGGGAGGTCGAGCATCACTTCCTCGAGGAGTACTCGCACTCATCGGCGCCGGAAGTCTTCCTGGGCGCCGCCAGCCAGCGCACCAAGCGCATCCGGTTGGGCCACGGCGTGATCCAGCTCACCACCAACAATCCCCATCGCGTCGCCGAGAAGGTCTCGACGCTCGATCTTTTGTCGGGCGGCCGTGTCGACCTCGGCATGGGCGAGGCGGCGGGGCCGGCCGAGCTCCATCCCTTCGGCGTGAAGGTGCGCGACAAGCGCGAGCGCTGGGAAGAGGCCGTAAAGGCCATTGTGCCGATGTTCACGAAGGAGAGCTGGGAGTTCCACGGCCAGTATTTCGATTTTCCGGCGCGCAACGTCATCCCCAAGCCGCTGCAGAAGCCGCATCCGCCGCTGTGGGTCGCCTGCTCGAACATCCAGACCATCGGCAAGGCAGGCGAATGGGGCATGGGCGCGCTCGGCTTCACCTTCGTCACCCCCGAGGCGGCGCGCGCCTGGGTGCACAAGTATTACAACAACCTGCTGAACAACTCGAACAAGCTCACGGACTATCCGAGCAATCCCAACGTCGCGATGGTCTCGGGCTTCATGTGCGCGCCGACCGACGAAGAGGCCGAGGCAAAGGCGGCGGGCTGGACCTTCTTCATCTTCGCGTTGAGCTACTACGGGCGCAAAGGCATCGATGCGCCGGGTACCACGAACCTGTGGGACGAGTATCAGGCGTGGAAGGGCGGGCCCGAGGAGAAGAAGGCGCTCGAGTCCGGCCTGATCGGCTCGCCCGAGACGATCAGGAAGAAGCTGCGCCAGTTCGGCGAGAGCCGGGTCGACCAGGTGATCCTGCTCAACCAGGCCGGCAAGACCAGCCACGCCGACATCTGCGGCTCGCTCGACCTGTTTGCCAGGGAAGTGATGCCGGAGTTCCACGCCGCCGAGGCCGAGCACGCGATCTGGAAGCAGAAGGTGCTGGCGCGCGAGATCGTGCTCGAGGATCTCGACGTGCAGAAGTACGACATCTACAGCCACCAGAACGAGCACATCGTCCGCCTCACGCCCGAGCAGCTCAAGGCCAAGATGGCCGAGAAGGAAGCCGCGGCGAAGCGGGCGTGACGTGAAACACGTCCCGGTCCTGATCGCGGGCGGCGGCCCGGTCGGCATGACCCTGGCGCGCACGCTCGCCACGCTGGGCGTGCGTTGCCTGCTGGTCGAGCGCAACGCCACGACCACGCGCCATCCGAAGATGGACATCACCAACGGCCGCTCGATGGAGCTGTTCCGGCGGCTGGGCGTTGCCGACAAGCTGCGCGCCGTGGCGGTGCCGGAAGAGAACAATTTCGACGTCTCGTGGATCACTGCCCTCACGGGCCGCGAACTCCATCGCTTCCGCTATCCCAGCGTGGTCGACAAGCGCGCCGAGATCCGCGGCCGCAACGACGGCACGCAGCCGCGCGAACCCGCCATGCGCGTGAGCCAGGTGATGATCGAGCCGGTGCTGCGGGCCGCGATCGTCTCCCATCCGCTGGTCGAGGCACGCTGGGGCGTGGCGTTCGAGGACTTCGTGCAGGACGCCGACGGTGTGGTCTGCACGCTGCGCGTGGCCGAGACCGGGGCTACCGAGCAGGTGCGCTGCGACTATCTCGCGGGCTGCGATGGCGGCTCGAGTGTCGTGCGCGAGCGCCTGGGCATCGGCCTCGAGGGCAAGTCCAAGGTCACGCAGCGCTACATGATCCACTTCAAGTCCGATTCGCGCGGGCTGCTGCAGGCCTTTGGCGTCGCCTGGCACTACCAGACCGCGCTCGGCACCCTGATCGCGCAGGACGACAAGGACACCTGGACCCTGCAGACGCGGCCGCCGGCCCCTGTCGAATCGAGTGGCGTCGACCCCGCCGCGGCCGATCCCGGCCCGCTGCTCGACCGCTGGGCCGGCCGCGCCTTCACGCGCAACATCCTGGTCGCCAACCCGTGGTTCACGCATCTGCTGCTGGCCGATCGCTACGGCGAGGGCCGCGTGTTCCTGGCGGGGGATGCCGCCCACCAGTACATCCCGACCGGCGGCTACGGCATGAACACCGGCATCGGCGACGCCGTCGACCTCGGCTGGAAGCTCGCCGCGACGGTGAAGGGCTTCGCGGGCAAAGGCCTGCTGGCGACCTACGAGCGCGAGCGCCGGCCCGTCGGCCATCGCAACCGGCTGGCGTCGGAAGCGCACACCGGCGTGCGCCTCAAGATCGCCGGGCTCTATGACAAGGAGCGGGACCCCGACGCGCTCGGCCGCGCCATCGCCGCACTGGGCAACGCCGAGAACGAGAGCTGGGGCATCGAGTTCGGCTATCGCTACGACGGCGCGCCTTACGATAGCGTCGTCTACCAACCGACGACCGCGCCCGGCGCGCGCTTGCCCAGCACGTTCCTGCGCGACGGCAGCGCGCTCTACGACCGCCTCGGCCCGTGGTTCACCTTGCTGCGCTTCGGCGACGCCGACCCGTCGGAGCTGATCGACGCCGCGCCGGTGCCGCTCGAGGTCGTGGTGATCGACGATGCCTCGCTGGCGCCGATCTACGAGGCAAACCTCGTGCTGGTCCGCCCCGACACCCACGTCGCCTGGCGCGGCAACCGCTGCGACGACGGCGCCGCCGTGTGGCGCCAGGTGCTGTTGTGACGGACCGTCTGAAGGTGGCCATCATCGGCGGCGGCATTGGCGGCCTGTCGGCGGCGCTTCATCTGCTGAAGGCCGGGCTCGACGTCCATGTCTACGAGCAGGCGCCACGGATCACCGAGATCGGCGCCGGCATCCAGATCAGCCCCAACGCCTCGCGCCTGCTGCATCGGCTGGGGCTGGCGCCGGCGATGGCGGCGGCGGGCGTGCTGCCGCAGGCCGTCCACCAGCGGCGCTGGGACGACGGCCGCACGCTGCAGCTCGCGCCGATTGGCCGCGACGTCGAGGCGGCCTTCGGCGCGCCGTACTATCACTTCCATCGTGCCGATCTTGCCAACCTGCTGGCCGCCGCCGTGCCGCCCGATCGCCTGCACACCGGTCACAGGCTGGTCGGGCTCGAACAGAAGGCGGACCGCGTCGTCGCGCGCTTCGACAATGGAGTGGCGGCCGAGGCCGAGCTGCTGGTCGGCGCCGACGGCATTCATTCACGGGTGCGCCAGATCGCCTTCGGGCCGGAGAAGCCGCGCTTCACCGGCTGCGTGGCCTGGCGCGGGCTGGTGCCGGCCGACCGCATCGCGCATCTCGACATCCCGACCGTGTCGCACAGCTGGATCGGCCCCGGGGCGCACTGCGTGCACTATTGGGTCTCGGCGAAGCGGCTGATGAACGTGGTGTGCGTGGTCGAGCATGGTGACTGGACCTCGGAGTCGTGGACCGACAGGGGCCGCATCGCCGACGTGCTGGCGCGCTACGACGGCTGGCACCCGATCGTGCGCGGGCTGATCGAGGCGTTTCCCGAAACCTACGTCTGGGCGCTGCACGACCGTGCCGAACTGCCGCGCTGGAGCGACGGGCGGGTCACGCTGCTGGGCGACGCCTGCCATCCGATGCTGCCGATGATGGCGCAGGGCGCCGCGCAGTCGATCGAGGACGGCGCGGCGCTGGCGTCTCTCCTGAAGGCGATGCCGGGCGACATCGAAGCCGCGCTGTTGCGCTACGAGGAGGTGCGCAAGCCGCGCGCCACGCGCCTGCAGCAGGCCAGCGCCGCCAATCGTGTGCGCTTCCACCTGCCCGACGGCCCCGAGCAGCAGGCGCGCGACGCGGCGCTCGCCGCCTCCGGCGATCGCTCGATCGCCAACATCGGTTGGCTCTACGCCCACGACGCGACGCTGGTGGCCTCCGGGGCGATGCGCCATGATCTGCCGAAGCAGTGAGTGAGGCCACGATGCGATGGATAGTGCTGCTGTCGGCGGCGGCCCTGCTGGCGTTCGCGGGCCAGGCTTCGGCGCAGTATCCCGACAGGCCGGTGAAGATCATCGTGCCGTACATCGCCGGCAGCGCCCCCGACGTCGCGGCCCGCCAGGCGGCCGACCGGCTGACGGCAGGGCTCGGCCAGCAGTTCATCATCGACAACAAGCCGGGCGCCAGCGGCAACATCGGCGCCGAGGTCGCGGTGCGCGCCCAGCCCGACGGCTACACGCTCCTGCTCCTGACCGGCAGCCACATCATCAACCCGCTGCTCTACGCCAAGATCGGCTACGACCCGGTGAAGGACTTCGCGCCCATCACGATCATCACCCGGCTGCCCTCGCTGATGGTCGTGCCACCGTCGTCGCCCGCCCGGACGGTCGCCGAGTTCATCGCGCTCGCCAAGGCCCGGCCCGGCAAGCTCAACTACGGTTCGGGTGGCGTTGCCAGTCTCGCCAATCTTTCGGCCCAGGCGTTCCGCTTGGCCGCCGGCATCGACTATGTCCATGTCCCCTACAAGGGCGCGCCCGACATCGTACGCGGCCTGCTCGGCGAGCAGATCGACGTCGCCTTCCCGACGATGCCGACGGCGATGCGGTTCGCCCAGCAGGGGACGCTGCGGGCGCTGGCGGTAACGACGGCCGGGCGCTCGCACGTGATGCCCGACGTCCCGACCCTCCTCGAAGCGATGCCCAACGGCTTCGTGCAGGATGCCTGGCTGGGGCTGGCGGCTCCCGCCGGCACGCCGCCGGCCATCGTCGACCGGCTCTACGCCACGCTGCGGGAGGCCGCGAAGGATCCGGAGTTCCGCGCAGCGCTCGCCAGCGACGGTTCCGAAGTCGTCTTCAACACGCCGGCCGAATTCGCGGCTATGCTGCCGGGCGAGACCCGGACGTACCGGGACCTCATCGCGCAACTCGGCATCAAGCTCGAATAGAGGAGTCTGACGGGATGGCCCTCACTTCCCCGCGCATCCACGAGGCGCCCGACGACCTGCTCGCGGCCATCGACTTCTGCTACGAGCAGGGCTGGACCGACGGCCTGCCGGTCGTGCCGCCGGCGATCGACCGGGTGAAGGCGATGCTGGCGGCGGACGATCGGCCGCCCGAGACCGTGATCGGCCACCATCCCGCGACCGGACTCGATCTGTCGCTGCACGCCGCCGCCGTCAACGCCGTCATGGCGGGCTGTCTGCCGGCGTATTTTCCGGCGCTGGTCGCGGCCTTCGAGGCGATGGACAAGGAGGCGTTCAACTTCCACGGCTCGACCGCCAGCACCGGCGGCTCGGCACCGCTGGTGATCGTGAGCGGCCCCTATGCCGACGAGATCGGCATGAACTCCGACGTCAACCTGTTCGGCCCCGGCAATCGCCCCAACGGCACGATCGGCCGGGCGACGCGGCTGATCCTGCGCAATGTCTTCCAGATGCTGCCCGGCATTTCCGACAAGTCGACGCAGGGCAACCCGGGCAAGTACAGCTTCTGCATCGCCGAGCGCGCGCGTGGCAATCCGTGGCCGTTGCTCTGCGAGGCGCAGGGCTATGCCAAGGGCACGTCGAGCGTCACGGTCTTCGCCGGCGGCGGCTTCTGCAACGTCGAGAACCACGGCGGCAACACGCCGGAGCAGGTGCTGGGCTCGGTCGCCGACGCGATGGCCAACTATGGCTGTATCACTTTGGGCCAGAGCGTGGTGGTCCTGGCGCCCGAACACATGCAGATCGTCGCCGCCAGCGGCTGGATGCGCGAGAAGGCGCAGGACTATCTGTTCAGCCAGGCCAAGCGTTCGGTCGAGGGCATGAAGGGCGTCGGCAAATTCCGCGACCGCGAGTACGACGCCCAGCACGGCGCCGATGACTCCGGGCGGGTGCCGAAGCTGGTCGAGACGGGCTTCGTGCATCGCGGCATGACGCCCGCCGACATCCTGATCACGATGGGCGGCGGCGATGCCGGTGGCCATTCGTGCTTCATCCCGTCATGGAGCCGCGGCCGCGGTTCGATCCTGCAGCACGCCCCCATTCGTCAAAGGAGTTAACGCCCATGCAGCTCTATTCGCCCCTGTCGACCACACCCAAGCGCAAGGCGTTCCGCGCGCCGGCGCTCGCCACCATCGACGGCGCGCGCATCGGCATCCTCGAGAACGGCAAGCTCAACGCCGAGGAGATGCTGGCGGAGGTCGCCCAGCTCTTCGTGCAGCGCAACGGCTGCACCGTGCGCACGCTGGCCTCGAAGAAGAACGCGAGCGCTCCGGCGCCGGGCAACACGCTGGTTACGGTCGCGCAGGAGGTCGATTTCCTGCTGACCGGCCTGGGAGATTGAGGCTCCTGCTCGACGTGCAGTCTGCACGACGGAATCAGCTTCGAACAACTCGGCAAGCGCGCGGTCGTCCTCTGCACCGTGCCGTTCCAGGTGACGGCGCGCAACATCGCCCGCGTCCTCGGTCTTCCCGACTATCCATTCCTCTCGGTCCAGCATCCGATCGGAAGCTGCACCCTGCCCGAGCTCAAGGCGCGGGCGGAGATCGCCTATCGGCAGGCGCTGCCGATCCTGCTGGAAGGGTGATGATGAACCTGATCTTCACCCCCGCCGCGCCGCACCAGCTGGCGGCGGTCGACCGGCTGATGCGGTCGGCCTTCACACCCTATGTGCGGGGGCTGGGACGCGAACTCGCCGCCGACGCCTATGGCTGGTTCGGCGAGGCCATCGCGATCGGCGACATCTTCCTGGCGCTGGACGGCGCGGAAATCGTGGGCGCCATCGCCACCAAGCGCGGCGAGGGTGAGGGTGGGGGCGAGATGATCCTGGAACTGATCGGCGTCAGCCCGACCCGGCAGAAGCAGGGCATCGCCAGCTGGATGATCGGCCAGGTCGAACAGGTCGCCCGCGCGCGCGGCGTCCGCGCCCTGTCACTCAATACCGCCGAGATGATGGAAGACCGCGTGCGCCTCTACAGCCGCCACGGCTTCGCCATCATGCGGCGCGGCCCGCCGGAGCACGGCAGGGACGCGCACATCCGCGTCTACATGACCAAGCCGCTCGACATCGGTTAGCCCGGAGAAGATCGCACTCAACTATGCGGGCTTGAGCCTCGGCGGATGGACTTGTCCATCGGCCTTTAGCGCTTCCGGAATGGATACCTTTTCCGGATACGTGCGCTGCCACAAGGCCTGGAAGCCGCCGGAGAACTTGTCAAAGGGGATAGCACCATCTGCCTCCCGGCCGGGCACGAGTTCCGCCACCGCGTGCTCGCCGATATGCTGGCCCAGCGCCCTGTAGGCCTCGAACTGTCCTTCGTTGAAGAACTGGTCGGCGGTCGATTCGTGCGGGAACAGGGGGTTGCGGTGCCGATACTCGCCGATCACCTCGTCCTCGTCGCCGCTGAAGCTGGACTTCAGATAGAGCAGATAACCTGACTCCGTCTCGCCCGGATAGGCGATGCGCCCGATGGCCAGGTGGTTCCGGCTGCCGGTGGCGGCGTCGAGGCGCAGGTCGTCGAGCTTTATGTCGATGTGGACGCCGAGATCGATGCGGGCAGTCCGGATCAGTGTCGCCAGGCCGCTGAAGTGCATCAGGGGATCGGCCTCGCCGTCGCCGATGACGATGACCTTGCAGCGCCGGCGCAGCAGCTCGATCGTCGCCAGGTTCTCGATGTGGCCACCGTCGGAGAGGTTGACCCAGCGATGGTGCTCGTCGAGCCGCATGGTCATCTCGAGCAGGAGCGCGTGTGGCCGCACGCGCCAGCGGAAGCGCTCGCTGAACGAGTTCCTCTGCTTGACCAGCAGTCGGCCCGCCTCGATCGACTCGCCGTCCGTGACGTCGAGCTCGTCGTACTTCGCGAACTCGTACTTGTGCGTTTCGCCGGGCTGGCCGCCGGAGACGCTCACGATCTGCTGCCCGCGATCCGAGACTTGTACACCGACGATGCCGGCGATCTCGCTCCGCAGCTTGGGGCCCGGCCGCGCGACCAGCCGCGTGCCGGGCTTGACCGTGTCGCCGTTCTTGACCAGCAGCTCGGCGTCCCTGGAATAGCGGTAGGAGCGCGTTTCGCCGCCCGCACCGGTGACCTGCACGATCTTCGGGCCCTTGGCGTCCTTCTTGATGGTCGCCGATCGAATGGCCACCGATCCGGCGATCTCGCTGACCGGCAGGGTCTTGTAGCGCATCAGGGAGCTGATGCTCGCGCCGAGATAGCCGCCGCCGGATACAGTCGACATATAGTCGAAGTGGACGAACAGGCCGGCGCGATGCAGGGCCTGGGCGATGCCGAGGTTGATGGTGGCCGAACGGATGCCGCCGCCGGAGAAGGCGATGCCGGCGAGGCCGTGCGCCGTCGCCGGCGTCCAGCAATCGGCGACGAGTTTGCGCGCCGATTGCAACTGTTGCCAGCGCTTCTGCACCGAAATCAGCTCGTCGGCGAATACCTCGGCGAAGTCGAAGCCGGGTCTTTGCAGGCGGCCGGCGCCCTCGCCTGCCGGCGCCGCCAGGCGTCCGGCAAGTTCCCGCCTTGCGGCCTTTCCCTTCGCCGTGCGTCGGGCAAGCTCCTCCTCCAGGCGGCCCGGGTTCGGCACCCAGACGCCCAGCCTGACGTTGATCAGGGTCATGAAGGCCACCAGCGCCGGCGACGTGCTGCGGCCCATGTTGGGCGAGGCGGCGGCCGCGGAGATCGCCATGGCGCTCGCCAGGTTCACCTGTGGGAAGACCTGCTCCATGGTCGCGCTGCGGCAATAGCCGGTGCGTTCGCCGCCGATGAACCGCTTGCTGAAGATGAAGAAGTCACTGTGGCGATCACGCAGGCCAATGTCCTCGCTGCCCTGCAGGTTGAGGGCGACGTTGATCAGGTGATAAGGGGCGATCGACCCGGTCACGTGGTAGGCCAGCTCGCCGAGCGGGACGTCCTCCTCGATGTCGGCCTGGCCCTGCGCGTTCACGCCCAGCAGGTAGGCCGACGCCAGGCGGTCGCGGTAGAGACCATGGATCGAGGTTTGATTGATGTCGACCGTCAGCCAGCAGAAGAACCAGATCTCGAGGGCGCAGGCCAGGATGAACAGGTCGGCGCTGAGATGCGCGACGACCCTCGGGTCGTTCCTGGTGTACCAGGAGACCGCCAGGAACACGCCGACGATCGCCGCGATCATCACGATGTGAATGGCGATCACGCTGAAGAGCAGACCGGAGAGCCGCCGGTACTCGCGGCCGGAGAAGGTGCCCTTGAAAAAGCCGATCACCATCGCGCTCAGAATTCCGAACGTGTAGATGGCCGGTGTCAGGACCAGCAGCCACGCCAGGTAGCCGCCTTTTTCGTCGGCGGATTCGTTGGAGACGAAGACCAGGAAGTCACTGACGACGATGATGACGAAGAGCGGGGCGAGAATACCGCCGACGGCGATCACGGCCATCGCCAGCTTTCGCCACGCGCCGCTCAGCACCTTGAGCAGTTTCGGCGCGGCGCTCAGAGAACCGAAGCCTGCCATTGCCGCTGCGAGATACTCCTTCCACGCCAGGCCGATATGAGGGTGATGATCGTGGTAGAAGTCGACGAGGCGCGGCAGCAGGTCGAGGAGCCCGACGCCGAGCACCAGCAGCAGGGCGAAGGCAAACGAGCGCTCGTAACGGTCGCGCGACTGGACCGAACTGTCGCTGCCGCTCGCCAGGCTCTTCTGATAGCCCGCGATCTTGGTCAGCATCGTGGCGATCGGGAAGAGCAATACCCACGCGATCGCCAGCGCCAGCGCCCACGGGGTCATGTACACGGTCAGCATCCAGCCGTGGGCCATGCTGACCACGATCGCCGCGATCAGGAGTGGTGGAAGCAATATGAGGTTGTTGATGAGGATCCCGCGCAACAGGACCGCTGCCATGCGCAGATAGTCGAGAAGTCCCCCGACAGCCATGTAGTTGGAGTGATTGCGCAGCCAGGTGAGGAAGCGCGACTCGGTGGCGCCCCCGGTCAACGGGAAGGGAAATTCGCCGTACTTCACGGCACTGTCGGTCGGCTGATCAGTCAACGGTCCACCTTTCCGGGCCGGATCTGCCAGGGCCCTCGAGGACGATCATCTCGGCAGCAGGTCGCCGGCCTGCAGCTCGCGCACAGCGGCATCGACGCGGCGGGCCGCGGCGCGCACCATTTCCAGGCCGCGCTGGTTGCCGACGTCCATTCCGCCGGTCGTGAATATTGCGACGAACAGGCCGCACAGGACGGCGAAGCGATAGGCCTGCCAGCAAGCGTCGAAGCTGAAGCCGGTCACGCCCATGCGCAGCAGCGTGTCGTGGTACCGCCGCAGCAGGGTCTGCTCGGCCTCGTGCCGGCACGCGGTCGGCACGCTGTTGCAGATCAGGTAGGCGACGTCGTACAGCGGGCCGCTACGGCCGGAAATCTGCCAATCGACGGCGGCGAGGCCGTCGGTGCCGAGGGCGGGCCCGAACAGCAGGTTGTCGGCGCGATAGTCGCCATGCACGAAGGTGCGCTCGCCCGAGGCCAGCGCCTCGATCACGCGGGCGGCAACCGGTGCCATCGCTTCCGCCGTCTTCTTCGTGTAGTCGCTGTAGCAGTCGGAAAAATTGTTGAGCGCCGGCGCAACGAAGCCCTGGTAGCCGGCCTGGACGGCGGCGCAATACTGCGGGTTGGCGAAATCGAACAGGGCGTCCATGTCGCCGGAATCGACCTTGCCCCACCAGGTGCCGTGCAACCGCCCGATAGCCGTTATCGCCGCCTCGGCCTGCGGCAGGGTAAGGCCGGCGACCTGATCGCCCATCGTTGCGCCGCGCAGGTCCTCGAGCAGCAGGACGAAGCCGTGGTCGGTCATGTCGAGTTCGGCGTGGAGCAGGCGAGGCGTGCGGATCGGCGAGTACTGCGCGAGTTTGGTGTAGAAGGCCACCTCGCGCGGATAGAAATACAGCGAGCGGGCGACGCCGAGGTTGACCGGATCAGCGCTTGGGAACTTGGCGATGACGCTGGCCGGGGCGCCGCTGTCCGCTGCATCGTAGCGGATCGACAGCCGCGAGACTTCGGCCATGATGCCGACGCCCTGGCCGAGTTCGCTTGCCGTGACGTCGGTGATCCTTGCCGTGGTCAGCACGCCGTTGCGGCGCAGGACGCTGTCGAGCCACGCGGCATCGACGTCGGCCGAATTCTTGGGCCTGTCGGCCATGGTTCCCCCGGTGATCACTACTCCAGCCGATCGGCCTTCCGGCGGTCGGTCTTCATTGAGATCAGTATGGGCGCGGAGCGAGCGCCTGGACAAGCCAAGACCCCAAATTGCATCGTTTGTGTCCCCCGGCGCGGGCGAATCATCGCGCGAGACTCGCCGAATGCGGGCATGCTTAGGTAACGCACGACACGCGCCGAGGAAATCCGAGTATGCCGAGCCCATCGCCGATCTTCGACGCCTCGACGCTCGAGGTGGTTTGCCAGGGGCTCGGCTTCTCCGAGGGGCCGGTCGCCATGCCGGACGGGACGATCCTGCTCGTCGACATCAAGAAGGAATGCCTCACGCGCGTGCGGCCCGACGGCTCGCAGGAGATCGTGGCGAAGCTGCCGGGCGGGCCGAACGGTGCCGCCATCGGACCGGATGGCAGGCTCTACATCGCCAACAACGGGGGCTTCGACTGGGTCGAGATGCCGTTGCCGAACGGCCAGGTCATTTCGGTAGGCGAACACCAGGCCCGCGACTACAAGGGTGGATCGGTGCAGGCGCTCGATCTCGTCAGCGGCAAGCTGGAGACGCTCTACACCGACTGTGCGATCGGCACCGACCTGTCGGGCCTCGGGCCGCGCAGTTCCCGCGAGGTGCCGCTTGCATCGACGCTGCGCGGGCCGGACGACCTGGTGTTCGATGCCGCGGGTGGATTCTGGATCGCCGATTTCGGCAAGTCCCGGTCGAGGGACAGGGACACGACCGGCATCTATTATGCCCGCACCGACGGATCGTACATTCGCGAGAAGATCTT
>Ga0070681_10001368_pt1 | contig 21340 bp, 15 predicted proteins | sample KBSC83BmetaG_FD_65650 | JGI IMG/M metagenome (GOLD analysis project Ga0070681, IMG submission 65650) | Corn rhizosphere microbial communities from Kellogg Biological Station, Michigan, USA - KBS C8-3B metaG | ecosystem: Host-associated > Plants > Roots > Rhizosphere | place: USA: Michigan... | reverse complement strand
CGGCAATGCCGTGAAATACAACAGCGGCAAGCTGCCCGATCCGAAGCCGCTGTGGTCGCCACGAGCCGGCTTCAACTGGGACGTGAAAAACGACCAGAGCACCCAGGTTCGCGGTGGGACGGGTATCTTCACCGGCAAACCGGCGTACGTGTGGATCTCTAATCAGATCGGCAACACTGGAATGCTGACGGGCCAGGAACAGACCGACGCACCGAACACCGCGAACCGCGGATTCAATCCCGATCCGCACTTTTACTGGCCACCTTCTGCGACCATTACGGGCGCGCCGGCAACCTCCTACGAGCTTGATGTGACCGATCCGAACTTCAAGTTCCCGCAGACCTGGCGCAGCAACATCGCCCTGGACCGGATGCTCCCGGGGGGGCTCGTCGCCACCGGCGAATATCTCTACAACCGCGACATCAACGGGATGTACTACATCAACGCCAACCTGCCCGCGGCCCAATCTGCCTTCGTGGGTCCGGACAATCGTCCGCGCTGGACAGTGAACCGTATCAACAACGTGGTCGGGAATCAGGTCACGGCGGCGTACGTCCTGAGCAATCAGAACATCGGCCGATCGTGGAACATCTCCGGCAGCCTGATGAAAACGCTGACGCATGGTTTCGCCGTCCGTGGCGGGTACAGCTACGGTATTTCTCGCAACACGGTGGATCCCGGCAGCACTGCCTCGGGCAACTGGGGTGGCAACTACATCAGCGGTGATCCCAACAACCCGGGCCTGTCCTATTCGACCAACTCGCAGGGCAACCGCGTCTTCGCGAGCGCGACGTACACGAGGGAGTACTTTTCGTTCGGATCAACCACGATTTCAACGTTCTGGGACGGGCATCCGAACGGCCAGACTACCTACGTGTTCGCCGGCGACATGAACGGCGACTCCGCGAGCAACGACCTGATCTACATCCCGCGGAACACATCGGAGATGAATTTCTCGCCGATTCCCGCGACGGCGACGACGCCCGCGTTCACTGCGGATCAGGAAGCCGCGGCGTGGGATGCGTACATCAATCAGGATCCGTACTTGAGCAAGCATCGTGGCGAGTACGCGGTTCGCAACGCCATCTTCCTCCCGTGGGTGAACCGCGTCGATTTCAGCATTGCGCAGGGCGTTTTCCACGGCCGGACCGGACGACGTCACAGCGGTGAAGTGCGGCTCGACATCACGAATTTCGGCAACCTCCTGAACCACAACTGGGGCGTGTCGCGGTCCTTGTTCACCAACCAGATCCTGACGAACCCGACCGTTGATACCGCAGGCCGGTCGGCCTACCGTCTTGCGCTGGTGAATGGACAGCTGCCTACGAAGTCGTTCAAGACGAATGCGAGCACCGGGACGGCCACGAGCGCGGGTGACATCTACGTGATGATGGTCAGCTTCCGGTACAACTTCAATTAGAACGATCCTTAGACCTTAGCCTTTAGATCCCAAGAGATAGCGGGCCGCCGGTGCACTGCACCGGCGGCCTCTTTTGCTTGGTCGACAACCTCGACCCCAAAGGCTTTACCGCCCAGCGCACGGAGAGAATCTCTGACGACGATGGCGCTCAGCTTCGATGACGGCGGCTACAAAGAGACCGGGGTAGGGCTTTCCGCAAAAGAAAAGGCCGCTCGGATTTCCCGAGCGGCCCATGCCTGACGCTAAAGACTAAAGTCTAAGAACCTTAATTGGTCGAGCTCTTGGTCTGCGCCTTGCGAAGCTCGTTTGCCTTGTCGCCGAGCGCCGTTCCCTGCTTCACGAGTTCCTGCTGCTTCGCCGGATCTTTTTCGACCAGCGCCTGTTGACGAAGGAGGAGGCCCTTGAACGTCATCGCCTCGACGAAATCGGTCTTGAGCGAGAGCGCCTTGTCGGCGGCTTCCACGCCCTTCGTGATGTAGTCCTTTTTTTGCTGGTCGGTCAACGACGAGTCACCGCGCGTCTCGTCCCAGTAGAAAGCGGCGATCGTCTGGAACGCTTCGGGGTTGGTCGGCTCAACTTTGGCGCGCTGCTCGAGCGCGTCAATCGTCTTGTCGAACTGACCCTGACGGTTGTAGTAGCCGGCGAGCGTCATGTAAACGGCCGGGTCGCTCGGCTTGGCGAGCTTCGCGTTCATGAGGGTCCGTTCGGCCTCGTCGTAGACTCCCGCGTCCTCATAAATTTTGGCGAGGACGAAGTAGTTCGACGGCTCGCCGGGCTCGAGACGAATCATCTTCTGGACGATGGGCTCGGCCTTCGCCGGATCGTTCAACTTGTCGACGCCATAGGCCGCCTGGAGGTATTCGAGCGAAAGCTTGCCGAGTTTCTTCTGATCGTCGGTCGCTCCGGCCGACAGCTTGTCGGCCGCAATCTCGTAGTTCTTGACGGCTTTGTCGAGCATGCCATCGTTGGTCGCATCGCCCCGCCGGCTGGGTTTGAACTGATTGTCGTAACTGTTGCCGAGGAAGAAGTAGGCCTCGACGAGGGAGGGATCTTCCGACAGCGTTTGTTCGTACAATTCGGCAGCGCGTTTATAGTCTTGCTGCTGGTAAGCGGCGTTGGCAGCTTTGAAATCCCGGCGTGCCTGCACCATGCCCACCTGCGAGCATCCGATCGTCGCCGCCAATCCGAGTGATCCCAGCGTCAGCGACGCACCCGACAAAGAACGCATTGAGCCCCCTTTTTCTTCCTTTTCCCTTGCTTATCCGGCATCCACGCGACCAGGCCCGAATGACCGTGTCTGGGTGGCTGGTTTCTCTAGGTGGCGAACATTGCCGCAGCCGAAACCGGGCCAGTATAGTGAAGCAAAAAAACGCAAGTCAATATGATGGTTAGACACCGAGTTTCATGATTCGCTTCGAAGATTTGCTCGAAAAAGTCCGTGCCTATAGCCCGGACGCCGACGTGGAACTGCTCAGGCGGGCTTACGTGTTCTCGGCCTTTGAGCACCGGGGGCAGGTGCGCCATTCCGGGGAACCTTACCTGATCCACCCCCTGGCCGTAGCCGATCTGCTCGCCGACATGAAATTGGACGTCGTAGCGGTGGCGGCCGGTCTGCTCCACGACGTCGTCGAAGACACTCTGACGACAATTGACCGGATTCGCGAGCTTTTCGGCCCGGAAGTGGCCCACGTGGTGGAAGGGGTCACGAAAATCAGCGCGATCCGCTTCGCCTCGAGCGAGGAGCGCCAGGCTGAGAATTTCCGCAAGATGCTCCTGGCGATGGTCGACGACATTCGCGTGATCCTCGTCAAACTGGCCGACCGGCTCCACAACATGCGGACCCTGAGTCACTTACCGGACGACAAACGGCAGGCGGTGGCCCAGGAAACCCGCGACATCTACGCGCCCATTGCGAACCGCCTTGGCATGAGCAAGGTGAAAAACGAGCTGGAGGAGCTCTCGTTCCGTTACCTGGAGCCTCAGGCGTACGAGGCGCTTCGCTCGAAGGTGGACGCCCGTCGAAGGGCCACTGAAGGTCTGATCGAGCAGCTCCGCGCGACTATTGTCTCCAAGCTGAACGAGGCAGCCGTGCCGTTCCTTGAAATCGACGGACGCATCAAGCGGCTCTGGAGCATCAACCAGAAGCTCAAAAAACAGCGGATCGAGCTCGATCAGGTCTATGACTTCATCGCGTTGCGAATCATTACGAACAGCGTGAAGGACTGTTACGCGGCGCTCGGCATCATTCATCAGACCTGGTCGCCAGTGCCGGGGCGGATCAAAGACTTCATCGCGATGCCGCGCCCGAACGGCTACCAGTCGCTCCACACATCCGTCATCAGCGAACACGGCATGCCATTCGAGGTGCAGATCCGCACGCTCGAAATGCATCGCATGGCGGAGGAAGGCGTCGCCGCGCACTGGAAGTACAAGGAAGGGCGCGTTGGCGATCACAAAGACGAGCGATACTTCCAGTGGATGCGACAGCTGCTCGAGTATCAGCAAGAGGTCCGCGATCCGCAGGAGTTCATACAGAACCTGAAGGTCGAGCTCTACCCGGAGGAGGTGTACACCTTTACGCCGAAAGGTCAGGTGAAGCAGCTCCCGCGCGGTGCAACGCCGATCGATTTTGCGTACTCGATCCATACCGACGTTGGTCACCAGTGTGTGGGCGCACGCGTCAACGGCAAGATGGTTCCGCTGCGCGCTCGCCTGAAAAACGGCGACATCGTGGAAATCATTAGGCAGACGGGCCACAAACCCAGTCGCGACTGGCTGAACTTCGTCGTCACCTCGCACGCGCGCTACAAGATCAAGCACATGATTCGGCTGGAGGAACGGGCTCGCGCGCTCGACCTCGGCCGCAAGGTGTTCGAAAAAGAGCTGCGGCGTTACGACATTCCGCAGAAGGGGCTGCTCGAGAGCGAACTGTTCGCCAAGGCGCTGTCAGACGCAGGAGCGAAAACGGCGGACGACCTCTTCGCGTTGATCGGTTACGGAACGCTTTCTGCTAAACAGCTGCTCGGCAAACTCGTCCCGGCGGAGCGCCTGAAAGAAAAACCGCCAGACGGCATGGTTGTCTCAGTCGTCAAGCGTGCGTTCGGTGGCGGCGAGGAAAAGATCAAGGTGCGCGGATCGGACGACGTTCTCGTGTTCAGGGCGAAATGCTGCAATCCCATCCGCGGCGAGAAAATCGTTGGCTACATCACGCGCGGCAAAGGCGTTTCCGTTCACTCCGCGACGTGCCCGAACGTCGTCAACCTCCTTTACGATCCGGAGCGGAAGATTGAGGTCGAGTGGGACAAGACCTCCGGTGCCGAAGCAGCGGCGCCCTACACCGTGAAGTTGACCATGGAGGTCGAAGACCGGAAGGGAGTGCTGGCAGCCGTCAGCGCGAAGATCGCCGACATCAATACCAACATCAAGGATCTCGAAGCGCGAACCGGGGATGAGAATCAGCACGCGCGCATCGATGTCACGGTCGAGATCAGTGATGTGCAGCATCTCGATCGCGTGATCAAGTCGCTGAAAACGGTGAATGGCGTGTTGGATGTCGAACGGGCGGGCCGAGCCGGGTAAAAGGAACGCGGGTTCTGCGTTTGAAGAATTTACCGGAGCGCAATGACATCGATCTCGATGCGGGCGTCTCTCGGCAGCCGCGCCGCCTGGATCGTCGAACGCGCGGGATACGGCTCGACAAAGAACGTCCTGTACACCTCGTTCATCGCCGCGAAGTCATTCATGTCCGCGAGGTAGACAGTCGTACGGACAACGTCCCCATATGACAGGCCGCCGCTCTGCAGCAGCGCTCCGATATTTTCAAGGACGCGCTGGGTCTGCGCTTTGATGTCGCCGTCGACCATCGCGCCGGTCGCCGGATCAAACGGCACCTGCCCGGAGACGAAGAGAAACGGATCTGCCCTGAGCGCTGAGGAGTAGGGACCGATGGCCTTCGGCGCGCCCGGGGACGAAATCGCCTGTTTCACGCGGCCTTGACGACCTTGTTGGAGCGCAGACACCGTGTGCAGACGCGAATCCGGCGAATGCCGCCGTTGATCATCGCCCGGACGACCTGCAGGTTCGGTTCGAACCGGCGGGCGCTGACATTGTGCGCGTGGCTGACCTGACGACCGACTACGGGCGTTTTTCCACAAATCTCACAGACTTTTGCCATAGAACCCCTGGCGCTCTCGCTGATTTTCCAAAACTCCGAGTATAGCGGGGCATCTCGTGGGCAGCAAGGGCCGTCTCATGGTTGGGATGCCGCGAACGTCCCCGGAGGCACAAAACCACGTCCTAAAGGCCGAAATCAGCGTCATAGGACCATGGGCCCCCAAAAACCGTTCGGCCCCAGCCTGAAATCTGCGTGCGGGTTTTGCGGCCCGATGACGCGTTATTAGCCAGTGAGCAAGGAAAGGGTGTTCGACTGGCAGCCCGGCCCCGTTATTGATTCCAACCATGGACGTGACGCTTTCGTCAGTTCAGTGTGCGGTAGCGACAAACGAGTGTGCCGGTGTGTCGCTCAACCGTCGCAACTGGGGCACACATGAGAACGGCAGAGACACGATTGTCGTCACTGAAAGCGGACGCGACACATTCGTCCGATGGGAGAACTCTCTAGGCGAATCCGGCGTCTAAAGCAGCAACGCAATTTGAACAAATGGCCAAAATTTCTGGTCTATCGATGATAAACTCAATGGTTCTAATACTTAGAGATGTGGCAACCGGGGACGCGGTCGTCGATCGTAACTGTCGGAAACGAGAAATCCTGCGGTTTCCAATTGGCGATCGAATGGGAACCAATGGCTCGGTTCGTCCGTCATAACAGAGCGCAGTACTGGCAAATCATTTGCATAACTGACGGCAATTCATAAACGAGGGCGGATCGTCCGGAGCGAGACAGGACGGGAAGAGGAGCGGCGACATGAAATCGAATCCGAAAGTGGGTACCGAGGTAAAACCGAGGTCCCGTTATGACGAGCTGAAACAGATGCTCGAAGACCGCCGGCGCGAAATCCAGGCGGAAGTTCAGGGAAAGATTCGCGACGTCCGCGCGGAAGCGTCGATGGGCGGTAAAAACGAGGTGTTCGACGCCGTCGAGAGCTCCGAGGCCGACATCCAGGACGACATTGAATTCGCGCTCATTCAGATGAAGTCCGAGACGCTCAACAAAATCAACGATGCGCTCTCGCGGCTCGAGCAGGGCGACTACGGCAACTGCTTCGAGTGCGGCGAAGAGATCGCTGAAAAGCGGCTGCGTGCGTTGCCATTCGCGGTACGCTGCAAGGACTGCGAAGAGGCCCGCGAGGTTGCCGAAAAGCGCGAGCGGCAAATTGCTAGCCGGCGTGGGGCTTCGTCGCTCTTCTTCGACATGTAAGCATCCGGCGTCCCATGGGGCTCCGCCGGTGGCGGAGCCCCATGTACCTCCCCACCAGCGGTTCCCTTCAACAAATCGGTACACAAGGTTCAGGCGTCGAGGGCATCGACGCGCCCCACCGCGCGTCTAAGTATTCAGGTGCCCTGACTGCCTGATTCAGATTCGTCCAGGAGTCGCCATGAGCGATCACAGCGAAGACTTCCGACCTGAGGACGTTTCGATTGGTGATCGGCCGCTTGCCATTCCCTCCGAGCTGCCGATCCTGCCGCTGCGCGATACAGTGCTCTTTCCGAACTCCTTCATGCCGCTGGCGGTCGCTCGTGAAAGCTCCGTCAAGCTCATCGACGATGCGATCGCCGACGGGAAGCTGATTGCAGTCTTCACGCAGAGAGATGCGGCGATCGAGGAACCGGGGCGTGAAGATCTCTACGCCGTCGGTACAGCGACGCACATTCACAAGATGTTCAAGCTGCCCGATGGCAGCCTCCGGCTCATCGTCCAGGGACTCGCCCGCCTGACGCTCGGCGAAATCGTCTCGACACATCCGTATCTCCGTGCGCGTGTCAGTGCGGCGAATGAAGACACCAACGACCGCGACGTGATCGAGATCGACGCGCTCGCGCGCAACATCAAAACGAATTTCCAGCAGGTCGTATCGCTGTCACCCCTCCTCTCCGACGATCTTCAGACCCTGGCGATGAACATCAGCGAGCCAGGGCGTCTGGCCGACTTCATTGCATCGAGCCTCACGACCATCAGCACCGCGGTCAAACAGGAAGTGCTCGAGACCCTGGATATCCGTGCGCGGATGGACAACCTGAATCGCATCCTGATCAAGGAACTCGAGGTCCTCGAGCTCGGATCGAAGATTCAATCGCAGGTGCAATCAGAGGTTGGCAAGAATCAGCGCGAATACTTCCTCCGCGAGCAGATGAAGGCGATTCAGAAGGAGCTCGGCGAAGGAGATGATCAGACGAAGGAAGTCGAGGAGCTCGCCGAAAAGGTCGAAGCGGCCGGTATGCCCGAAGTCGTGAAGAAGGAAGCGGTGCGAGAGCTCGATCGACTGTCGAAGATGCCTGTCGCCGCAGCAGAATATACCGTCTCCCGGACGTATCTCGACTGGCTGGTGGCCCTGCCATGGAATCGGCGCACCGATGAGGTGATCGATCTTTCGAAGACGAAGGGCGTACTGGACGCCCAACACTCGGGTCTTGAAAAGGCCAAGGACCGCATCATCGAGTACCTGGCCGTTCGGAAATTGAACCCGACGGTGAAGGGACCCATCCTGTGTTTCGTGGGGCCTCCCGGAGTTGGAAAGACCTCGCTCGCGCGATCGATCGCCGAATCGCTCGGCCGCAAATTCGTCCGCGTCTCACTCGGCGGGATGCGCGATGAGGCAGAGATCCGCGGCCATCGTCGAACTTACATCGGCGCGTTGCCTGGGCAGATTGTTCAAGGGCTCCGTCGAGCCGAATCGAAGAATCCCGTCTTCATCCTCGATGAGATAGACAAGCTCGGCGCCGATTTTCGCGGCGATCCCTCGGCGGCGCTGCTCGAAGTGCTCGATCCGGAACAGAACAATACGTTCCGCGATCATTATCTTGACGTGCCGTTCGATCTCTCGGAGGTGTTGTTCATCACTACGGCGAACATTCTCGATCCGGTTCCTGCAGCGCTGAGAGACCGGATGGAAGTGCTCGAGATCGCAGGGTATACGGAAGACGAGAAGCTGCAGATCGCGACCGATCACCTTGTGGAAAAGCAGGTGAGGAATCATGGTCTGACGCCCGAGTACATCCAGTTCTCGCCTGACGCGTTGCGGCAGGTGATCCGTGGCTACACGCGGGAAGCTGGTGTTCGAAATCTCGAACGCGAAATCGGCGCGCTCTGCCGGAAGGCGGCGCGCCGACGGGCCGAAGGGGACGAGACCCCAGTCGCGGTTACGCCGGAAGTAGTCATACAGATGCTGGGTGCGCCGCGTTTCCTCGACGAGGAGATGGAAGAGCGCACGAAGGAACCGGGCGTCGCGATCGGTCTCGCCTGGACGCCGGTCGGCGGCGAGGTGCTGTTTGTCGAAGCGTCGCGCATGGCCGGCACCGGATCGTTGACGCTGACCGGACAGCTTGGCGACGTGATGAAGGAATCGGCGCGCGCCGCATTGTCGTGGCTGCGGATGCACGCGCGTGAATACGGTATCGATCCGGAATTTTTCAAGAACGCCGAAATGCACGTGCACGTACCCTCCGGCGCGATCCCGAAAGACGGACCGTCTGCCGGCGTGACGATGGCGACCGCGATGGCGTCGCAGTTGACGGGTCGTGCGGTGCGCAGCGAAGTAGCGATGACCGGAGAAATTACGCTGTCTGGTCGCGTTCTGCCGGTCGGCGGGATCAAGGAAAAGGTATTGGCGGCGCGCCGGGTCGGCATCAACGAGGTGATTCTGCCGAAACAGAACGGCAAGAACATCAACGAGGATCTGACCCCGGAGCTGCGCCAGAATCTCACGGTGCATCTCGTGTCGACGATCGACGAGGTCCTGGCACTGGCGCTGCAGCCGATTTCAAGCGATGTGTTGCGGCCGCCGAAGAAGTCACCCCGTCCGGTCCCCCAGACCGCACCACCGCGGATGTGACGTAACGGACGTCCTGAAGGCCGTCCCCTACCGGCATTGTTTCAGTAGAGGACGCCCTTCAGGGCGTCCTCGCCTCAAATCAACGTCAGCGCGTAAGCCGTTTTCAGGTCGACGATCTGTCCGTTCGTCACCATCGCCTTCGCGGCCTCGACTGAGTGCGGCTGTACGTCGATGTACTCGTCGTCATCCGGCTTGTGCGGCGAATCAGGCGGCGGAGGGACAAGATCCGAGGCGCGAAAGAAGATCAATTCCTCGTCGCAATATCCAGGCGCGGGATACAAGCTTCGGATGCGCTGCAGCTTCCGCGGAACCAGCCTGATTTCCTCTTCGCACTCGCGCCTCACCGCGTCTTCCGGCGATTCACCTTCATCGACGCGACCGGCAGGCACTTCCCAAAGTTCTTTGTCGACGCTCCCTCGATACTGACGAATCAGAATCACCTGTCCATCGCTGCGCATCGGGATGATGACGACGGACGGACTGTGTCTGACGACGGTGATCTCATGTTCCGTGCCGTTCGGAAAACGCCGCCGATCGACCTCGACGGAAAAAACGCGACCTTTGAAGACGATAGCCATGAAGGGCCATTCTAGTTGGTCCCTGGTGGTAGGTGCTTGGTGCTCGGCGCCTGGTGCCTGGTGCGCTACGGACCGAATTCATCTTGCTGTTGGTTTCGTGAGCGCAACTCGTCGAGGACCGTTTGCAGATCCTCTGGCAACTCGCTCGTGAACTCCATAAGCCGGCCATCGGCCGGGTGCTTGAATGCCAGCTTCGCCGCGTGCAGAAACGGACGCTGTAAATGAGTCACCGCCCGCACGTCACCGGGCACACGCCGATGTACTCCCCCATACAACGGGTCGCCGACGACCGGATGACCGATCGCGCTCAAGTGCACGCGAATCTGATGCGTACGGCCCGTGTGGATGGCGATCACGGCGAGCGTGATCGCAGGATTGATATGCTCGGTTCGGACAATCCGCGTGACGGCTTCGCGGCTTCGCCTCGCCCTCGCCGACATCTTCTTCCGGTTCGCTGGATCGCGACCGATCGGCGCATCAATTCGCCGTCCGGCCTGGACGACGCCCCACACCAGCGCCACGTATTCCTTTTCAACCTCGCGGTCGTGAAACTGCCGCGCGAGCTCTTCGTGTGCGGCGTCGTTCTTCGCGATCACCATCAGCCCCGACGTGCCGCGATCGAGGCGATGCACGATGCCCGGTCGCTTCTCGCCGCCAATCCCGCTGAGATCGGTCACATGGTGGAGAAGCGCGTTGACGAGCGTGCCGCTCGAATGTCCGGCGGCCGGATGAACCACCATCCCCGCCGGCTTGTCCACGACGATGACGTCATGATCCTGATAGAGGATTGGCAGCGGGAGTTCTTCGGCCTGCGGTTCCGCATCGACAGGCTCGGGCACGTCGAGCACGACGATCTGGCCGGCTTTGACCGGCTGATTCGATTTGGCCACCTGGCCAGCAACGCGGACCGACTGATCCTTGATGAGACGTTGAATCTGAGATCGCGAGCGATCGGCCACGACCGAGGCGAGGAACCGATCGAGGCGAACGCCGTCGCTGTCGCCGGGGACGGTCAGCGTGATTGTCACGCCGCTTTTCGTGCAAGCTTCGGCGCCGGCGACTCCCGTCGTCCCAGATAGACAAGCATGGCAAGCGCGAGGGGGATCAGGATTACCGAGATGAACTGAGAGGTCGAAAACATGAAGACCGTTCCTCTCGGGTCGCCTCTGAAGATTTCAATGATGTAGCGCGAGACGGCGTACATCAGCATGTAGAGCCAGAAGGTGCGGCCCGGAAAACGGCGGCCGCGCGGCTCTGTTGCGAGCAGGACGATCAGAATCAGCGCTTCGGCTCCGGCTTCGTAGAGTTGCGTCGGATGGAGCGGGATGTTCAACGGTGTGCCGACATTGGCTGCCGCGTACGGACTGGTGAAGGTGATCGCCCACGGAACGGTTGTCGGTTTCCCCCAGCAGCAACCCGCAAAAAAGCACCCAAGGCGGCCGACGACATGGCCGAGCGCGATACCTGGAGCGAAAACATCGCACGTGGTCCAGAGCGGGAGACCGACACGCCGGATGTAGAGCAGTGCGACCGTAACAGCGACGATCAGGCCGCCGTAAAAAACACCGCCCGAACGAACCAAATCCAGCAATGCGCGCGGATTGTCGAAAAAGGAACGGTAATCCGTCACGACCAGCAACAGTTTCGCGCCGATGAGCGCGCTGATGATGATGTAAATGCCGAGGTCGAGGACGCGGGTCTGATCCAGACCGCGCCGCCGGGCCCGGACCATGGCGAGCTGCAGGCCGCCGAGGTACGCCGCTGCCAGCAGAACGCCGTAGGTGTAAATCGTGGCTGGGCCGACGGATCCCAGAAAAGGGACACGCCACTCAAACAGGACTGGATGCATGCTTGTTGCCCCCGATCATGTCCAGAATCATTATCGCGACGCCGATCGAAATTGCGGAATCCGCGACGTTAAAAGCCCAGAAGTGGTAACTGCGCCAGTACACGTCCACGAAATCGACGACCGAGCCGGCGATCACGCGATCGATCAAGTTGCCAGCAGCTCCTCCGATAATCAGCGCCAGTCCCACGCGAGCGAGCGTCTGATGGTGCGCGAGCCCTGCGGCATACAACGCAACCCCAATCAGTGCGGCGGTGGCCACGATCGCGATGACGATGGTCTTGAACGGAAAATCCACCCCGTTGAGAAATCCGAACGCCGCGCCCGTGTTTCTGATGTGGGTGAAATCCATGACGCCCGGGATCACCGAAACGCTTTCGTGAAGCGGCAACGTGCGACGGATGATGGCCTTGCTCACCTGGTCCAGCAGCACGATGACCGCTGGCAGCCAGAGTTCGAAACGCCCGAAGAAGCTCGGCCGGGTCGTAGTCACCTGCGCATCAATCATCGGGATCCGGCCATCGCTTGTTGACACCGCTCACAAAGCCCGGCCCATTCCGGATCGTGTGAGACCGCAGGGACATAGCGCCAGCACCGTTCGCACTTCACACCGGTGGCCCGTCCGATTTCCACCTGTGTGTCGCTTCTGGGTTCGCTGCTGCCGTTGCTCGCGCGCAACTCGACTTCTGAAACAATGAACAGCATCGGCAGCTGGCTGGCGTAGGCCTCGAGAAACGCGAGGTCGCCGTCGCCGGCCGTCAGCACGACTTTGGCCTGGAGCGAGCTGCCGATTTGCTTCTCTTTCCTGAGCGGTTCGATCTGCGCCACCACGCGCTCACGCAGCGCCGTCAGCCTGCTCCAGCGCTCGAGGATCGCGGGGTTGTGGAGCGCCTTCAGCGTCTCCCCGGATGGGAAGTCTGCAGTGTGAACAGAGTCGCCGTCGCGGCCAGGGAGATATCGCCACAATTCATCGGCAGTGAAGGACAGAATCGGCGCGAGAAGGCGCGTGAGTCCATCCGCCATCAAGAACATCGCCGTTTGCGCCGAACGCCGTTCCCGTGAGGTCGCGGCGAACGTATACAGGCGATCCTTCGACACATCCGCGTAGAAGGCGCTGAGGTCGCCCGTGGTGAACGCGTTGATGGTCTGGCAGATCGTGCCGTAATCGTACCCCTCGTACGAGGACAGAATCTCCTCGGCAACGTTCGCGTAGCGCGCAAGGATGTACTGGTCGACCTCCTCGAGTCGATCGACAGGCAGCCGATCCTTTGAAGGATCGAAATCGTACAGGTTTGCCAGCAGGTATCGAAGCGTGTTTCGGATCTTCCGGTACGCTTCCACGACCCGCGCGAGAATCTCCTTGCTGACGCGGATTTCTTCGCGGTAGTCGCTCATCGCAATCCACAGCCGCAGAATATCGGCGCCGCTCTGCTTGATCACGTCCTGCGGCTGAATCGTGTTGCCGAGCGACTTCGACATTTTCTTGCCGTCCATGTCGATCAGGAAGCCGTGCGTCAGCACCTGCCGATACGGTGCCCGGCCGCGCGTGCCGAGGCCGACGAGCAGCGAGCTCTGGAACCATCCGCGATGCTGGTCGCTGCCCTCGAGATACATGTCGGCGGGCCATGTCAGCTCGGGACGGACCGACAACACCGCGACGTGACTCGACCCCGAGTCGAACCAGACGTCGAGGATGTTCATCTCACGCTCGAACGACGTGCCGCCGCAAATCGGGCACATCAAGTCAGGCGGGACGAACTCGCTGGTGTCGCGCTCGTACCAGGCATCGGCTCCAAACTTCTCGAACACTGCCGCCGTGCGCTGGACGAGCTCCGTCGTGACGACCGCTTCACCGCATCGCGTGCAGTCGACCGCGGGAATCGGTACACCCCAGGCGCGTTGGCGCGAAATGCACCAGTCAGGCCGGCTGGTGAGCATGTTGTAGATGCGATCGTGCCCCCACGCTGGAATCCAGCGCACGTGATGGTCGATCTGATCGAGCGCAGCCTCGCGCAGTGTTTCGGACGGAGTGTCCGGCTTCAACCGGAATTCCTGATCCATCGCGATGAACCACTGCGACGTCGCGAGGAAAATCACCGGGTTGTGGCAGCGCCAGCAATGTGGATATTGATGGACGAAAGCCTCGCGGTGCCAGAGCCTGCCGCGCGCCTTGAGCGCTTCTTCGACCTTCGGATTCGCATCGAAAACGCGCATCCCGCCAAATAACTCGACATCATCGAGAAAATGTCCGGCCGGGCCGATTGGCGCGTAGATCTCGAGACCGTACCGCATGCCGGTGTTGAAGTCGTCGGCGCCGTGGCCCGGTGCCGTGTGAACAGCCCCGGTGCCGGCGTCGAGCGTCACGTATTCGCCCAGCACCCCCAAGGAGTCGCGCGTGTAAAGCGGATGTTGGAACCGGATCCGTTCCAGGTCGGCGCCCTTCATTTTTGCGACGGGTTCGCCAAACGGACGCTGGACGGCTGCCGACACGCGCTCGGCCAGCGCTTCGGCAACGATCACGGCGCGGCCGTCCACATCGTATGCCGCGTAATCGAACTCCGGATGAAACGCGATCGCGAGATTCGATGGAATCGTCCAGGGCGTCGTGGTCCAGATGAGTACCGACACGTTACGGCCTCCGAGTGCCGGCACGCGGGCGGCCAACTCTTCGCCAGCGTCGGGGGCAAGCGGAAACTCAACGTAGATCGACGGAGAAGAGTGATCCTCGTACTCGACTTCCGCTTCGGCCAGCGCCGTCCGGCAGTGAATACACCAGTGGACCGGTTTCTTGCCCTTGTAGACGAGACCGCGTTCGACGAACTCTCCGAACGTCCGTGCGATGGCCGCCTGGTACCTGAAGTCCATCGTCAGGTACGGGTCGTCCCAGGTACCCAGCACGCCAAGTCGTTGAAACTGCGACGTCATCGTCCCAACATACCGCTGGGCGTACGCCCGGCACGCGCGACAGAATTCGGCGACCGTCATCTCGCGTTTCTTCGGTCCCAGCTCGCGATCGACTCGCAGTTCGATTGGCAGGCCATGGCAGTCGTACCCGACGACGTACGGCGCGTCGAAACCCGCCATCGACCGCGACTTCACGACGATGTCTTTCAAAATCTTGTTGAGCGCGGTGCCGAGGTGAATGTCGCCGTTCGCGTACGGCGGCCCGTCGTGCAGCACGAATTTCGGCGCACCCTCCCGGCGCGCGCGAATCTTCCCGTAGAGGTCCATGGCGGCCCACCGGGCGAGCGTTTCCGGTTCGCTCGTCGGCAGGTTGGCCTTCATCGGAAAATCTGTACGCGGCAGGTTGACGGTGTCTTTCCACTCAGGCATGGGTATCCACCGATTTTATAATGAATGGATGGCCACCCCAGCTGTGACGCGACCGGCAGCGCCGCTCGTCCGCGCCACACTCGACAATGGTTTGACCGTCCTCATTCGCGAAGAGCACACCGCGCCGCTCGTGTCGCTCTGGTGCTGGTATCACGTGGGATCCAAGGACGAACGTCCAGGCCTGACCGGCGTATCGCACTGGGTCGAGCACATGAATTTCAAGGGCACCACGAACATTCCCCGGGATCAGGTGAAAGGAATCATCGAGCAGTTTGGCGGCTCCTGGAACGGCTACACCTGGATCGATCAGACGACGTATCTGGAAACTGCCACGCGGGACGCGCTCGAGCGGATGCTGTTCATCGAATCCGAGCGGATGGCCCGCAGCCTCTATGATCCGGAAGACTGCGAATCGGAGCGGACCGTGATCATTTCGGAACTTCAGGGCGGGGAAAACGATCCCGATCAGTTCCTCGACCAGGAGCTGACCGCTGCCGCCTTCAATGCTCATCCGTACAAACATCCGACGATCGGCTGGCTGTCCGATCTGCAGACAATGACCCGCGAGGATCTGTACGGCTATTACCGCCGCTACTACATCCCGAACAACGCCACGCTCGTTCTGGTTGGCGACGTCGAGACGGAAAGCGCGTTGAAACGGATTGACCATCACTTCGGCAGCATTCCCGCCGGACCTGTACCCGAGCGAATCCGAACCACGGAGCCCCGGCAGGCGAGCGACCGTCGTCTCACCATCCGCAAAGAGGGTACCGCTGCCTATCTGAAGGTTGGGTACCACGCGCCGGCAGTGAGCGATCCGGGATTTGTCCCTGCCTTGCTGTTGGACGCCGTGCTCACCGGCGCGAAAGGCGTCAATTTGTGGAGTAGCTTCCGAACGCAACCGCCACAGCGCAAGTCGCGCTTATACCGTGCCCTCGTCGAACACGGCGCCGCATCGACGGTTTCGGGCGCGATGCTGCCGACTGAGCAGCCGTTTTTGTACACCGTCTCCGTTACCGCCATGGAGGGGATGGTTCCGGATGCGGTTGAATCCATCCTGCTTGACGAGTTGCTTCGCGTGGCCCGAACCGGCGTGACGGACGATGAGCTCTCGCGGGCCAAGACGCAGCTGCTGGCGCAACTGGTTTTCGATCAGGACAGCGTCACGAACGTCGCTCACCAGTTTGGATACTTCGAAACGATTGGCGGCGGAGCGGTGTTCGAGTCGCTTCCGCAGCGGATTGCCACGACGACCACCGACGAAGTCGGCGCAGTTGCGGAAGAAATGTTCCGCGCGTCGAATCGCACGCTTGGCTGGTTCCTTCCTGATTCTGTAGGGGACGGCCTTTAGGCCGTCCAGAAAACGCCATGTCTGTGACTCCTCCTCATTTGGGACGCCCTGAAGGGCGTCCTCTACCGAGCCAGGCGCTGCCAACCCAGGGCCTCGCGCCCTCGCGCGTCCGGTTGCCGAACGGCGCGACTGTATTGGCCAGGGAAACGCGGAAAACGCCAGCGGTCGCAATAAACGTCGCGATCCGCGCCGGCTCGATTGGCGATCCCGCCGACGAGCTCGGGGCGACTTACATGCTGTCGCGTGTGATCGATCGAGGCACGGCCACTAAATCAGCCGAGGCGATTGCGGACGAGTTGGACGGACGAGGCGTGTCGCTGACCATTTCCGTAACGCGCCATTTGTTCACGCTGTTTTGCACGTGTCTCGCTGAGGATTTCGAATCAGTCCTCGCGCTCGTCGGCGAAATCGTGCAGGCGCCGAGTATTACAAACGAGGAATTGGCGATCCGCAAAGGTGAAGTCGTCACCGGACTTCGACAAGATGAAGACAATCCTGCCGTTCGGGCAGTGGAGCGGCTGATGTCGCTGTTGTACGGCCCCGATCACCCGTACGGCCGGCGCGCGAAAGGGACAATCGAATCGGTTGAACGGCTGACACGAAGCGGTTTGCAGGAGCTCCATTCGCAGCGCTTCGTCCCGTCTCAGCTGACGGCTGTCGTCGTTGGCGATGTAGAGACGACGCGTATGGTCGATATTGCCTCGTCGGTATTCGGCTCGTGGACAGCGCCGCCTCCGCCGCCGCTGACGCTTGCGCCGGTAACTCGCGGAACCGAGCGACGTCGGATCACGATTCCGATGATGAATAAGTCGCAGGCTGAGATCGCCTACGGATTCACGACCATCAGGCGCGACGATCCGCAGTACTACGCCTTTTCGCTGCTCAACAACGTCTTTGGCCAGTACGCGCTTGGTGGACGGCTGGGAGACAGCATCCGCGAGCGTCAGGGCATGGCATATCACGTGTCGAGCACGCTCGACGCCAACATCCTTCCGGGTCCACTCGTCGTCAGAGCCGGCGTCAACGCCGCGAACGTCGAGCGCGCCATTGCTTCGATCGATGCGGAAGTGACTGCGCTGCGTCGAGACGGCGTGACCGCCAGAGAACTTGCCGAATCGCGTCAGTACCTGATCGGAGCGATGCCACGGCAGCTCGAAACCAATGCTGGCATCGCGCAGTTCCTGCAGACCGCTGAGTTTTTCGGCCTCGGTCTCGACTACGACGTCAGACTACCCGACTATCTGAGCGCGGTGACGCTCGATCATGTGCGCGTGGCGGCGCAGAATTATCTCGACATCGACACGGCGACCATAGTCATCGCGGGGCCGTACGCGGAATGACTCACGAATCCCGCCCTATCGCCTGGGTTCCTTCGACACCGTGATGAGACTCTTCAGGAACGCGACGAGCGTTCTCTGATCGTCAGGCGACAGCTTCTTGTAGGCATCGCGCGCCTCCTGTCCTTCGCTTCGTCCGGACTGTCCGACCGCCGGAGGCATATCTTCACCGTGCAGCAAGATGGCTTCGTCGAGCGTGCCCGCGCGATCGTCGTGCAGCCATGGCCCGGTGCTGCCGACGCCCCACAGCTCAGGCGTGAGAAACTCTGAGGGGGAGAGCGTCGCGACTTTGCCTGCGTACTGTAATGGCACGAGGGAGGAATCGTTGACACCCTGCGGAATCGGGTCGGCCAGTTGCCGGCCCATCTCGTGCCGTTTGAGGTCCCCGTACAACCGCACGATCGCCCCGCCGCCTGGCGCGCCCTCGAGGCGGGGTTCCTCCGAATCTTTCAACAGATCGAACCGGGCTGGTCGCTTCGGATCGTAGTCGGGATCTTTGCTCGCCAGGAAGTGGTCGATGTAATTTCCGCCGCCCCGGAGCGTCGGCTCTTCGAACACAGTGTTAGCGAGATGCATTTCGGGCACGTGACAGGTTGCGCAGCCCGCGTCGGCGAACAACTGACGTCCTTTGTTGATGCGCGCTTTGGCTGCCGCGTCCGGCGCCGCGACGAAGCCGAGCTCGGCGAGCCGCGTCAATTCTGCGGGAACCGGCTGAGAGGCGTTGTAGACGGTCATCGCAGTAATGTCGCCGACGGAAAACTCGCGCGAGACACCGTCGCCATCGGGATCGGTTCCGGCCTTCTCACCGAGCCTCCAGACGAATTCCTCCGGCTCCATGCCGAGTCCGAACGTCGAGGCGGCCGTCGAAAAGTTGCGGACCGCGGCGATTTGACCCTTCCATCCGAGGGGCCGCACCACGAGATCGGGCGACACGCCGCGCACTTTCGACATGTCAAACGTCACGTCTCCGTTGGCGGCGGCGGTCGCGGTCACGGAACCAAAATCAACTCCGTTGGCCTTCAGCGGCTGCGTGGCAGGTGTTCCTGGCTTGCCCTTCGCAGCGGCCGCCGCCGCGTCGCGGGCGGCGAGCAGCTGCTCGGTCATTTCCTCGGCAAGGAGTTGAACCACGCCGTTGCCGTATAGTGACGTCGTAGCGCGCGGACTGAACGGTGGTTTGCCGCTCACGGTGCCGTCAAAAAAGACACGCGTATGCGCCAAGCCGAACCCGGCGCCGCTCGGAAGCGCGTGACAAGCCCCGCACGACTGCGCACCGATCTGAAGCGGCTGGCCACCGCCCGCGGGCCCGACAGAGAAGCGGTTCACCGGCACCCCGCCAACAGTGCGTTTCATCCCCACGCCGTCGAGGCCGTTGTAGTTCGTGTGAAAGAGCTTCGCACCGTCGTCTAGCAGCTGCGCGTAGGGTACCGCGCCTGCCGCAATGTCTTTGGACTCGAGATGTTTCGCGAGAGGAAACGCTGGATTTTCCTCGAGCTCCACCATCGGCAATTTTTTCGGCGGTTCGCTGCTGGCAGCCACGGCGGACGAGGACTGGCGCTCACAGCCCGCGATCGCGAACGCTCCGACTGCACACAGTCCCCACATCGCCGCCTTGAGCCAGTTGTTTCGCCGAACCATGTTGTCCCTCCCTGACGTGTCTAACCTCAGCCGTGAGTATGAGCGTCCGCCGCGCAATGTCAAGCGACGTTGAAGGGCAGCGGTGTGATTTTTCCATGTGATCGACAACGGTCGAGTGAGTGCTACTCTCCATACGATTAGGAAATTGAATGATTCGCGCCGTTCTTTTCGATGTTGATTTCACGCTGATCCAGCCCGGCCCGACGTTCCGTGCCGAGGGCTACCATGCCTTTTGTGCGAAGTACGGGATCGCTGTCGATCCCGAACGGTTCGACGCCGCCGTCGCTGGCGCGGCATCGATTCTCGACGGCCCCGAAGACTCGCCGTACGACGCCGAAATCTTCGTCCAGTACACACGTCACATCATTGAATCGATGGGAGGACAGGGTGCTTACCTGGATGCCTGCGCGCGCGAGATCTATGCCGAGTGGGCTTCGAATCATCATTTCGACTTGTACGACGATGTGCCGGCGGCACTCGAGTGGTTGACTGCGGCTGGTATTCGGATCGGCGTGATTTCCAACTCACACAGACCCATGGATGCGTTCCTCTCGCACTTCGAACTGGCGGCGACGATTTCAGCAGCTGTCTCGTCGGCTGAACATGGTCTGATGAAACCGCACCCCAGCATCTTCCACGCCGCGCTGCAACGCCTCAACGTGGCTCCGGCAGATGCGGTGATGGTTGGCGACCAGGTGCGTCATGACGTCGAAGGCGCGCTGCGTGCCGGTCTACGCGGTGTGTTCTTGCACCGGCGCTCCGGCCCGGCGCTCCGGGTCGATGAACTCGCTGCGTTGGGGGTTCCGATTATTCGAACGTTGGAGGAATTGCCCGCCGCGCTCGCATCGATCGAGGAGTGTTCGCTGAATCGGGAGTTGAACAGTCCTAGTATCCGGTTTAGCCGGACCAGCGTATAGTCTCCACGTCATCTGAGAGCCGGAGGTCGTCATGCGCAGGGTGCTTCCGCTTGTAGTCCTTGGTCTCGTATCAGGTGTGGCTCTGACTCATGTGCGTGCGGCAGGTGAACCGCCAGCCTGGGCATACGCGATTCCGACTCCACCGCCCGCTGGAGGCGCACCCCCGCCACCAGACACCTCTCCCAAACAGATTCCCGGCAGTTCGCTGTCATTCACGCGACAGCAGATCTCTGACGGTTTTGGACCGGCTGACTGGTTCCCCGGCGATCACCCCACCATGCCTGACGTCGTCGCGCACGGAAAACGGCCCGACGCTCGCGCGTGCGGTTTGTGTCACTACCCGAACGGTAAGGGACGCCAGGAGAACGCCGGCATTTCGGGTCTGCCCGTTTCATATTTCATCCAGCAGATGAACGATTTTCGAAGCGGCGCCCGGAAGAGCGCGGACCCGCGCAAGGCGAACACCAACGCGATGATCACGATCGCGAAGGCACTGACGCCCGAGGAGATTCGCATCACCGCCGAGTATTTCGGCGCGATGCCGTGGACCCCGTGGATTCGTGTCGTCGAAACCACCACGATCCCGAAGATGGAAAGCCGCGGCGGCATCTGGATTCCGATAGAAGGTGGCGGAACGGAGCCGCTCGGCATACGGCTGATGGAGACGCCCGAGAATCCGGAGCGGACCGAGATCCTCCGCGATCCGCGTTCAAGCTTTATCGCGTACGTCCCACAAGGCAGTCTCAAAAAGGGAGAGGCGCTCGTCAAGACTGGTGGCAACGGCCGGACGGAAGCGTGCGGAGTCTGTCATGGAGCCGACCTGATGGGGCTTGGTCCCGTTCCGGGCATTGCAGGCCGATCGCCGAGTTACCTGGCGCGGCAAATGTTTGATATGCAGGCCGGCGCCCGCCACG
>Ga0070681_10001367_pt1 | contig 21341 bp, 12 predicted proteins | sample KBSC83BmetaG_FD_65650 | JGI IMG/M metagenome (GOLD analysis project Ga0070681, IMG submission 65650) | Corn rhizosphere microbial communities from Kellogg Biological Station, Michigan, USA - KBS C8-3B metaG | ecosystem: Host-associated > Plants > Roots > Rhizosphere | place: USA: Michigan... | reverse complement strand
CTTGCGCCGCCCACACGCCCAGCCAACCCGCCCAGGATCGCGAGGAATACCAGCGAAGCTCCGGAGACGACGGGGATCAGGCTCGACTGAGGGACGAGCACGACGGCCAACAGCGGCATGGCAGCACCCACGGCGAAGCTCGCCGCTGACGTCCATGCGGCCTGAATCGGGCGCGCACTTAGCGTCTCGGAGAAACCGAGCTCGTCGCGGGCATGCGCGCCCAGCGCGTCATGGGCCATCAGCTGGTCGGCAACCTGTTTCGCGAGCGCAGGATCGAGTCCGCGGCCGACGTATATGGCTGTGAGCTCCCGCCGCTCACCTCGGTCGTCTGCTTTGAGCTCGGCGCGTTCGAGGTTGAGCGCGGCCTGTTCGGAATCCGCCTGTGACCGGACCGACACGTACTCACCGGCAGCCATGGACATGGCTCCCGCGACCAGACCGGCGATACCCGCGACGATCACGCTGCTGTGAGTCGCATGTGCGGCTGCCACACCGAGCACCAGACTCGCGGTCGACACAATACCGTCGTTGGCGCCCAACACGGCGGCGCGTAACCAGCCGATGCGGTTCGTCCGGTGCCGTTCCATGTGGCGCAGTGCCATTCGCGGGGCGCCTTTGTAATGTGCGACTCGGTGGGCCATCGTAACGGAAAGCTTCTTCCGAACGGTCTAACCGGTTCCACCTGCCGGCTAGCATACCCAGTCCATGCGTCATGTCTCTTGATCCGGATCAAACCTTATGTTCCGGAGCGCGCAGAGCATGCTTGAAGAGTATCCGATCATCAAATGCTACTATGTGCGCTACCGCACAGACGCCAGGAATCATGGGCCTCTAGCCTCTAAATATGGACGGGTCATAAGAACTTACGGCTTTCCTCCGCGAATCGAAGCGCGGGGAGCCGCCCTCCGGCAGCAAATCGATTCGTCATTACCGGAGCAAGTGAGCATGACTAGAACAGTGTTTCTTATCGACGACGACTCGGCGCTGCATGCCGATCTGGTTGATGTGCGCGACATGGCCGAAATCGGGGTCAGCTGGTATCGCAATGCAGAGGACTTCTTAGACGCCGCGCCTGCGGGCCAATCGGGTTGCGTATTGGCGGAAATCCGTCTGTCTGGCATGAGCGGCTTGGATTTGCACGCAACGTTGCTCGAGCGCGACATCCGCATTCCTGTGATCTTCCTGACCGCTCACGCTGATGTGCCGGCCGCGGTCCGCGCCATGCGAGCTGGCGCTTTCGACTTCCTGCAAAAACCCATCGATAGCGAGACACTACTGCATTGCTTGCGCGCTGCATTGGTCGTTGAGGAGCGCCGGCAAATGGCGGCCGCGCAACAGCGCAAACTCAACCTCAAGCTCGATCGGCTGACCCCGCGCGAGCGCGCTGTACTGAGGCTCATCGCCAGTGGCCGCTCAAACAAACAGGCGGCGCAATATCTACGCATCAGCCATCGGACCGTGGAAGTGTATCGGGCTCGCCTCATGCAGAAACTCGCCCTGACAAATTTGCTGGAGTTGGCTGCCTTCGCGAGTGCATGCGGTATGTGCAGTGAGGAAGTGGATGGTGCAACGGTCTCGAATGTCGGGATTCATGCGCCTCCTGGGAGAGCCCGGCAGCCGACAAGATCCGCTAGTTCTTCTCTTCCGTCCGCACCATGAAGGCTGCGGGTAGTCGAACACCCGCTCGTAGCCAACGCGAATCTGCATTTCAGCGATCCTTGCCGGCTTGGCCGGAATTTGGGGACGTCGTTGAGCCCGCGCCTGAGGTAGCGGCTGGCTGTGTTGCGGTACTGTCAGGTTGCTGTCTGCGCGTCTCGGAAGCGGTGGGGGCGCCAGCGCCTGCAGCATTGCTTCCGCTGGACTGATTGGCGCCCCCCGGTCTGTCGGCAGTCGGTTGGCCGGTCTTGGTTGTGTCCGGTGTGACGGTCGCGCCGGTGTGGCCGCCCGGGTCCGGGCCCATGCTCAACCGATCGAATGCTGCTCCGCCATGAGCACCGTGAGCACGCTCGCTCCGGCTCTGTTCCGGCTGCTGACTGTGCACGGCAGCCGCCACTGGGGGGAGTCCCGCGAACGCAACGCTCGGGGACAGGATTGCAATGAAAATGGCCGTCTTGAACATGGAACCTCTGACGAAGCGCGGATAAGTCCGAGCAGTGAGTTGCGCCGTTTTGAACTGGTACTCCAGGCGCGGACACTTGTCCTCGTAGCGCGCTGCAACACGATAATCGACGACTCATACGCCGTCAGTGCGCTGGAGCACACAGGCGAGAGGCCCTGCGATAGCGCTCGTCGCCGCGTTTGGCCTTGCGGGCGGATCGCAGATACCTCCGGCTATGTGTGTTGTCGCACCGACTGTCCGCGATTTTGCGCGGAGTCTGGTCGTACGCAGCGCTCGAGGTGAGCAAGGCGACGCGCTGGATCATTTTATCGAATCACACTCTGGAGGATGGCATGAACAAGGATCAAGTGAAGGGCCGGGTCGAACAAGTGAAGGGAAAGATCAAGAAAGTCACCGGCAGCGTGGTCGGCAACAAGACGCTCGAGCAAAAAGGAAAGGCCCAGGAGATCGTCGGCAAAGTCGAGGCGAATCTGGGCGATCTCAAGAGTGACCTGAAGAAGGGCGGCTGAGTCGAGAAGGCGGGCGGCGCGAGATAGCGTTATCGGCCTTGTCGCGCCGAACCGAGCACGCGATCGTAGGTCTGCTTATCCGCACGGTAACAGCCGCAAGCAGCAGCCTCGAGCCCGCTGCGGTCGAGAACGGTGATGACTCCGCGGCTGTAGCGGATCAAGTTGTGCCGCTGTAACGAGCGCGCGGCTTTTGTGACACCGACGCGACGCACCCCGAGCATGTGCGACAGGAACTCCTGCGTGAGATAGAACTCGTCCGAGCGTGCGCGGTCGCGGGTCATCGACAGCCAGCGGGCGAGGCGGGCTTCCACGACATGGAAGCGGGTGCAGGCAGCCGTTTGGGCGAGCTGGCTTATCGACACATAGAGGTAACGGCACAGCGCCCGTTGCACTGCCGGGAACTCTTCCAGCTCACGGCGGAATGCGTCGGCATCCATTCTCAACGCGGGCCCGGAGCCCTGGACCAATGCGTGCATCGGCGAAACATCGACGCCAAGCAGCAAGCTGGTCCCGAACATGCCTTCACGACCGACGATCCCCACTTCCAGGCCGGCGTAGCCATCGATCTGAGCGACCAAAGAAATGAAACTATCGGTGGGAAAGTAAACGTGCACGATACGTTCGCCCGGTACGCAGAGAACGTCCGCAAAGATCAGGTCGATGGGCTCGCAGTGCGCGAGCAGATGCTCGAGAGCCTTCTCCGGCAAAGTAGCGAGTAGACGGTTGGCGGTAGTACCAGGCTTGGTGAGCTGCACCTTCGCTATCCTGTAGTGAGAGACCCAACAGGCCACACAAGGACAGCTTCAACGGGCAATCCCGATGCTGCATGCCGACTACATGGGAACGGACTCGGTAGCCTCGACGGAATTGACAGTACAGCACGGAGGTTGTGGGCGTCTGCGCGCTAACGCACACAGCGCGTTTGCGCGCAGACGGACACTGCGCGCCTGACGCGATGGTATGCCGCGACCAGTCAGTTGGTGATCGCGTACGGCAGCAGGCGATCGAATTCCGTCTTGACCACCTGGTAGCACTCGCAGGCGCGTTCTTCCAGTTGCCGCCGGTCGAGCACGGTAATCTTGCCCCGGCTGTAGTGAATCAGCCCGGCGCTTTGCAGCTTGCCGGCCGCCTCGGTGACACCCTCGCGGCGCACTCCGAGCATGTTGGCGATCAACTCCTGCGTCATGGTGAGCTCGTTGGAGGCCAGGCGGTCCAGGCTCAACAGCAGCCAGCGACACAGCTGCTGGTCCACCGAATGGTGCCGGTTGCATACCGCCGTCTGTGACATTTGCGTCAGCAACGCCTGGGTATAGCGCAGCAGCAGGTGCTGCAGCTCCCCGGCTCGATTGAACTCCGCTTTGAGCCGCTGCCCCTTCAGCCGGTAGGCGTAACCCGCGCTCTGCACCACGGCCCGGTTGGGCATGGTCTCGCCGCCCATGAATAGGGCGATGCCTATGATGCCCTCCTTGCCGACCACGGCGATCTCGGCGGAAGCGCCGTCGGCCATGACGTAGAGCAGAGAGACGATCGAACCGGTAGGGAAATAGACGTACTGCAACTTGTCGCCCGACTCGTACAGAACTTCGCCGAGCGGCATGGGCACCAGCTCCAGTTCGGGATAAAGGCGCTCGGACTCGGCCCTGGGCAGGGCGCCCAGAAGATAGTTCTGCTGCGGCGAATGAGGCTGGGGCATTCACTGAGCTCCAGTGTTGAATTAGCGCCGTGACCGCTCCGATGTTTGCTCCGCACGCCTGGTCACTGCGCCGAAGGTAGAGATCGTCCGTTGCACCTTACGCTCCGCACCGTACATAGCGCGCAGATGCTAAGCAGAGAACGCCCACACGCGCCGTGGGCCGGAAAACACTGCCAGTATGTGCGATACCGTACAGATGTGGCAAGCGACATCGATGCATATTTGTGTTGGCGCGCGCAAACGATGCAGGGCGTGCCCAACGTGCGCTACCAACCTCCCGAAGCGTAGCGTCGGGCCCTGGTCCTGGCGACTCGCCGTCACGAGCGACTCAAAAGGTGCCTCATCAGCAGGGCTTGGATGTTGTCGACCTCGCCCAGCATCTTTGGTCCAGGCGGGTTCTCTCCTCCCTCCCGCCTGGCTTTCTTTTTTCGATGGTGGCACGGTGACGTTGCGATCCAGCCCGCGCGCTGACCCGCGGACGAGGCGCGGCGACGAACTAGCGCCGCAAGCCGTCGAACAAATTCTTGACGACCCGATAGCACACGCAAGCAGCCGCGTTGAGCCCTTTGCGATCGAGGATCGTGATGTCTCCGCGGTTGTACTCGATCAGCCGCCGCTCGCGCAGCGTGGTGGCAGCGTTGGTGATGCCGACCCGTCGCACGCCCAGCATATCCGCCATAAAATCGTGCGTGAGATGAAAGCGATCCGACGACACACGATCGCGCGTCATCGAGAGCCAGCGCGCGAGACGCGCTTCCACTCCGTGGAAACGGTTGCATGCAGCAGTCTGAGTGAATTGGGCCATCAATAGATGCGAATAGCGGTACAGCTCGCGCTGCAATGACGGGCTTTGCTTGAGCTCGAGCTGAAAGCGTCCTGCTTCCATCCGCATAGCAGCGCCAGTCCCTTGCACCAGTGCGCGCATCGGCGAGCTGCTGACCCCGAGCGCCAACGAAATACCGACCATGCCTTCACTGCCGATCAGCCCGACTTCCAGCGTCATGCGTTCCTCTACCTGGGTGAGCAGGGAAACCAGGCTGTCGCCGGGAAAGTAAACATATCGGATCGGATCTCCGGGCTCGTACAGCACGTCTCCGAAATTGAGGAAGACCGGCTCGAGGCCGTCGCTAAGACAGCGATACTCCTCCAGCGGCATCGCAGCCAGTACGCGATTTGCAATCGGCACGCGTTTCGCGACGAGATCATCGATGTGGAGAGACTGGTCTGCGCGCTCGCGCATAGTGGCCTCCTCGTGTGAGATGACCACGCTCGCCGGGCCGTCTCCGGCAAAGGGCCTGGCAGTGAGCATGAATCTGCAGCGACCGGTCGGCGTGTTACAGCCGTACTCGTAACGAAACAGCCGGCGCTGTCCCGCGATGACCTGTCGGATTCCCGCCGCCATCGCGCTGCCGTTGACGCAATCGTCGGCGCCAGCGTTGTCGCACACTGCCAGATAGCTGGCGCCCTCGGCGAGTCCGATTCCAGGGCAACCCCGAGTGGCGGCGAATGCGCGCCACGCCGCATTCGAATAGATTACAGTTCCGCTCGAGTCGAGCACGCAGATCTGCGCGAGAAGCGCATCGAGCGCGCCAAGCAGTATCCCGGACGACGGCTGCGATGCACCTTCCGCCGGCGTCAGGTTCGAGATCTCCCGCGCCGTTCCCCGGTAGCCTTTGAATCTACCCCGTTTGTCGAAGACCGGCTCGCCGCTGAGGCTGAAGAAGCATACTGCGCCGGCGTGGTCGCGGGACCTCAGCTCGAGGTTCCGGTAGACCGCGTGATGTTGCACCGCGCTCCGGTGCGCCTGCCAGTCGACCTCGGTCATGTTGTCGAATGGCAGATCCCACAGCCTCTTGCCGACGATGGTCTTGTCACCGAACGCCGAGCTTACGATCCTGCTGCCTTCGCACGAGGTGAAGCGGAAGTCCTTGTCGTGCTCCCACTGCCAATCGGAGGACAGCTTCACAAGGCTGTGGGCATGCAGCTGGCTCTCGCGCATGGCGTCCTGTGCTGCTGGCAGCAGGATGCTTGCGCCGGTGGCGGGGTCCAGGATTGCGTCGACCTGTCCCGACTCGATGGCTTGACGCTCCAAAGGAGCGTTGAGCAGTCGGCGGAGCAAGTCCTGGAACGCAGGTGATGCTGCCTGCATGCTGGGAGAGCGCGGCTTCGACGCGTGAGGACGAGGACGGAGCGGTGTCATCTGTCTTTTCCGTCGATTCCGAGCGCGAGCAGCACACTACTTCGGTCGCTGAGATTGCCCACGATGCTCGCGACCGGAGTGGGAGCCATCTTGGCCAGGCTCGGTGTGACGAGAATGCCGTCCGCGAGAGCGCGGGCGGGCTGTTCGAAGACGTCGACGACCTCGAGCTTGTAGGCGTCCTTCAGGTACTCCTGACAAATGGCTTCCAGATTGGCGATAGCGCGCATCGAGTTGGGCGCATTGCCCGAGATGTACAAGCGCATCACCACGACCGTCTCGACGCCAGGGCTGGAGGCTCTGACTTTCGTGCGCTTACGTTGCATCTCGCGCCTCTCTCCTGGCTTTCTTCCCACCGGAATTCCCGGAACCGTTTGCGCCACGCGGCTTGCCGGGGTACGGCACAGCTGCGGTTGCTCCAGGTGCCGGCGGATCCGCTCCGCGCAGCTTGAGCAGTTCGCTGTCGCGTTCGATCGAGGACAGGCTGTGCGCTTCATTGTCTTTCGAGTACGACGCCAGCTCTGCTCGCTTCCTCTGGAGATCTAGCTCCAGGGCCGCGATCCGAGCACGCGCATCACCTTCCGCAAACTGCAGCTCGCGTCTCTTGTGCTCGAAGTCGGCACGATGCTGCATCTCTCTGACTTTCGCCTCGCGCTCCTTCTCCCACCGCGAGGTGCCCATCAGCACCTCACCCCCTAGGGTGTAGACATCGGTCAACGTCGGCCCGGCTGCGCTCAAGGTGAGCTCGCGCACCTGGTTCGAGTGTCGCGTCCCGCGCGCTTTCACGATCGTCAGGGCTCGGTTGCGTTCGCCGCTGCGCACCAGATACGAAAGATGCAGCCACGTATCCGCAACCGTCGAAATCTGCAGCTCGGTCGCTTCGGCCTCAGGGCTGTCGCCCGCAAGCAACGAGGTGATCACCACGGTAACCCCATTGTCCTTCGCCATGTCGACGAGCCGGCCGGCTACCGCCCGCGCTGCGCCAAGGCTTCCCGACTTGGCCAGCGCCGAAAGAGGATCGATGACCATGCAACCGGGTCGGTGCTCGCGCAGCAGCGATTCGAGCGTCATCAAGTGCTCGTCCGGACTGTTCGCTTCGGTCCGGCCCGAATACATGCGCAGCAGGCCCGAATCGACGTGCGCTTTGAGGTCGATGCCGACTGACGACAAATTGCGCACAATCGCGTCGGCGCCTTCGTCGAAGCTCACGAACAGCGCGAGCTCGCCACGGCCACAAGCGCGTTCCGCGAACTTGCCCGCCAAGGTTGTTTTCGGTGTGCCGGGCGCTCCGGTGATCAGCGTGCTGCTGCCACGGAACAGGCCGCCGCTCAGCATCGAATCGAGACGTTCGAAACCGGCGGAAACGCGCTCGGTCGAAGCCGCGTGCTTGATCTCGGCCGGTGCCGGGCCTGTCACTTGCATGCCGCTCGTGCCGATGCGGAGAGGAAACTCGCCTGCAGCGAAGTCAGAGCCGCGATACTTCATCATCTGCAGCCGGTGCACCGATGTACCGTGCTCTAGGCGGCGCTCGAAGCGGATCGCGCAATCGACCATGAACTGCATGAAGTCATAATGGGCGACTGCGGGCGCGCGACCGTCGAGCTTGGCCGTGATGATGGCCGTAAGCTCGTTGTTCGCCAACCAATCCCGGACACGATAGATCTCGCGCATTTCCGCAACAGGGTCCCGCAGCAACGCAAGCAACACGTCGATGCCGTCGAAGACGATCCAGCGTGCGCCCATCGTTTCCTTCTTCGCCTTGAGGATGGCCAGCATGCCCGTCAAGTCGAAGTGGCCTGATTGGACTACCGTCGGCGAAAGGTGGGCATCCAGAAAGAAGAGCTTGCTCTCGGGCAGCCCGGACAGGCCCCAATCGAATGCGGCGGCGTTTTCGCGTATCTGACGAGCGCTTTCCTCGAACGCGACGAAGATGCCGCGCTCGCGCCGCCAGCGCACTGCGTTCACGAGAGTCTGTAGAGAGAATACGGTCTTGCCGGAGCCTGGGCCGCTCATGACCAGCGTGGCGCGACTACGGGGCAGCCCACCCCGGCTGACCGCATCGAAGCCCTGGATGCCCGTGGGTATCTTGGGCAGCGGCTGAAGTTGCGCTGGTCTCGGCTCGCTCACGGGGTAATCCCTTTCATGGTGGTTATCAGCCCGCTACCATCGAGATGAATGCCGCAACGGCAACGCACGGGTAGCTGTGCCGTGTCCGTTGAGCTCTGAGAAAAGCAGCTCTCCGTCGCCAACGGAACATCTATCGCGACGGGCAACGACCGTCTGTGCGCCAGCGCACATAGCGCCCGCAACCCGGGTTGGCGTGGCCGTCGCTCGCCAATGCGTCAGAAGATCTCCGTGGCGCCTATGTGCGCTAGCGCACAGAACTGACCGTGACCCCGCGTGCAGACTCCCACAGCGATGAAAGGTAACGCTATCAGTACTCTATCTGGCGAGGATCCTCGAGCGGGTCCCGTTGCCATGGACGCAAGCGCACTCTGCGTACTGCTGATCTCGAATGATGCCGCCGATGGCTGGCAGATCGAGCGGGCACTGACCGAACCGCCGAGCAGCGCATGGCGTCTCGAACGAGTGAGGCGGCTCGCCGACGGCGTCCATCGCCTGCGGGAGCCGGGAATCGCCGCCGTCTTGCTGGACCTGTTTCTGCCGGACAGTCAGGGTATCGAGACGTTCGAGGTGCTCTTCGCAGCAGCTCCGCTGGTTCCGATCCTGATACTGGCCAACCGCAAGCATGAAGCCATCGCATGGCAAGCCACACAGCGTGGTGCGCAGGACCACCTCCTGAAGGATCATCTCGACGCGTACTGGCTGCGGCGGATTTTGCGCAGCTCGATCGAGCGCAAGGCGGCGGAGGACGCGTTGTTCATCGAGAAGGAGCGCGCTAGGTCACCCTCAATTCCATCGGCGACGCGGTACTCAGCACCGACCTCGCAGGCAATGTGACTTATCTCAATCTGGTCGCGGAAAGCATGACGGGCTGGTCCCGCGAACAGGCCGTGGGTCGTCCGCTTGCGGAAGTGTTCCGGATCATCAACGGCACCACAGGCGAGGCTGCGCCCAATCCGATGGCTCGAGCGATCATGGAAGACCGGACCGTCGGGCTGTCCGCTAACTGTACCCTCGTGCGCCGCGACGGGGTCGAATGCGGCATCGAGGATTCGGCCGCGCCAATCCACGACCGCAGCGGACGCGTGACCGGTGCCGTGATCGTGTTCCACGACGTGAGCGCGGCCAGGGCCATCCGGCAAAGGATGGCACACCTGGCCCACCATGATTTTCTGACCGATCTGCCGAACCGGATGATGCTGAGCGACAGGATCGCGAACGCTATCGCCTTGGCGCGTCGTCACGGGAAGCAACCCGCCGTGCTGTTTCTGGACCTGGACGGGTTCAAGCACATCAACGACTCCCTCGGACATCCGTTCGGGGACCAGCTCTTGCAGTCGGTTGCGCAACGCCTGGTGGCTTGTGTGCGTAGCTCGGACACCGTGAGCCGCCTAGGCGGGGACGAGTTTGTAGTGCTGCTCTCGGAGATCGAGCGCCCGGGCGATGCGGCGCTAAGCGCGCAGAAGATGTTGCTCGCGCTGTCGGTACCTCACCGGATTGCGGAGAAGGAACTGCGCATCACGGCGAGCATGGGCATCAGTATCTATCCGAAGGACGGCGGCGATGCGGAGACTCTGATCCGGCGTGCGGACACCGCGATGTACTGCGTCAAGAGCAACGGGCGGAACAGCTACGAGTTCTTCTCCGAGGACATGAGGATGGGCGCTGACGAGCACCAGTTGCGCTGATAAGGCCGGCGCACCATTCCACCTACGCGGGCTATCCGGTGACGCAATCGGACGGCGCGTCGTTCCGGCGCACCGGGACTCGGACGAGACCTCCCGGAATGCCGCAGTAAGCGCGCCAGCGGACGGACCCGGCCACGCAGCGGGCACAAGCTTCTCCGATGCCGATACGCGCAACGGAGCGGAGACTGCAGGGGGCATCGTGTCGCGCAAGTGCACGTGTCTGACTATCGTCGGCGCGGATGATCCTGCTTGACTTGAGCGCGCGAGGGCCCCGAGACCGCGGTTCGCTGCGCATAAGGGATCAACGTGTTCGCTTCGACGTGCCACGCGAGCAACGTCGCGACATCCACCCGATCCTCGCTCTGCGTATTGGCCGAAGTCCCGCCAGCGAGATTGCTGCCTGCCCCGCAGCCGAGAGTATCGTTGGACTCGTCGTTTCTTTCGCCCTCCGGCACTGAGGCGATGACGCCAAGATCGGCGCACGTCGGCCGGGCCGGACGGTCGCTCGATCCATGCACGGGATCCATGGCAGCCTCTACGACGCCAGGCGGCTGGGGCGGAGCGGCCGAAGACGGAGTCGCTGCCGTGTTGTCATTGGCGCTGCCGATCGAGAACAGAACGCCCTCGAGAAGGGCAGCCATGAGCGCGATCCAGGACAGAGCCATCGCGATGCGCATGACCGAGAGCACCTGGTCGTGCGGTTGTTTGGCATGCGCTTGCATCTCAAATCCCCTTTAGATGCTCTGCCTCGCACGACGACCGTGCAGATATTATTCGACCAGCCGACGGCTATTTATGTACCGAACTTTGCTTTCGCAGCACCGGCGCAGGCTATGAAGACCGGATACCCGTCCAATCGGCGGGAATGCCACACGCTCAGACTAGGCGCATGTCCTAACGCAGTCGGTGCGGTAGCGCACTTAGGCCCTCTGCGGACTTGCGAGGCGCCGCCGCCATCTCAAGAGGCGCTCAGGTATTGAGACCTCGATAATACGAGGAGGATGTCTCAGGGGCCTTAACCCCGAGCGCTCTCGCGAAGATGCCCGATGGGGCCAACGGCACCGTGTCCAGCTTTTGCAGACGGTAGCCGTGGCCGTATTTGGCACTGAGAATCCAGCCGTTCTCGGGTTTGAAGCCCAGCCTCAAGCGGATGCGGCTGACGTGAGCATCCAGGGTGCGGGAGGTGAATTCCTGGCTGCGACCCCACACCCTTTCGCAGATCTGGCCCCGAGATAGCAGCTGTCCTACGTTGCGCAGGAACAGGACCGCGAGGTCGAAGTCCTTGGCCGTGAGCTTAATCGGATCGCCGCGGCGCAGCAGCGTGCGCGACCGCGCATCGACATGATAGACATCTACGGCCAGCACGTCGGCTTGAGCCGAGGGGCGTGCGCCGCGTCGTGCAATGGCCTCCAGCCTGGCGACGAGCTCGAGGCAGCGGACCGGTTTGATCATGAAGTCGTCTGCGCCTTGGCGTAACACGCTCACCACGTCTTCCTCGCGGACTGCTGCGCCGGCGACGAGGATGGGTATGGACGAGTGTTCGCTGCCGCGGATGCGCTTCAACACTTCCGCGCCACTGATGTCCCAAAGATTCCAGTCGAGCACGAGCGCATCGAAGCTGCCCTGATTCAGGGCGCGGATCATGGCGCTGCCTCGATCGAAGTGTTGGCCGCGGTGGCCCCCGCGCCGCAGATAACGGTCGAGCAACTGCGCCTGGGAATAATCGGCGTCAGCGATGGCCACGCGCATGGCGGCTGGGCCGCCATTGTTCTGAGCGCGCGTCGCGCGTGAGGAGGCTGCTTCCGGTTCCGGTGCGATCAAAGTGGCTGGTATTCCGGGAGAGTGGATGTCGGAGACAGTACAGACACGAGCAGCCCGTGACTGTGCGCTACCGCACACAAGACAAGAATCAAGAATATAGACTCGATCCCGCGCTGAAGACCGGTCGACGAGCGCCAACAACTCCACGTGGACCTATGTGCGTCAGCGCACGGACCCGGCGCGGTGTTTGGCTCACCATTGCGCAGTGATGCGCTCGATGGCTGAGCCGACAAAGCCGGCAACGCATCCTCGGTGCGCTCATCGGTGGCTGGCTTTTCAAGGGCTTCGGCATGGCAGGTGTAACCGGCTTGAATCTCTACAGCCTGCTCGCGGTGGTTGTCGGCGCAGCCGTGTTCGTCGTGCACCACGCTCTTTTCCGGCGGGCTCTCTAGAAGACCGCACGCGCCGATCGAAGATCGGTCGCTGCCCACCTCATCGCTAGGAGAAAGAAAATGTTGGGAACTGTGCTCTTGGTTGTCCTGGTTCTGCTGCTGATCGGTGCGATTCCAAGCTGGCCCCACAGCCGCAGTTGGGGTTACGGTCCGAGCGGAGTGCTAGGCTTGATTGCCGTCGTCGTGCTCGTGCTGCTGGTGATGGGACGGCTATGACCGGATCGATCCCAGGCGCCGCGCAGGAACGGCAGGCGCGGGTTGCAAGCTCGCTGGCCAAGGTCTAAAGGGCGCGTGGCTTCGGGTTCATCCGGATCAAGCAAGCGAAGTTGAAGGCAGGTAGCGGAATCATCTTTCGGGCGCTGTCGCGGGCGCGGAGGCGTGTTCGCGTGTCCGGCTCTGCCGGGCAGTACGCTGACGAAGAGTTGCCGCTCAGGTCGGAGCTATTCAGCGCCGACCAGATGGAGCAGCACGGCAAGAGCCTCGCTGCTGCTCACAAATTGACTCCGAGACACACTGCGGACCGGCTCCTGCCGAGGCTGGCGGCGAACGAAGGCGTCTTGGTCGGTGCCTGTAATCTACTCACGGCGGCGGTCGCGGCGAACCGCCGGATCACCCCGGCCGGCGAATGGCTCCTCGACAACTTCTATCTGATCGAAGAGCAGATCCGCACATCCAGGAGACATCTGCCGAGAGGCTATAGCCGCGAGCTGCCGCGGCTGGCTCAGGGTCCATCGGCCGGGTCGCCTCGTGTGTACGACCTCGCCCTGGAGATCATCTCGCACGGCGATGGCCGGGTGGACACCGAAAGTCTCAGCCGTTTCGTGGCGGCCTATCAGACGGTCACCGCGCTCACGTTGGGCGAGCTGTGGGCGATCCCGATCATGTTGCGGCTCGCGCTGATCGAGAATCTGCGACGAGTCGTGGCTAGGACGGCCGCCGGCAGGGTCGACCGCGATCTCGCGGAATCCTGGGCCGACCGGATGACGGCGATGGCCGAACAAGATCCCAAGAGTCTGATTCTGGTCGTCGCAGATATGGCGCGGTCGAACCCGCCGATGACCACCCCGTTTGTTTCGGAGCTCGTGCGGCGCCTGCAAGGACAGAGCGCGGCTCTGGCGCTGCCATTGACCTGGATCGAGCAACGGCTCTTCGAGTCGGGTATGACGATCGAGCATCTGGTGCAGTCGGGCAACCAGCAGCAGGCTGCCGACCAGGTGTCCGTCAGCAACAGCATCGGCAGTCTCCGGTTCCTCGGCGCGACGGACTGGCGCGAGTTCGTCGAAGCCATGAGCGTAGTCGAACAAACGTTGCGCGAAGATCCCGGCGGCGTCTACGGCGCGATGGACTTCGCCACGCGTGATCGTTACCGCCATGCGGTGGAGAAGCTTGCGAAGGGCAGCCGCCTGAGCGAAGCCGAGGTGGCGCACCAGGCGATCCGCCTCGCACATGAGGGCGTTGAAGAACATTCCGGCGATACGCGGGCGGCGCATGTCGGGTTCTACCTGATCGACAAGGGTTCGCCACGGCTCGAGCGCAATGCGCAGGTGCGGCTGTCCACCTCGGAGGCCATGAGCAGAACCGCGCGTCGGTCCGCGCTGCCTCTGTACCTCGGTGCCATCGCGCTCATCACCGCACTCCTGGCCGGCGCTCTGCTCGCGCGGGCGTATGAAAGCGGAGAGCCCGACTGGATGCTCGTGATCATCGGCGTCCTCTCGGTGTTGTCCATCAGTGAGCTGGCCGTAGCGCTCGTGAACTGGCTCGCGACGGTGCTGGTGATGCCGCGTCCGCTGCCACGCATGGACTTCTCGTCAGGGATTCCGCCCGGATCCCGTGCACTGGTGGTGATCCCGACCCTTCTCACCAGCGCTCAGAACATCGACGAGCTCGTCGAAGCGCTCGAAGTCAGATTCCTCGCCAACCGGGACGAGAACCTCTACTTCTCGCTGTTGACCGACTTTCGCGACGCGCCCGAGGAAACGCTGCCCGAGGACGGTCCGCTGTTGCAGCTGGCCGAGCAGAGAATCGAAGAGCTGAACATCAAGTACAGGAGCGCGCAGGACGACGTCTTCTTCCTGTTCCACCGCCCACGCCGCTGGAATCCCCGCGAGCGGGTCTGGATGGGCTACGAACGGAAGCGCGGCAAGCTCGCGGAGCTCAATGCGCTTCTGAGAGGCGGCTCTGACTGGAGCTTCTCTCTCATCGTCGGCGCGGTAGCGGTCCTGTCGGACATCAAGTACGTGATCACGCTGGACACGGACACGCAGCTGCCGCGCGACTCCGCGCGGCAGTTCGTCGGCACGCTGGCGCACCCGCTGAATCGGGCGCGCTACGATGAAAGCAGGCGCCGCGTCGCCGAGGGCTACGGCATCTTGCAGCCACGCGTGGCCGCGAGCCTGCCGGGTACGAACCGGTCGCGGTATGCCCAATTGCATGGCGGCGACCCTGGCATCGATCCGTATACGCGCGCGGTTTCCGACGTGTACCAGGACGTGTTCGGGGAAGGCTCGTTCATCGGCAAGGGAATCTACGACATCGATGCGTTCGAGCATGCGCTGCACGGACGCTTGCCCGAAGACCGGATCCTCAGCCACGATCTGCTGGAGGGCTGTTACGCCCGCGCCGGCCTGCTGAGCGACGTGCAGCTGTACGAGGAGTATCCGTTCCGCTACAGCGACGATGTGAGCCGCCGGTATCGCTGGATGCGCGGCGACTGGCAGCTCGTCGGTTGGTTGCGCGAGCGCGTGCCCGGGCCGAACGGGAGCCGAGAGAAGAACCCGCTCTCAGCACTGTCGCGGTGGAAGATCTTCGACAACCTGCGGCGCAGCGTCGTGCCCGTGGCGTTGACTCTCCTTCTGCTACTGGGCTGGACTATGTTGTCGTCGCCCTGGCTCTGGACCTTGTCGGTGCTGGGGATCCTGGTGATTCCCACCTCGAGCGCTGCCGTGGTGGAGCTGTTCCGCAAGCCGAAGGACGTGCTGCTCGGTCAGCATCTCGATGCGGCCCTGCGCTCAGCCGGCCGGCGCCTCGCTCAGGCGGCCCTTACGCTGGTGACCCTGCCGTACGACGCATTCCTGAGCGTGCGTGCGATTGCGCGCACGCTGCTGCGCGTGCTCGTCACACGCAAAGGATTGTTGGAATGGAATGCATCCGGCAGCCAGGAGCGGAATGGACCCACGGGCCTGCTCGCATACCTGCGCTCGATGTGGATCGCGCCAGCCGTCGCTTGCGGCGCCGGTGCCTATCTCTCGACGTCGGAACCGGGCGCAATGGCTGTGGCCGCGCCGGTACTGTTCCTCTGGTTTGCGGCGCCCGTCATTGCCTGGTGGATCAGCCGTCCGCTGGCCGAATCCAGAGCGGAGCTCGCGCCCGATGCGACGCTCTTCTTGCGCAAGGTGGCGAGAAAGACCTGGGCGTTCTTCGACACCTTCGTCGGCCCGCAAGAACACTGGCTGCCGCCGGACAACTATCAGGAGCGTCCGGTTGCCACGCTGGCGCATCGCACTTCGCCAACCAATATGGGGCTGGCATTGCTCGCGAATCTGTCGGCATACGACTTCGGCTACATCCCGTCCGGGCAACTCGTCGAGCGCACCGCGAACGCGCTGCGTACGATGGAAATGCTCGAACGGCACCGCGGGCACTTCTACAACTGGTACGACACGCAGTCGCTGAAGGCGCTCGCGCCGCTCTACATCTCGACCGTAGACAGCGGAAACCTGGCGGGCCATCTCTTGACTCTGGCGCCAGGTTTGCGCGCGCTACCCGATGACAAGATCCTCGGCGCACGCGTGTTCGAAGGCTTGCGCGATACGTACTCGATCGTGCTGGATGCGGTCGATTCAGGCGGACGGGCCGGGCTCGCTTCGCTGCGAACGGCGCTCGAGTCCGCGTGCAGCTTGTCGCCGAGCACTCTCGCAGCGGCATGGACGTGCCTCGATCGGATTGGCAGCGCCGCCGCCGATCATGCCGGCAACCTCGCTACGGTGCCCGAGAGCGAAGCGACGTGGTGGGCACAGACGCTGACCCGGCAATGCCGGAGCGCGCGCGATGATCTGCAGTTTCTGGCTCCTTGGATAGTGCTTCCGCCTGCGCCGCCCGGACTGAGGGACCCGCCCCGCGACGCGAAGATCCCGACGCTGCGCGAACTGGCACGGCTCGAGTCGGAATTGTCGCCGACCACCGAAGGCGCACCCGATGTGCAGGCAACGGCTGAGCAGTCGAGCTGGTTGTCCGAGCATCGGCGGCTCGTCGCGCAGGGCAGCGCACGCGCCCGCGAGAGGATCGCTGCCATCGAGCGATTGGCCTCGGCGTCGAGCGAGCTCGCGCGCATGGAATACGAGTTCCTCTACGACGATTCCCGCCATCTCCTGACCATCGGGTACAACGTCCACGAGCACCGGCGCGACTCGGGGTACTACGATCTGCTGGCCTCGGAGGCGAGGCTGTGCAGCTTCGTCGCGATTGCGCAGGCGCAAGTGCCACAGGAGAACTGGTTCGCGCTCGGCCGCTTGCTGACCACCGCCGGCGGCGAGGCGCTGCTCATGTCGTGGAGCGGCTCGATGTTCGAATACCTCATGCCGCTGCTGGTGATGCCGACCTACAGCAACACGTTGCTCGATCAGACCTGTCGAGCGGCAGTCGACAGGCAGATCGAGTACGGCCGGCAGCGGGGCGTCGCATGGGGTATCTCGGAGTCCGGCTACAACGCCGTCGACGTTCATCTCAACTATCAATACCGCGCTTTCGGCGTGCCCGGCCTGGGCCTCAAACGCGGACTGGCCGAGGACCTCGTCGTCGCGCCCTATGCATCCGTGCTTGCGCTCATGGTGGCACCGGAGGAGGCGTGTGCGAATCTGGAGCGACTGAGCGCGGAGGGGCTCCTCGGCAAGTTGGGCTTCTATGAAGCGGTCGACTACACGCTATCGCGCCTGCCACGCGGACAGCACAGCGTGGTGGTGCGGTCCTTCATGGCGCATCACCAGGGCATGAGCCTGCTGTCTCTCGCCCATCTGCTCCTCGACCGTCCGATGCAGAAGCGATTCGAGTCCGACCCGCTGTTTCAGGCCACGCTGTTGCTGCTGCAGGAACGCATTCCGAAGGCGACGGCATTCGTGGTCCACTCCACCGAGCTGCCTGCGATCCGTGCGACCTCCGGCGGTCCGCAGACACCGGTGCGCGTACTCGACACTCCCGATACGGCGGTACCGGAAGTGCAGCTGCTCTCGAACGGCAGATACCACGTCATGCTCACCAACGCCGGCGGCGGCTACAGCCGCTGGAAGGATCTCGCGGTCACGCGCTGGCGCGAAGACACGACCCGCGACAACTGGGGCACGTTCTTCTACATTCGCGCCGCGGCGAGCGGGGAATTCTGGTCGACCGCCTATCAGCCTACGCTCAAACCGTCGGACGGCTATGAGGCGATCTTCTCGGAGGGGCGGGCGGAGTTCCGTCGCCGCGACCACGACTTCGAAACGCATACGGAGATCGTGGTTTCACCGGAAGAGGATATCGAGCTGCGCCGCGTTCGCATCATCAATCGCTCACGGACACGCACGACCATCGACATCACCAGTTACGCGGAAGTGGTTCTCGCGACGGCGGCCGCCGATTCGATGCACCCGGCGTTCAGCAATCTTTTCGTGCAGACCGAAATCATCCCTGATCGGCATGCCGTTCTTTGCACTCGGCGGCCGCGCTCGCTCGAGGAGAAGACCCCCTGGATGTTTCACCTGCTGGCCGTGCATGGGGTGGACGTCGGCGAGATCTCCTACGAGACCGATCGCATGCGATTCATCGGCCGCGGGAGCACGATCGAGGCGCCGCGCGCGATGCGCGAGGCTGGCATGCTTTCCGGCACCCAGGGCTCCGTGCTCGATCCGATCGTCGCGATCCGGTGCGAGATGACGCTGGATCCGGAACAGTCGGTGACCATCGACATGGCGTCCGGCATAGGCGAGACGCGCGAGGCGGTGGCGAGCCTGGTCGAGAAATACCAGGATCGGAGGCTCGCGGATCGGGTCTTCGAGCTCGCATGGACACATAGTCAAGTGGTGCTGCGGCAGATCAACGCGACCGAGACCGACGCACAACTCTATAATCGTCTTGCCAGCTCCGTGATCTATGCGAACGGCTCGCTGCGTGCCGAACCCGCGGTTCTGATCAAGAATCGGCGCGGGCAGTCTGGCCTGTGGGGCTACGCGATCTCCGGCGATCTGCCGATCGTATTGCTGCAGATCGGAGACCCAAGCCACATGGAGCTGGTGCGCCAACTCGTGCAAGCCCACGCCTACTGGCGGCTGAAGGGTCTCGCGGTCGACCTCGTCATTTGGAACGAAGATCACGCAGGGTACCGCCAGCAGTTGCAGGAACAGATCATGGGCCTGATCGCCTCGGGAGCGGAAGCCCATGCGATCGACCGGCCCGGCGGGATCTTCGTCCGCCTGGCGGAGCAGATATCGAACGAGGACCGCGTCCTGTTCCAGTCGGTCGCTCGCGCCATCATCACAGACGACCGTGGGACTCTCGAGGAACAGATCAGCCGTCGCGCGCCGGCGGAAAGTCGTGTGTCGCGGCTCGCGCCAACGAGAGCCCATCGTGCGGAGGTCTGGGCGGCGGGCGCGCTGCCACAGCGCAACCTGATCCTCTCCAACGGGCTGGGTGGGTTCGCTCCGGACGGCCGCGAATATGTGACCGCGCCCGTACCCGGCCAGAGGCCACCCGCACCGTGGGTGAACGTGCTGGCGAACCCGCAGTTCGGAACCGTGATCTCGGAGAGCGGACAGGCCTACACGTGGGGCGAGAACGCAAACCAGTTCCGCCTCACGCCGTGGCACAACGACCCGGTCAGCGATTTCAGCGGAGAAGCCCTCTACCTGCGTGACGAAGAGAGCGGACACTTCTGGTCGCCCACGTCGCTGCCGAGCCCCTCGACGATGCCGTATGTCAGCAGGCACGGCTTCGGTTACAGCGTCTTCGAGCACACGTCCGCTGGCATCTCCTCGGAGCTGTGGATTTACGTCGCCGTGGACGCGGCGGTCAAGTTCTCGGTGCTGAAGGTGCGGAACGAGTCGGGCCGCCGCCGCCGGCTCTCCGCCACCGGCTATGTCGAGTGGATACTGGGAGATTCGCGGTCGAAGTCTAGCATGCATGTGACGACCGAAGTCGATCCGAATAGCGGCGCGCTCCTTGCGCGCAACCCATACAACGCGGACTTTGGCGACCGGACCCCGTTCTTCGACGCGGACGATCCGGCTCGGACCTTCACCGGCGACCGCACTGAATTCATCGGGCGCAACGGCACGCTCGCGAGCCCAGCCGCCATGCGTCGGTCGCGGCTGTTCGGCAAGGTTGGTTCGGCCCTGGATCCCTGTGCTGCCATCCAGATCGGCTTCGAGCTCGCCGACGGAGAAGAGCGCGAGATCACCTTCAGGCTCGGCGTGGGACGAGATGCCGAGGCCGCACGCCGCCTCGTACGGCGTTTCCGAGGGTCCAGTGCCGCGCGCGCCGCGCTCGAAGCCGTACGTCAGTATTGGCAGCGCACGCTCGGCGCCGTTCAGGTCGAAACACCGGACGAATCCCTCAACGCGCTCACCAACGGCTGGCTGTTGTACCAGACCTTGGCATGCCGTGTCTGGGCGCGCAGCGGATACTACCAATCGGGCGGTGCCTTCGGCTTCCGCGATCAGCTGCAGGACGTGATGGCGCTGATCCACGCCGAGCCCAGGCTCGTGCGCGAGCATCTGTTGCTGTGTGCGAGCCGTCAATTCCGCGAAGGGGATGTCCAGCACTGGTGGCATCCACCGTCGGGCCGCGGCGTGCGCACCCATTGCTCGGACGACTACCTGTGGCTGCCATTGGCGACGTGCCGTTACGTTCTGAGCACCGGCGACACCGGCGTGCTGGATGAACCCGTGCATTTCCTCGAGGGGCGCCCGGTCAACGCAGAGGACGACTCCTACTACGATATGCCTGAGCGGTCCGACGAGGTCGCCAGCTTGTACCGGCACTGTGTACGCGCGATCGAGAGAGGACTCAGATTCGGCGTGCACGGGCTGCCGCTGATCGGCTCGTGCGACTGGAACGACGGCATGAATCTGGTCGGCAAGCACGGCAAGGGCGAGAGCGTCTGGCTGGCGTTTTTCCTGTGTGAGGTTCTCAAGCAGTTCGCCGCGCTTGCGCGTGCGCACGGCGATGCTGGGTTCGCCGAACGTTGCGAAGCGGAGGGAATTCGGTTACACGCGAGCATCGAGGAGAACGGCTGGGACGGCGAGTGGTATCGCCGCGCCTACTTCGACGACGGCACGCCGCTCGGGTCGCAGAGCAACGCGGAGTGCCAGATCGACTCGATCGCGCAGAGCTGGTCGGTGCTCTCGGGAGTGAGCGATGGTCAACGCTCGCGTCTGGCAATGGATGCACTGTACGAACGCCTCGTGCGAAAGGATGCTGCGTTGATTCAACTTCTCGATCCGCCGTTCGACAAATCCGATCTGGACCCCGGCTACATCCGCGGATACGTCCCGGGCGTGAGGGAAAATGGCGGGCAGTACACGCACGCCGCGATCTGGGCGGTGATGGCGTATGCCGCATTGGGCGACAACGCACGCGCGTGGGAATTGCTGGCCATGATCAACCCGGTGAACCACGCTCGATCGCACGGGGAGGCAGCGATCTACAAAGTGGAGCCGTATGTCGTCGCAGCCGACGTATATGCCGTGAAGCCGCACACAGGCCGCGGCGGATGGACCTGGTACACAGGCTCGGCCGGCTGGATGTATCGGCTGATCGTCGAATCCCTC
>Ga0070681_10001366_pt1 | contig 21345 bp, 17 predicted proteins | sample KBSC83BmetaG_FD_65650 | JGI IMG/M metagenome (GOLD analysis project Ga0070681, IMG submission 65650) | Corn rhizosphere microbial communities from Kellogg Biological Station, Michigan, USA - KBS C8-3B metaG | ecosystem: Host-associated > Plants > Roots > Rhizosphere | place: USA: Michigan... | reverse complement strand
TCGCCGTGCCGGAAAGCGTGCGCAACGCACGGTCGAAGCCGAGGATCAGCGACGTGAGCATGACGAGGGTTTGACAGGTCGAAGGCGCCGGCGCTCCCTGCGAATTGCGGACGGCGATCGCCCGAAAAAAAACGGGCGCCCGAAGGCGCCCGTTGCTCGATGCGAACGTGCTTAGAACAGATGGATCATGCCCAGCACGAAGCCGCCCGGCTTGCCGCCAATGCCGATCGGGTACGCGTTGATGTTGAACGTGTACGACGCGTTGGAGGCGTTGTTCAGCTTGACGTAGCCCGCGTAGACCTGCGTGCGCTTGCTGAACGGATACGTGTAGCTGATTTCGTACTGTTGCGACTTCGTATCCGGACCCTTCGCGAGGCCGCCGACGCGCTCGCCGTCCTCCGCGCTGCCCTTGCCGTTGCTGAACCAGCCGTAGAACGCGTACCACGTGCCGGGACCCATCGGGATCGTCGCGCTGACGCCCCACGTGTCGCGCTTCAGGTCGCCGGAGGGCGTGTCGTACTTCAGCCGCTCGTACAAGCCGGCGATGCGCACGACGCCGAAGTTGTAGCCGCCGGTCAGCGTCAGGTCGTAGTCGTTGAGATCCTGACCGCGAACCTTCTGGTTGCCTTCCGCGCCGAAGCCGATCTGGATCGGGCCGTTGTTGTAGATCGCGTTGCCGCCCCAGCTGTACGCGTGACGCAACTCTTCAGTGTGGTTGCCCGTGTTGGCACCCGTCGCACCCGAGCCGTCGCGCAGCGCGATCTGGCCGCTGAACGTGAGCCCGCTGAACGACGGCGAGTCGTAACGCAGCGAGTTGCCGAGACGCGCATCGAAGCCGCCGTCGGCCTTCGACAGCGTACCCTGCGCCCAGATGTCGGCCGTCGACAGGATCGACGTCGTGTACGTCGGAACGTTACCGAAGATCGGGTGCATGTCGTCGAGAGGCATCAGGAACTGGCCCATCTTGAACGTGCCCCAAGGTCCCTGGAAGCCGACGAACGTTTCGCGACCGCCGAGGTTGCCGCTGTTGGTGTCGCCGTTGATGCTCGATTCGATCTGGAAGATGGCCGAAAGACCACCGCCCAGCGCTTCGGTGCCGCGAACACCCAAGCGCGACGAGTTCGAGCTCAACCGGCTCACTGTCGGGTTCGAGCCGTCCGGCTGCCGACCATTCACGAATTCCAGGTCGACGTTGAGCCGGCCGTACAGCACGACGTTCGCAGTCTGCGCATGCGCAGCCAGCGGAGCGCCGAGAACGCCCGCGACGGCGACAGCAACGAGCTTCTTTTTCATTGAGTCTCTCCTCTATCGGAAAAATTTGGCAAGGAAACAGCCTTTTGCGCCTGCCATCGGACCTTCTCATTGCTTTGCGAGAAGTTGCGACTCATTGTGCCAAACGCGAGAAAGCATTGGCAAGGCGAGGTTGGGAACGCCTTCGTCACTCTTGCGCGCTGTTGTGCCGAAGCAACACGGGCCGCCGGGCCGCGGCCGGGCGTCCGCGGCGGCCGACATGCGCTAAAATCATGATCGCTAAGGGGAAATGCAGTGGGCTCCCCGCTTTCCCCCGCTTTGGGCCGCGGGACGGCCGTTTTTCCGAGATTACTCGGGCTTGCAGGGCGGCCGACGCGGCGAATTGCCTGTTTCCCAACCTCGTTCCTGACCAAAATCGGAGCCTGCCGTGGCGGCTCCGCCGCAGCCGATGACGCAGGCCCTGATCACCGCTCCGACGCTCGCGTTCGTCCTCGCGCTGGCGGGGATCGCGCTCCTGCAGCGGGCCGTCGGCGCGCTACCCCCCGACGTGCCGAATGCGCGCTCGTTGCACGCGGGGCCGGTGCCCCGCGCCGGCGGCTATGCGATCTGGCTGGGCTTCCTGTCGGCGGCGCTCGTGTTCGAGCCGGCGTTTCCCGGCGGCCTCATCGGCTGGTTGCCGCCGTTTCTTGCGCTTGCGGTCGTCTCCGGTCTCGACGACGCCAGGGAAGTGGGCGTCGTTGCGCGCCTGTCGGTGCACGCGGCGGCCGCCGCATGGGCGGCGGGCTTTATCGTGCGCGCGGGCGGCATCGCGATGCCCGATGCGCTGTTCGCAGCGGCATTCGTCGCGCTGGTCATCGCGTGGTCGTCGAATCTCTACAACTTCATGGACGGCACGGACGGACTCGCGGCGACGATGGGCGCCGTCGGTTTCGCAGCGTACGGGGCCGCCGCGCTCGCCGCGTCGCAGGACGGCGGCGCGGGTGCCCGCGCCGCGCCCGCGTTCTTCGCGCTCGCCGGCGCGATCCTGCCGTTTCTCGCGGTGAACCGACCGCGCGCGACGATGTTCCTCGGCGACGTCGGCGCGGTCCCGCTCGGCTACCTTGCGGCGACCTTCGGCATCGCGGGCATCGTGCAGCATCTGTGGCCCGCGTGGTTTCCGCTGCTCGTGTTCCTTCCGTTCATCGCCGACGCGACGTTCACGCTTGCGCGCAGGATCGCGCGCCGCGAGCGGCTTTGGGAAGGCCATCGCAATCACTATTACCAGCGGCTCGCGCTGCTCGGCGCCGGCCACCGGGGAACGCTCGCGATCTACGCGAGCCTGATCGCGGCCAGCGCGCTCACGGCGACGGTCCTGCGCGCCGCATCGCCGGACGCCGGCTGGTGGGCACTTGCCGCGTCATGCATCGTCTTAATCATGATGTTCGCGGCAATTGATTATCATTGGCGCAAGAAGACCGGCATCCCCTCGCCACGATGACCCACCGGCTTAACTGGCGCGCCTCCCTCGCTTTCGTCCACGACGTCTGCATGGCCGCCATCGCGTGGGTCGGCATCTACTGGCTGCGCTTCAACCTCGACCTGCGCGAGCCGTTCCTCTCCGACATGTGGTCGACCCTCGCGTGGATCCTGCCGCTGCAGGCGGCGATCTTCCTGTCGCTCGGCCTGTATCGGGGCCTCTGGCGCTTCGCAAGCCTGTCGGACCTGCAGCGGATCGTCTGCGCGGCGGGCCTCGGCGCCATCGTGATTCCGCTCGTGCTCGTCATGCTGCGGCTCAACGCGATCGTTCCGCGCAGCGTGCTGTTCTTCTACCCGATCGTGCTGATCTTCCTGATGGCGGGCTCGCGCTTCGCGTTCCGCCTGTGGAAGGAGCATAGGATCTACAGCCCGTTCGCGGCACTTGGCGAGCCGGTGATCGTCGTCGGCGCCGGCGAGGCGGGTGCCCGGCTCACCGAGGAAATGTCGCGCAGCCGTCAGTGGCGCGTCGTCGGGCTGCTCGACGACGACGCGACGAAGCAGGGACGGCTGCTGCGCAACATCAGCGTGCTCGGTCCGATCGCCGAGCTCGGGCTATGGACGCGCAAGTACGGCGTGCGCAAGGTGATCATCGCGCTGCCGTCGGCGAATCACGCGGTGCGAAGGCGCGTTGCCGAAATCTGCGCCGCCGAGCACGTGGAGGCGCTGACCGTGCCGGCCTACGAGGACCTGATCTCGGGCCGCACGCCGCTCACGATGGTGCGCACCGTCGAGCTCGACGACCTGCTCGGGCGCGACCCCGTTGTGCTCGACAACGCCGGCATCGCCGAATGGCTCGGCAACCGTGTCGTCATGGTGACCGGCGCCGGCGGCTCGATCGGCTCCGAGCTCTGCCGGCAGATCGCACGCTTTCGTCCCGCGCGCCTCGTGCTCTTCGACATCTCGGAGGCGGCGCTCTACGAGATCCGCACCGCGCTCGTCGACGCGTTCCCGCAGCTCGGCGTCGCGTCGATCGTCGGCGACGTCAAGCACGCCTCGATCGTCGAGGCGACGCTGTCGCGCGAGCGGCCCGACGTCATCTTCCACGCGGCTGCCTACAAGCACGTGCCGCTGATGGAGGAGACGAACTGCTGGCAGGCGGTGCGCAACAACGCGTACGGCACGTGGGTGATCGCGCGCGCGGCGGTCGCGGCGAAGGTCGAGAAATTCGTGCTCGTGTCGACCGACAAGGCGGTCAATCCGACGTCGGTGATGGGCGCGACGAAGCGGATGGCCGAGCAGGTGTGCCAGAGCCTGCAGGATGGAACGACGCAGTTCGTCATCGTCCGCTTCGGCAACGTGTTCGGCAGCGCCGGCAGCGTCATTCCGCGCTTCGCCGAGCAGATCGGGCGCGGCGGTCCCGTTACCGTCACGCATCCGGACATCACGCGCTTCTTCATGTCGTCGGCGGAAGCGACGCAGCTCCTGCTGCAGGCCGGATTGCAGGGCAGGGGCGGGGAGATCCTGACGCTCGACATGGGCGACCCGGTGCGCATCGTCGACCTCGCGCGCGACATGATCCGCCTCTACGGCGCCGATCCCGACCGCGTGCCGATCGTGTTCATCGGGCTGCGCCCGGGCGAGAAGCTCTACGAGGAGCCGCTCGCTTCCGAGGAGGCGACGAAGCCCACGCGGCATCCGAAGCTGCACATCGCGCAGGCGCGCGCGGCCAACCGCGACGCGGTCGGGCAGATGGTCGCGTGGTGCGAGCGCGACCGCGTATCCGACGACGGCGAGGTGCGGGCGCGGATGCGCGCGTGGATCCCCGAGTACGCGCCCGTCCCGGGTGCCTCGCTCAAGCCGATTCCGACGGATGCGGAGCAGGCGGTGACGGTGCCGCTGCGCGCGCAGCGGCGGCGCTGACGGCCGCGTCGTCCGAAAGCACGGATGCGGCGAGCGTGCGCAGCGACTGCGCGAGCACGCGCTCGCGGCGCACGCCGTAGCCCAGCAGGAACGCGGTCGTCGCCCAAAGCTCCTTCGCGTTGCTGCGGAAAAGGAAGTCGTCGGTCAGGTCCTTCGCGGTGAATCCGGCGAGCACGGCAAGCCCCGCGATGCCGACGAACGCCAGCGTATCGTCGCGCGAGCGTGCGAAGCGCACGTAGCGATAGCCGAGCGCGGCGATGAACGCGATGAACGCCAGCATGCCGATCGCGCCGGTCTGCAGCCATTGACTCATGAACACGTTGTGCGCGTGCGCGAGCAGCGGGTCGCCGGTTTCGGAGACGAGCTCGGAGGCGAGGATCCGGCGCCCGAAGCCGTAGCCGATCAGCGGCCGCGTTTCGATCCGCGTCGCCAGATGCTCCCAAAGCTCGAGCCTTGGATCGCGCTCGATCGACATCGCGACGTCCCCCTTCGCCGCGACGCCGGCACGGTCCTCCAGCGCGTCCGCGAACGCGAGGCCGAGCACGACGACGAGGACGGCGAGCGGCGCGAGCCAGCGCAGCGGTGTGCGGACGAACGTCTGCGGCCAGCGCAGTGCGCCGGCGAGCGAGACGGTCGCGAACACGGCGGCGAGCGCGACCCACACGACACGGCTTTCCGTCATCCGGGCGGTCGCGATCATCAGCGCGAGCAGCAGGAGTCCCGCCGCGACCGGCCGCGGACCACCGCCGAAGCCCGCCGGCGGCGGCACGATCAGCGCGAAGAGAAACGGCGCGACGAGCACAGTCCACGTCGCCCATTCGCCGACGCCGTGATGCACGCGTCCCGCGTTCCACGTTCCGGCGACGAGCTGCATCGCGACCGCGAGCAAGGCGAAGAATGCGAAGCTCGCGAGCGCCGCGCCGATCAGCACGCGCAGGCTCGTGGCGTCGCGCGCGGCGACGTAGAAGACGAACATCACGAGCAGGCTGTCGATCACCTCGCGCGAGAACTGCGCGCGCGAGTAGCGGGCGTCGATCGACCACACGAGCGACGCTGCGCACCAGAGCGACCACACCGCAAGCGGCACGAGGATCGCGCTGCCGGCCAATGGAATGCGCGTCGCAGGATCCCGCGACGCGAGGGCGAACGCAGTCACGGCGCACAGCGCGGCGCCAGCGAACGTGACGGAAACGGCGAAGGTCGCCGCGTTCGTCGGTTGCAGGAACAGATACGCGGCTGCGAATCCCAGCAGCCAGCGGTTGATATGATCGGTCATCGACTGCCGGAAGCGGCGCTCGCCACCTCTTCAAGGGTCGTCGGCTACTGCCTCCCGCGAGGCGGCGATTCTAACAACCCATCCCGGATCTCGATTGACCGCGAAAACGAGCGTCGATTCGCTGCGGTCTCCGGCGGGCCCCCTGCGGGCGCCGGCGCTTGCGCACGCACGAGGCGCGCGCACGCTGCGCGTGCTGATCGTCAAGCGCGACAAGCTCGGCGACCTGTTGCTCACGACGCCGGTGCTGGCGCGCCTTGCAGCCGACGTCCCGAACGCCGAGATCCACGTTCTCGCCAACGACTACAACGCCTGGGTCGTGCGCGGACATCCGGGACTCGCGCGCACCTGGACCTATGCACGCGCCCGCGAGGCCGGACAGCTGCGGATTCGCGCAGCGCTGTCGCAGGTGCCGCTCTTCTGGCGGCTGCGGCGCGAGCAGTTCGACTTCGCGATCATGATGGGCGGCGACGAGTCGCATCGCGGCATTCGCCGCGCGATCGCGAGCGGCGCCTCGCGCGTCGTCGCGTATGCGCGCGATCCGCGCCGCTACGGGTCGCTCCTGACCGATCCGATGCCGTTGCCCGACGATGGACACGAAGTCGAGCGGATGATCGCGCTGCTCGCGCCGCTCGGCGTGCGCATTGGCGGTGCGCCGCTCGACGCGCCGGTGTTCGAGCTGCCTCCTGATGCGCGTGCGTTCGCGAGCGAGTTCCTGCGCGCGCGCGGCTTGACGGCGCGGTCGTACGTCGTGATCGGCGTCGGCGCGCGACGTCCGAAGAAGCAGCCGACCGCGGAGCAGGTCGTCGCCTGGTCGACGCGGCTTTACGAGCGCCACGGCCTCCACACCGTGTTCATCTGGACGCCCGGCGCCGCGCACGATCCGCGCTATCCGGGCGACGACGCGCTCGCGCAAAGCGTCGTCGACCGCGATCTCGTTCACCTGCATCCGTTCCGCGGTCCGATTCGCGAGGCGCTCGGCCTCATCTTCGCCGCGCGAACGTCGATCATCCCCGATTCGGGACTCATGCATTTCGCGGCCGCGAGCGAAGGCGGCGTGCTCGGGCTCTTCGCGGATCCGGCCGATTCGGCGCCGGCGGCGCGCTGGGCGCCGCTGGGGTCGCGTGCGCGCCATCTCGAAGCGGTGAAGTGCGTCGCGGAGCTCGACGACGACGTCGTGTTCGCCGCGCTCGCGCCGCTGCTCGACAAGTAGCTACTTGGGGCTGCCGTAGAGATACGGATTGAGCGTCGGGTCGTTGTACATCTTGAACTGCCGGTAGATGCGCCAGAACGCGCGGCCGGCGGCGGCGCTCGCGAGCAGCGTGTCGAAGCAGCGCGCCAGGTCGTCGCGCTGCAACGAAAGCCGCGCGAGCTTGTCGCGGCATTGGCGAACGTGCTCGTCGCCCGCATCGTCGCGCAGCGTCTGCGCGCGCATGTGATGGATCTTGAGCGCGAGGATCGACAGCCGGTCGACGATCGATCCGGCAGTCTCGGAGTTGTGCCATGCATCCGGCCTTGGCACGACACCGGCAAGCGCCGCGAGCAACGCCTCGTCGATGCGCTCGATCGCATCGTTGCGCCGCTGGTTGCAGCCGTCGATCGCGCGCTTGTTCGCGGCGATCGCGTCGGCGGGCACGTCGGTTCTGCGCGCCTGGTCCTCCTCGTGCCACAACAGCATGTTCGAGCGATGGTTCGTCGCGATCGACGCCCATGGCTCGCCGGCGCCGGCGAGACCGTCGTCGAAGCCTTTCGCGATACACGCGGCGTGGAACGTAACGATCGCGCGCGCATCGAGCGATCCGAATGGAGACGTCATGGCAGTTCCTTCAGGAGCTCGTCGATCGCCGCGACGACCGCCGTGACGCGGATCGCCGGCATGCACAGATGGCTCGGGCATTCGGCGACGCTGCGGCCGCAGCGTCGCACCCAGTCGATGTCGCGCTTGAAGAGCACATGCTGATCCCGGCACGCGAACGGCTCGACCGTCACCGCGCGATAGGGCGCGTTGCGCCAGAATTCGCCGGCGCCGCAAAGCAATGCGGACCCGGGCCCGAACAGCGCGACGGTCGGCACGCCGACGACGCGGCCGAGATGCGCGACGCCGGTGTCCGGCGCGACGAGGAGCCGCGCCTGCGCGAGCAGGTGCCACAGTTGCGCGAGGTCGAGCCTTCCCGCGTACGAGCGAAAGCGCCCTTTCGGATCGACCGCGTCGACGATCGCCCGCTCGCCGCTGCCGGCGGACCAGACGGGCACGATGCCGCGTCCTTCGACGTCGCGCGCAATCGCGCGCCAGCGCTCGGGAAGCCATTGCTTAAGCGGCGAGCTCGCGCCGACGTGCAGCACTGCGTACGGCGCATCCGGCATCGCGAACGCGTCGCAGCGCGGCGCGTGCCATTCGCCGGTGCGAAACGGCGCCGGCGGCTCGCCGTCGATCAACTGCGCGACGAGATCACCCCAGGCGGCGGGACGCGCCGGATACGGGAGCTGCCGGTCGACGTGCCAGCTCTTGACGGCGGGGCGGTCGCCGCCGAATGCGACGATGTGACGCGCGCGCATCGCGGCGGCGAGCCACGCGTAGCGGTTGTCGCCCGGCACGAGTGCCAGATCGAACGGCGCTTCGGCGAACAGCGCGCTTGCCGAGCGCCGCGGATCGAACGCCAGCGCGCGCACGCCGTAGGGCTTCGTCGCATAAAGCGGCGCGATGGCGTCGGCCACCGTCATCGCGATGTCGGCGTCGGGATATTGTGCGCGGAGCTTCTTGACGAGCGGCGTCAGCATCAGCGTATCGCCGAGCAGCAGGTGATGCGCGATCAGGATGCGGCGCGGCGCCGCCGGCGCCTGCCGCGCGCGTTCGCGCAGCAGCGCGCGGGCGACGACTTCCACGCGTCCGCGCAACCGGTGCCCGACGGCGGCGTTCACGGGTTGCATTGGCCGACCGCCTCGTGAAACACGCCTTCCATCCGATCGAGCATCGTGGCGAGCCCGTAGCGGGGCACGACGAACGCGCGGGCGCGCTCGGCCATTCGCGCCGCTTCGTCTGGCGCCTCGAGCATCGCGTCGATCGCCTGCGCAAGCGCGGCCGCGTCCTCGCGCCGCACGATGCGCGCGGTCTCGCCGTCGCGTGCGATCTCGGCGATCGCGCCCGCGTCCGTCGTGACGCAGGGGATCGACGAGAACATCGCCTGCAGCAGCGCCTGCGGGACGCCTTCGTTCGCATACGACGGCAGCGCGAAAACGTCGAGCGCGGCGAGCCACGGCGCGACGTCGGCCTGCTGTCCGGCGAACGTCACGCGCTCCCGCAGATGCAGCGCGTCGACCTGCGCCTCCAGCGCGGGCCGCTGCGGACCGTCGCCGACGATCACGAGCCGCGCGTCGCGATGACCGAGCGCGCGCATCGCGTCGACCGCGAAGCGATGGCCTTTCCAGCTTCGCAGCGTCGCCACGATGCCGATCAGCCGCGCGTCGAGCGGCAAGCCGAGCTCGCGCCGCGCATCGTCACGGTCGCGCGGTCGGAACATGGCATCGTCGATGCCGGTCGGCACCGAGTCGACGCGCGCGGGATCGAGGCCGTTGTCGCGGATGAGCTGGGCGCGCAACGCCTCGCCGGTCGTGACGACGCGTGCGCTCGCCGTCCGATAGAGCCAGCGGGTCGCGCGGTCGTTCGGCACGGCGATCGACACGTGGCGCGTGCGGACCAGCGCCGGCGCAGGACGGCGGCGCTTGCGCAGCCATTCGCACGCGAGCGCCGCGAGCCACGCGTCGGTCGAGCTGTGCGCGTTGACGACGTCGACCGGATCGTCGGCGAGACGCTGCGCGAGCCTCGAGATGCCGTGCAGCCGCTTGCGGCCGATCGGCAGCGCGACGACCGGCACGCCGAAGCGCGACGCTTCGGACGCGATGCGCGCGTCGGGCGCGGCGTAGACGACGACGTGATGGCCGCGACGGATGAAGCCCTGCGCCTCGGTGAGCGTGCGGATCTCCTGTCCGCCCCAGCCCATCGACGATTCCGTGTGAACGATGCGGAGGAAACCCGCCACCCGCTCAGGCGGCGAGCGACGCCGCCGCGAACTGCATCCGGTGCAGCTTCGCGTAGACGCCGCTTCGCGCGAGCAGCGCCGCATGGCTGCCTTCCTCGACGACGCGGCCCTGGTCGAGCACGACGATGCGGCCCGCGTGCTCGATCGTCGACAGCCGGTGCGCGATGACGATCGTCGTGCGCCCCTGCATCAGCGTGTCGAGCGCCGCCTGCACCTGCCGCTCGGATTCGGAGTCGAGCGACGACGTCGCCTCGTCGAGAATCAGGATCGGCGCGTTCTTCAGGATCGCGCGCGCGATCGCGATGCGCTGCCGCTGGCCGCCCGACAGCCGCACGCCGTTCTCGCCGACCGGCGTGTCGAAGCCCTGCGGCATCGCGCGGATGAACTCGAGCGCGTGCGCGGCGGCCGCGGCGCGCTCGATCGCCTCGCGCGGCGTGTCGGCCATTGCGCCGTACGCGATGTTCGCGGCGATCGTGTCGTCGAACAGCAGCACGTCCTGCGACACGAGCGCGATCTGCGCGCGCAGGCTCGCGAGCGTCAGCGTCGTGATGTCGTGGCCGTCGACGAAGAGCCGACCGGCCGTCGGCTCGTAGAAGCGCGGGATCAGGTTGACGAGCGAGGTCTTGCCGCTGCCCGAGCTGCCGACGAGCGCGACCGTCTCGCCGGGCCGCACCGACAGCGACACGTCGCGCAGCGCCTCGCGCTCGACGCCCGAATAGCGGAGCGACACGTGGTCGAAGCGGAGCTGACCCGCCGCACGCTCGAGGGCGATCGTGCCTTCGTCGGGCTCGACATCGCGATCGAGCAGACCGAAGATGCTTTCGGCGGCGGCGAGCCCGCGCTGGATCGCCGCATTGACGCCCGACAGCGACTTGATCCGCTCGAGCAGCGTGAGCAGCGCGACGACGTAGGACGCGAACGTGCCGAGGTCGAGCTTGCCCGAGTGGCTTTGCGACAGCGCGACCCAGACGATGACGCCGACGGCGATCGCCGCCAGGATCTGCGAGATCGGCGAGCTCGCGGCGCTCGCCGACGATTGCTTCGTCATCGACGTGCGCAGCGCGTTCGCGGCCTTCACCGCGCGCATCCGCTCGTACGCCTCGCCGCCGAACACGCGGACGATGCGGTGGCCGCCGATCATTTCCTCGAGCACGTGCGTCATCGCGCCGGTGCGCGTCTGCACGTCGCGCGCGATGCGGCGCAGACGCCGGCTGAAATAGCGGATGACGACGGCGACGATCGGCAGCACGAAGAACGTCATCAGCGTGAGCCGCCAGTTGATGTAGAGGAGCCAGACGAGGCTTGCGGCGATCGTCATCGAGCTGCGGATTGCCGTCGTGATCGTCCCCGATGCGGCCGACGCGAGCTGGTGCGCGTCGAACGTGAGCTTCGACTGGATCACCCCCGCCGGCGTCACGTCGTAATACGGCGTCGGCAGCTTGAGCAGCTTGTCGATCAGCGCGCGGCGCAGGTCGAAGACGACGCGCAGTCCCGTGTACGCCATGCCGTATTCCGAGATGTACGAGCCCACGCCGCGAAAGACGAAGACGCCGATCACCGCGAGCGGCAGCCACTGCGACTTCACCGGATCGGGGTCCTGGAAGTTGCGCACGATCGGGATCACGAGCATGGCCATGATCAGATCGCCGGCGGCGACGACGACCATGCCGAAGACCGCGACGCCGAACGCCCACCAGTACGGACGGACGTAGGTGAGGAGGCGTCGGTAGAGATTGAGCCCGGTCATCAGCCGCGTTACGACCGGGGAAGCGAGTCGGGCAAGGCTTGGAAATTCACCGCGAAGCCGCGGGCGAGGCCATTGAGCAGTATAACAGCGGTCACCCGGCGCCCTCGATCTGGCGGTCCGCCGCGCGTGCGCCCTGCGCGATGACTTCGGGGTCGAGGAGGTCGCGGTAGAGCGCGAGCAGCCGCGCCGTCATCGCCGCCGACGTGAGCGGCAGCACGGCGTTTCGCGCGTTGGCGCCGAGGCGCTTGCGCAGCGTCTTCTCGTGCAGCGCCTGCATGTGGCGCGCGAGCGCGTCGACGTCGCCGGGCGCGGCGACGAATCCTGCCTCGTGCTCGAGCGCAAGCTCGGCGGCGCCCGACCGCGTCGTCGTGACGATCGGCATCGCGCAGGCCATCGCCTCGAGCGCCGCATTGGGGCACGGATCGTAGAGCGTCGGCAGGACGAAAGCGTCGGCGGCGCCGTAGTACGGCCGCGGATCGGCCTGCGGACCGGTGAGCGTTACGCGACCCGACAGCTTTCGCGCGCGCGCCCGCGCCGCATAACGCGAAAGGTGGCGATCCTTGCCGACGACGATCAGGTGCGTGGGCGCCTCGAGCCTCGCGAGCGCGTCGATCGACGCTGCGACGCCCTTGCGCTCGAAGCCGGATCCGACCTGCAGGAAGACCGTCGCATGCTCGGGGATCCGCAGCCGCGCGCGAACGCGTGCGCGATGCACGCGAAGCGCCGGCGTGAAGACGTCGGACGCGACCGCGTTGTAGATGACGTGCAGCCGATCGGGCGGCAGGCCGAAGCGCCTCTCGATGTCTTCCCTCACCATCTTCGAATTGCAGATGACGGCGCGAAGCCGCGGGCCTTCGAACATCCGCCGCTCCATCGCGATGCGGAAGCGATGATGCGGATTGAGTCGCACGCCGAGGCGGCGCAGCGGCGAGAGATGGCGCATCCGTTCCTCGAGCCACGTCGCGTGGACGCCGTCGCCGGCACGGAACACGTCGCAGCACGGCAGCCGCTCGTGCGATTGGACGAGATCGGCGTCATCGCGATCGACGGCTTCGCAAACCGCGCGCGCGAAACCGGCGTCGCGCCAGAGGCCGCCGACGTGGAATGGATTGACGATCCGCGGCTCCATCCGCGTCGCGCCGCCGCCGGGCCACTCGCGCGTGTACAGCGTGACGGCAACGCCGTGCTCGATCAGGCTCGCGAGCGCGGCTTCGAGGAAGCGCTCGGCGCCTCCGAACGGCGTGTAGCGCTGCCGGATCAGCGCGATGCGCACGTCAGCGGATCGCCGCCGAAGCCGCGGCCGTCTCGGCGAGCAGCGCGCGCAACTCGGCGTGCACGTGCGCGACCGGAAGCGTCGTCAGGCATTCCGACACCTTGCCGCCGCCGCAGCCGTCGATGCCGCATGGCCGGCAGGGATGCTCGCGCGACACGACGACGCGACTCGCCACCATCCACGGTCCCCATTCGTGCTCACCGGAGGGGCCGAACAGCGCGAGTGTCGGCGTGCCCATAGCGGCGGCGATATGCATCGGTGCGGAATCGACGCCGAAGAACGCGCGCGCCGAGGCCGTCACGGCGGCAAGCTCCGAAAGCGACAACTTGCCGACGAGGTCGACGAGCTGCTCGCGCGTGCTCGGCGCGGTCGCTGCGACGATCGCATCGACGAGCGCGCGCTCGCCCGGGTCCGGCGCGCCGGTGACGACGATCCGATGACCGTCGGCCGCGACGCGGTCGAAGAGCGACGCGGTGCTCGCTGCCGGCCAGCATTTGAAAAGCCATCGCGATCCGGGGTGCGCGTGCACGAACGAATGCGCGTCCAATCCATGCTCGGCGAGGAGCGCTGCCGCGGATGCCTTCGCGTGCGCGCCGGGCACGAGCACGAGACGCTTGTCCGCGGCGTCGGGATAGACGCCGATACGCCGCAGCGCATCGAGGTTGGCTTCGACCGCGTGCCGCGGCGTGTTGCGCGGCAGCCGATAGAAGTGCGTGAACCGCCGCCGCCACCACCGGGCGTCGTCGCTGCGCTCGCGCGTCACCGCAAAGCGCGGCCGCAGCAGATGCGCGAGCGCGAGCCCGCGCGGATGCTCGGTCAGGTGGATCAACAGCTCGTAACGTCGCGCGCGCAAATCGACGAGCAACCGCCGCTCGGCCGCCGCCTGCGCGAGCATGCCGCGGCGCTTGACGTCGCGATCGATCGTGAAGAGACGCGCGATCGCCGGATGGTTCTCGAGCATCGGCGCCGTCTCGCGATAGACGAGCGCGTCGATCTCGAGATGCGGCGCCGCGCGGGCGAGCGTCGCGAAGACGGGCGAGGCGAGCAGCACGTCGCCGTGATGGCGCAGCTTCGTCACGAGCGCGCGACGGATCTCACGCAGCGGGACGGCGTCCGCCAGGTAGGACATGGGCGGCAACAATAGCAAATCGCGCGGCGCGGCGAAGTCGGCCTTGTCAGCGCTCACTCGTGCGCGAGCGCACGCGCGGCGCGGGCCTTCCGATTGGGGTTACAATCGCGGCGCATTTGTCCGGGATCTTCGTTCAATGCCCATCGATGCCGTCAACGCCGCCGTGAAGGCGCAGATCCTGGCCGAGGCGCTGCCGTACATCCGGCGCTTTCACGATCGCACGATCGTCGTCAAGTACGGCGGCAACGCGATGACCGAGTCGCATCTCAAGGCCGGCTTCGCGCGCGACGTCGTGATGCTGAAGCTCGTCGGCATGAATCCGGTGATCGTCCACGGCGGCGGCCCGCAGATCGGCGACCTGCTGACGCGAATGGGGATCCGCAGCGAATTCCGGCAGGGCATGCGTGTCACCGACGAGAAGGTGATGAACGTCGTCGAAATGGTCTTGGGCGAGCTGAACCAGGAAATCGTCGGCCTCATCAACCAGCAAGGCGGCAAGGCGGTCGGTCTCACCGGACAGGACGGCGCGTTCATCCGCGCGCGCAAGCTGCTGCTGAAGAGCGAGACCGAGCCGGGCGAGTTGATCGACATCGGTCTCGTCGGCGAGATCGAGCGCATCGACCCCGAGCTCATCACGCTGCTCGATTCGCGCGACTTCATCCCGGTCATCGCGCCGATCGGCGTCGGCGCCGAGGGCGAGGCCTACAACATCAACGCGGACCTGGTCGCCGGCAAGCTCGCCGAGACGCTTCGCGCCGAGAAGCTCGTGCTGATGACGAACACGGTCGGCGTTCTCGACAAGGACGGCAAGCTGCTGACGGGACTCACGGCGAGCGAGATCGACCGGTTGTTCGCCGACGGCACGATCCACGGCGGCATGCTGCCGAAGATCGGCTCGGCGCTCGACTCGGTCAAGAACGGCGTCAAGAGCTCGCACATCATCGACGGGCGCGTCGATCATGCGCTCTTGCTCGAAGTGCTGACGAACCAGGGCGTCGGGACGATGATCCGCGCCGACGACCCGCCGGCGCGCTTGGCATCGTGATGGACGCGCCAAAGCGGCCCGCGGCGAAGCCGGGCGAGCGGCGGCTGCAGATCCTGCAGACGCTCGCGACGATGCTCGAGGCGCCGCGCGGCGAGAAGGTGACGACCGCGGCACTCGCGGCGCGCCTCGACGTGTCGGAGGCCGCGCTCTATCGGCACTTCGCGAGCAAGGCGCAGATGTTCGAAGGGCTTATCGAGTTCATCGAGTCGACGATGTTCTCGCTCGTCAACAAGATCCAGGGCGAGACCGACGACGGCGTTGCGCAGGCCGAGCAGACGGTCGTGATGCTGCTTCGCTTCGCCGAGAAGAACCAGGGGATGACGCGCGTGCTGATCGGCGACGCGCTCGTGAACGAGGACGAGCGGCTGCAGGCGCGCATCAACCAGTTGACCGACAAGCTCGAGGCCACGCTGCGGCAGTCGCTGCGCATCGCGCAGGTCGCGAACGCGTGGCACGGCGACGCCACCGCCGATGCCGCGGTGCTGATGGCGTACGTCGTCGGCCGTTGGCAACTGTTTGCGAAATCCGGATTCAAACGTTCACCGCAGGATGGCTGGGCACTCCAACGCAAGTTCCTCTTCGGATGAACGCTTACCTTCGGTCGTTGCCGCTCGCGCTCGCCGCGGCGGCCGTCGCGCTGTCGGCGCTCGCGCAACCGCTGCCTTCGCCGCCGCCGGCGCAGGACGACACGCGGGCGCGCCCGCCGACAGTGCGTGCGCCGCTGCCGCCATCGCTTCCCGCCGACGCGCGAACGGTCGAGGTGCCTGCGCCGCCGCCGCTGCCCGCGCCCGCCCCGGGCGTGCTCGAGCGATCGGTGCGAGGCGCAGAGGCACGCGGCACCGACGTGCAGCCCTCGCGCTGGCGATCCGACCTCAATCAGCTCGACGCCGATTTGCGGTTGAGGCTTCTGACCGCCGACGCGCCGCCGGCGGCGTGGCTCGCGGGCGAGCTCGACAAGACCGACATCGCGTCACAGGTTCGCCATTACACCGATGCGCGGACGCTCGCGCCTCAGCAGCGGCTCTATCAGGCGTCGCTCGCAGCCGCCTGTCTCGTGCCGGTGCGCCCGCACGTGCTCGCGCCGTGTGATGCCGTCGACCGCCTCGCCGATTGGGCGCGCCGCGACGACGACAACGGCGTGCCGGCCGTGCTGCTCGCCGATCGCGCCCGCCAGCGCGGCGAGGCCGATTCGGCGGCGAGCTATGTCGAGGAGGCTGCGGGCCTGCCGCGCTTCGACGACTACTGGTCGCAGGGCGCGATTGAATGGTGGAATTACCTGCAGCCGCTCGCGCTGCCGTTCGATCCCGCGGTCAAGGCCAAGGCTGCGGCGAATTACGCCGCGTCGCGCGACCTGCGTTGGGCGGCCTCGCTGCATGCGCTTTGCATCGAGCAACCCGGTGCGCGCAGCGACCGGATGCGCGTCGCCTGCGCGAAGCTCGGCGATGCGCTGATGGCGCGCGGCGCGACGTTCGCGCTGCGTCGCGCGGGCGCCGAGATCGCCGATGCGAACGTCGCCGACGCAGCCGCGCGCGCGCACGTCCAGGCGAGCCGCACGCGGATCCTCGCGGCGACGACGAACTGCTCGCAGGCGCAACCCGATTTCAACGCGGCGCTCGAATCGGCGAGCGCCGAGGTTCGCGCCCGCGGCATCGAGCAGTTCGGCGCATGGGCGCGGGCGCAGGCGCGCGACGGCGAGGTCGGTGCGTGTCAGCGGCTCGCCGCGAAATAAGTGGGGTCAGAGACGACTTATCGGGCAACGCTCGCCGAATGGGTCGTCTCCGACCCCACTTATGTTCAGATCGAGCGAAGCGTCGACGGCGCGATGACGCAACCGGCGATGCGCCAGCGGCCGGCCTCGTCCTTGCGCATCTCGTAGATCGCGACGAGAACCGTCTCGTCCGCCATGACGAGCCGCTGCGGCTGCAGCGTGACGCCCTCGACGACGCCGCCTTCCAGGAACTCGGCGTAGCGCGCGGCAAGGAGCGGCGCGTAACTGTCGCGGACCATTGCGAGGAAGGTCGGCGCATCGCCGAAGCGTTCCTGTATCTCGGGAGCGGCAAACGAGAATGCGCGCGCCGCGTCGCCGGCGAGCAATGCATGGCGCTGCGCGTCGATGACGTTGCGGATCGCGGTCCACTCGGCCGGCGCCAGGCGCGCGTGGGACCGCGCGACCTCGGCGTCGTGATCGGTCGCATGCGGCGCGGCGCGTGGCGTTTCGTCGATCGTCGCGAAGCAGGCGAGCGCGATCGCGACGTGCGCGAGCATGCGCGAAAGCGCGTTCGCTGGACGAACGATTCGTCTCATTCCCGGCCCCCGCACACGGTGCACGCAGGATCCCGCGGCACGCGCAACTCGCGCCACTCCATCGCCAGCGCGTCGAGCACGAGGAGGCGCCCGGCGAGCGATTCGCCGGCGCCCGCCAGAAGCTTCAGCGCTTCGGCCGCCTGCGTCGCGCCCACGATGCCGACGAGCGGCGCGAACACACCCATCGTCGCGCAGCGCGTCTCCTCGATCTCGTCGCCTTCGCCGAACAGGCAGTGGTAGCAGGGGCTGGCCGGGTCGCGCGCGTCGAATACGGCGACCTGGCCGTCGAAACGGATCGCGGCGCCCGACACCAGCGGCTTGCGCGCGGCGACGCACGCGCGGTTGACCGCGTGGCGCGTCGCGAAGTTGTCGCTGCAATCGACCGCGACGTCGGCTTCGGCGACGAGCGTGGTCAGCGCCTCGGCGTCGACTCGCATTGCAAGCGGCCGCAGCGCGACGTCGGGATTGACCGCCGCGAGGCGCGCGACGGCCGCCTCGACCTTCGGCTGCCCGATGTCGGCCGTCGCGTAGAGAATCTGCCGCTGCAGGTTCGTGAGGTCGACGCGATCGGCGTCGCATAGCGTGATCGTGCCGACACCCGCCGCGGTCAGGAACTGCGCGACCGGCGCCCCGAGTCCGCCGACGCCGATCACCAGCGCGTGCGCCGCGGTGAATTTCTCCTGCGCATCGGGACCGAGTTCGTCGAGCAGGATGTGTCGGCTGTAGCGGAGCAGGTGCGAGTCGTCCATGGTCGTAAATCCTGCGCCCCAAACGACAAGGCCCGCGATCCGCGGGCCTTGGCTCGTTCGGCAGACGCCCTTATTGCGGTTTCGCCTGTGCCGATTGCAGCTTCGCCGACTCGAGCACCGGCAGGCCCTTCAAGTGGTTGATCGCCTGCTTGAGCTGGAAGTCGTCGTCGGACCCGAAGTCGAGCCGCGGTGGTAGCGCGTCGGTCTTGCCGCCGTTCTTGGGGATCGCCCTCGCGTCGGGCACGGCCGCCGCTGCGTCCTTGGCGGCCGCGACGCCGGGGGTCGCGGTGCCGTCGCCCGGCACCAGCAGGTGGTGGTCGAGATTGGCCTCGCGGATGCGGTTCGGCGAGTCGCGGCCGTCGTCGACGGCGATGTCGGGCTCGATGCCCTTCGCCTGGATCGAGCGGCCCGACGGCGTGAAGTAGCGCGCCGTCGTGAGCTTCAACCCGGTGTTGTTGCCGAGTGGCAGGATCGTCTGCACCGAGCCCTTGCCGAACGTTTGCGCGCCGAGCACGACCGCGCGCTTGTGATCCTGAAGTGCGCCGGCGACGATCTCGGACGCCGACGCTGTGCCTCCGTCGACGATGACGACCATCGGCACGGTTTTGATCCCTGGCGGCAGGTCGCGCAGGTAGTCGTCGCCACGGCGGACGTAGTTTTCGCGGTTCGCGGTGAGCCGCATGTGCGCGTCCGGCGTGCGGCCGTCGGTGTAGACGACGAGCGAGTCCTTCGGCAGGAACGCGGCCGACACGGCGACGGCCTGGTTCAGAAGTCCGCCGGGGTCGCTGCGAAGATCGAGCACGAGACCCTTGAGCGGCCCCTTCGCGTACAGGTCCTTGATCGCCTTCGCGAGATCGCTGCCGGTGTCTTCCTGGAACTTGCGCACGCGGATGAAGCCGTAGCCCGGCTCGAGCATCTTCGCGCGCACGCTCTTCACGTTGATTTCCTCCCGCACGACCGTGAACGTGAGCGGGGTGTCGACGTCCTTGCGCACGACGGTCAGCAGCACCGACGTGCCAGGCGCGCCGCGCATCTTCTCGACGGCTTTCGACAGCGGCATGCCGCGCGTCGCCATGTCGTCGATCTTGACGATCAGGTCGCCGGCCTTGATGCCGGCCTTGAACGCCGGCGTGTCCTCGATCGGCGAGACGACGCGGATCACGCCGTCTTCGACGCCGACCTCGATGCCGAGGCCGCCGAACTTGCCCTGCGTGTCGACCTGCAGCTCGTGGAAGGCTTCGGCGTCGAGGAAGTCGGAATGCGGGTCGAGCCCGTGCACCATTCCGTTGATCGCTTCCTTGATCAGCTTGTCGTCCGACACCGGGTCGACGTAGTCGGACTTGATCTTGCCGAAGACGGCGGAGAGAAGCTGCAGATCCTCGTACGGGATCGGCAGCCGCGTTTCGCGCTGCGCGAACACCGAAAGGTTCAGGCTCAGGAGCAACCCGAGCACCGCACCCGTTCCAATCCAGCCTGCCTTCTTCATGCTTTCGCGCATCGCTACCTCTGCTTCATCCTGTGTGGCCGCCGGCGTCCGCCCCTCGCGTCGGCACGGCGATGTTCGATCCGGCAAAAAGTATACGCCTGCCTTCGTCCCGCGATGGCAACCGTCCCTCGGGCGCCGCGAGGTCGCGGGCGCAGCGCGCAGGGTAAGTGCATCGGCGTTTGATCGAGCCTGCCTTGGAGCCGGCCGGTGGTCGGGATCCGACCGATGGACGGCGGTCGGGGCCGGCGCTCGGGGCTGCCGTTTGTCGTTTCGTGTCCGAGCGAGCGCTTTGTCCGCGTCGCGCCGACGAAGTTCCGCTACGCGCCTTCGAACCGCACGAGCGAATGCCCGGTCATCTCGGGCGGCTTCGGCAGTCCCATTACGGCGAGGAGCGTCGGCGCGACGTCCTGCAACGCGCCGCCGTCGGTCACCGTCGCGGGGCGGCCGACGTAGACGAAGGGCACCAGATTCAACGTGTGCGCCGTATGCGGCTGGTGCGTCGCGTCGTCGTGCATGCGCTCGGCGTTGCCGTGGTCGGCGGTGATCACGACGTCCATCCGATGCGCGCGCGCCGCGTCGACGACGCGGCCGATGCAGGCGTCGAGCGTCTCGATCGCCCGCTTCGCCGCATCGAAGTTGCCGGTGTGCCCCACCATGTCGGCGTTTGCGTAATTGCAGATGATCGCGTCATAGCGTTCGCTCGCGATCGCGTCCACGAGCCGGTCGGTGACCTCGATCGCGCTCATCTCCGGCTTCTGGTCGTACGTCGCGACCTTCGGAGACGGCACGAGGATCCGGTCCTCGCCCGGGTACGCGTCCTCGCTGCCGCCGTTGAAGAAGTACGTGACGTGCGCGTATTTCTCGGTCTCGGCGATCCGGAGCTGGGTCAGGTGCCGCCGCGCGATGTACTCGCCGAAGCCGTTCCCGATCGTCTGCGGCGCGAACGCGACGGGCAGCTTCGCGAATTCGTCGCCGTAGCTCGTCAGGCAGACGAAGCGCGAAAGCCTCGGCACGCGGGCGCGCTCGAAGCCGTCGAAGCCCGGATCGGTCAGCGCGCGGGTGAGCTCCCGCGCGCGATCGGCGCGGAAGTTCATGAACACGACGACGTCGCCGTCGGCCATCCGTTTCGTGCCGCCGTTCGCGTCGGCGATCGCGGTCGGCTGGACGAACTCGTCGCTCTCGCCGCGCGCATACGCCGCTTCGAGACCGGCGCGTACGCTTTTGGCGACGTGCGGCGCGCGCGCATCGACGAGGAGCGTGTACGCCTGCGCGACACGGTCCCAGCGCTTGTCGCGGTCCATCGCATAGTAGCGGCCGCAGATCGACGCGATGCGCGCGCTCCGATGGCGTTCGCAAAGCTGCTGCATCGTGTCGAGCGATGCGCCGGCGCTGCGAGGCGGCGTATCGCGGCCATCGAGGAACGCGTGCACGGCGACGTCCACGTTCGCATCGGCCGCCATGCTCACCATCGCCGCGATCTGCCGCTCGTGGCTGTGCACGCCGCCGGGGGAAAGCAGCCCCAGCACATGGAGCGTCGAGCCGTTCGTGCGCGCCGCGTCGACGGCGTCGACGAGCGCCGGATTGCGCGCGAACTGCCCGTCGCGGATCGCGACGTCGATGCGCGTGAAATCCTGGTAGACGATGCGGCCCGCGCCGATGTTCAGGTGGCCGACCTC
>Ga0070681_10001364_pt1 | contig 21350 bp, 18 predicted proteins | sample KBSC83BmetaG_FD_65650 | JGI IMG/M metagenome (GOLD analysis project Ga0070681, IMG submission 65650) | Corn rhizosphere microbial communities from Kellogg Biological Station, Michigan, USA - KBS C8-3B metaG | ecosystem: Host-associated > Plants > Roots > Rhizosphere | place: USA: Michigan... | reverse complement strand
GCGTTGAAGCTGCAAGCCAGCGCCCTCGCGCATAAAAGCGATGCCGGCGGCGTCATCCTCAATCTCGCCGGCGAGGCATCGCTCGATGCCGCTTGGGCGAAGCTCGAGGGGGTGGCGCGGGCGCGTGGCCTTGCGATCGAGGGCGTGCTGGTCGAGCAAATGGCCAAGCAAGGCATCGAGACGATTGTCGGCGCGCGCCGCGATCCGCAATGGGGTCCGGTGATGCTGGTGGGCCTCGGCGGCATTTGGGCGGAGGCGTTGAGCGATGTCCGCATTCTGCCGGTCGGGCTCGACGAGGCAGAGATCGTGCGCGAAATCCGCGCTTTGCGCGGCGCCAAGCTCTTGGCCGGCATGCGCGGCGCGGCGGCCGCCGATGTCGCGGCGCTGGCACGCACGGTCGCGCTGATCGGCGCCGTCGTCGCCGCGCGGCCCGAGATCGCCGAGATCGAGATCAATCCGCTGACGGTTTACCCGGAAGGCGAAGGCGCGCTCGCGCTCGATGCGCTGATCGTCACGCGGTAACGGCGGTTGAGAACGGTGTTCAGGCGGGCAGGATCATTCCAATCTCGTCATTGCCGGGCTTGACCCGGCAATCCCGGGGACCCGGGGATCAAGCCCGCGGGCGACGAGAGCAAGAAAGCGATCCAGTCGATTGAACCTTCGCTAAAACGTCTCGAACAAATCCGGCGGGTCGGCGCGCCGGCCGGAGACGAGATCATGCGCCGTCACGCCGACCAGCCGGAACGCGGTGCCGTCGAGAGCGCGCTTCAGCGCCGGCGCGACGGCTTTGAGGATCGTCTCGGCGCGCATCGTCGGATCGTGCAGGCGGCAGGCATGGGTGCTGATCTGGCGGTCGAAGCGCTTGAGCTTCAAGGTCAGCGATCCGGCGGCGAGATCGGCACGCGCCAGCCGCTCGGCGACGCGCGCGCAGAGCGCCGCGAGCTCGGCCGCGATCGGTTCGTATTGCGACAGGTCGCGGGCAAAGGTGCGCTCGGCGCCGATCGTGACCGAACGGCCGCGCCCGATGCCGACGCGGCGCTGATCCTCGCCCAGAGCGTGGCGGGCGAGACGCTCGCCCCAGCGGCCGAAGCGATGCGCCAACTCGTCGGGCTTGGCGCGGCGCAAATCCAGGATGGTGCGATAGCCCAAGGCTTCGAGCTTTTTCGCCGTCACCGGGCCGACGCCGGGCAGGGCGGAGACTTTCATCGGCGCGAGCACGGCCTGCGCGTCGCCGGCGCCGATGATGCAGAAGCCGCGCGGCTTGCCGAGATCGCTGGCGATCTTTGCCAGCATCTTGTTGGGCGCAAGGCCGATCGAGATGGTGACGCCGACGCGCCGCTCGACCTGGAGCGCGAGGCGCGCCAAGGCACGGGCCGGCGGCTCGGCGCGCGCGCCATCCTCGAGATCGAGATAGGCCTCGTCGATCGACACGGCTTCGAGCTTGGGCGTCAGCGCCAGCATCAACTCGCGGATGCGGCGGGATTCGCCGCGGTATTTCTCCATATCGGGCCGGATGACGGTCGCATCGGGGCAGAGGCGCAGCGCCTGGACCATCGGCATGGCGGAGCGGACGCCGAAGCGCCGCGCAACATAGCAGCAGGTGAGAACGACGCCGCGCGCGCCGCCGCCGACGATCACCGGCTCTTCGGCGAGATCGGGGCGGTCGCGCTTCTCGACCGAGGCGTAAAACGCATCGCAATCGACATGGGCGATGGCCAGCCGAGACAACTCGGCATGGCCGAGGAGGCGTGGCCCGCCGCAGCGCGGGCAGGCCTTGGGCGCGGGCAGGACGATGCGCGCGAGCCAGCCGCAATCGCGGCAGAGGCAAGTCCCATCCGTGTCGATGGCATCGGTCATGGTTTCCGGGGATTATAGAGGGCAAGGGCGGCCTCGGGTGGGCTGGCGGGCGGCCCGAGCCCGCGTTGCTTTGGCCTTTGGGGGCTGATAGGATTTGCGCAATTCCGGGTGTTTCGGACAACCAATTAACGCAAAGGGACGGCCTCACGGGGCCGAGGAGCGCCATGGCATCTGTGGACATGCATTTCCATTGGGGTCCCAAAGGCTTTGCCGACGCGCTGCGCCAGCGCAGCGTCCGCCCGCGCATCTTCCGCGGCGATGACGGCGCCGAATATTTCGAATCCGGCTTCAATCCGAACAAGCTGCCCGCCGATCACGACAGCGCCGAGGCGCGCCTCGCCGAGATGGACAAGAACGGCGTCGAGCACGCCGTGCTGTCGATGAGCCCGGTCACCGGCATCGAGGCGCTGCCGCTGCAGGACGCGCTGCCGCTGGCGCGCGCCTACAACGACGCGGTTGCCGCCGTCTGCGCGCAATATCCCGCGCGGTTTTCGGCCTTCGCCATCCTGCCGGTCGGCAATATCTCGGCGGCGGTGACGGAGTTCGAGCGCGTGATGGATTTGCCGGGCATCGTCGGCGCGGTGCTGCCGGGCGACGGCTTCCTCTCCGAGAAGCGCGCGCAGCGCTTCGCGCCGCTGATGGAAGCGGCGAATAAGCGCCACGCCATCTTCCTCGTGCATTACGGCAAGCTGCCGGACGATCCCGACGCGCCGAAGCCCGACGTGACCGACAACAACCGCAACCGCTACGGCACGCTCGACATGCAGGCGCGGCTCAGCTCGAACATGATCACCTTCTGCATGACGGATTTCCTGAAGCCCTATCCGAATGTGACGGTGATGAGCCACAATCTCGGCGGCAACATTCCGTTCGAGGTCGATCGCATGGATCATCGCACCTTGTGCGACACGCCGAACGTCGAATTGCCGTCGAAGAAGTTCAAGAACGCGTCGATCATGGTCGATTGCAACTCGCTCTCCGGCCGCGCGCTCGAGCTCGCGGTGCATGTCTATGGCGCCGACAAGATCGTCTACGGCTCGGACGGCACCGATTTCGGCATGAACTGGACGAACAACGCAATCAACGAGGCGCGCATCAGCGACGCCGAGAAGAACGCGATCCGCGGCGGCAACGCCAAGCGCATGCTGGCGCGCGTCAACAGCCGCACGGCCGCGGCGGCGGAGTAGTTTCTCCGGCCGTTATTGCGAGTGTAGCGAGGCTATCCAGGGCAACCGCGGACCCCGGATTGCTTCGTCACTGCGCTCCTCGCAATGACGCGTCAGCTAAGTAGCTTTGGCCCGAGTGTCCTGAGGTCGGTAAAGCGCTCGGCAACGGCCGAAGCGCCCTCCGCCATGCTGCGCGCGCCATAGCCCCAGGCAGCGAAGATCGACGGCACGCTTGCGCCTTTCGCAACGGCAATGTCGTTGGCATGGTCGCCGGCCATCACCGCGCGTCGGGGGTCGCCGCCGGCCGCATCGAGCGTGCCGAGGAGATGCGCCGGGTTTGGCTTGCGGACGGGAAAGGTGTCGCCGCAGCCCAGAGCCGCGAACCAATGGGCAAGGCCGAGCGCCCCGAGCACGGCGTGCGTTGCCGCGATGGTCTTGTTGGTGCAGAGCGCGAATTGCCAGCCCGATGCCTTGAGCCGGCCGAGCGTCTCCTCGACGCCCGGAAAAGTCCGCGTCGCCTCGGTTGCGTGGGCCGTATAGTCGGCGACAAAGGCCTCGATGTCGTCCTTCCGGGCCTCGCCGCTCCGGGCGGCGAAGGCGCGCTCGACCAGCTTCGTCGTGCCGTCGCCCACCATCGCCGCGACCGACGGGGCGGGAAAGCTGGCGAGGCCGCGCGCCGCCATCAACCGGTTCAAGGCCGCGGTCAGATCCGGCAGGGAATCGACAATCGTGCCGTCGAGGTCCAGAACCAGGGTTGCGAGCGATGCCATTGGCTTTCAGGCGCGAGGGTGACGATGAGCAACGCGTTCGATCGAGAATCGGTCCATCGGAAAAAAACGAGCCGCGGCGCCTGGACGGCGGTCGCCGTGATCGGGGCCGCGTGCTGCGCCGCCCTGCCAAGGCCTGGCGCCGCCGTGGCGCAGCAGGCGTTTCTCACCGGCCAGTTCCTCATCGCCGCGCCGGGCATGGGCGATCCGCGCTTTTATCACGCCGTCATCCTCGTGGTTCGCCACGACAAGGACGGCGCGCTGGGCATCGTCGTCAACCGGCCGGTCGAGACCGAGCCGATGCGTCGCCTGCTCGATGAGCTGGGGCAGTCCGGCAGCGGCGCGTCCGGCAAGGTCGAGATTTTCGCCGGCGGCCCGGTCCAGCCTGATGTCGGCTTCGTGCTGCACAGCGCCGAATACAAACGCGCCGGCACGATGGCGATCGACGGCAAGGTCGCGATGAGCTCGAGCCCCGCCGTGTTGCGCGATATCGCCGATGGGCACGGCCCCAAGCAATATATCGTCGCTTTCGGATATGCGGGCTGGGGGCCGGGCCAGCTCGAGGCGGAGCTTCGCGACCAAGCCTGGTTCACCGCGCCCGACGACCCGAAGCTGCTTTTCGACGCCGACCGCGCGACGCTGTGGCAGACGGCGCTCGAGCGGCGCTCGCGCGCGCTTTGACCTTACGCGCTTTGACCTTGGGTGCCTGGCGCTTGGGCGCGGCGGGCTTAGCGGCACGCTTGCTGCCGCCGAAGAGCTGCGCCGTGGCGATGCGTGCGCCCGCCGCGAGCGCTTCGAGCTTTGCCCACATGATCGAGGGATGGACGCGGCGCATGAAGGGCCCTTGGGCGAAGCCGCAATCCGTGCCGGCGATCACGTTCTCGCGACCGACGAGCTTCGCATAGCGCAGGATGCGCTGGGCGATCAGCTCGGGGTGCTCGACGACGTTGGTTGCGTGGCTGACGACGCCGGGAATGAGGATGCGGCCCTTGGGCAGCTTCACCGTTTCCCACACCTGCCATTCATGCTCGTGGCGCGGATTGGCGCCTTCGATCACATAGGCGCCGGCACGCACCCGCAGAATGAGATCGACGATATCCTTGAGCGGCACGTCGGTGACATGCGGTCCCGGCCAGCTTCCCCAGCAGACGTGATAGCGGATGCGGTCTTCCGGTATGCCCTCGAGCGCGTGGTTGAGGGCATCGACATGCATCGCCACCCAATCGCGGTATTGCTTGAAGGTCTTGGGTGGCACCTGGCGGTCATAGGTGACGGCAGCCCGTGCATCATCGATCTGCACGAGAAGGCCGCTATCGACGATCGTCTTGTACTCGCTGCGCATCGCCGCGGCGATGGCACGCACCATCTCTTCCTCGCTGCGGTAATACTCGTTCTTGCGGTCTGGAATGGCGCTCGACGGCGCGGCGACCGGCAGGAACGCCTCTGCGACCGAGACCCCCCCAAGCGCCGCCTTGAAATTGTCGATGTCCTGCTGCAGCGCTGCCTGGCCGGTATAGGTGATCGGCGCGACGCAGACCGCGTCGCCGCCGCGCGCGCCGCCGTCGCGGTTGTCGAGCTCGGCGTAGAATTCGGGGAAGCGCGCGCGGTCGGCGCCATAGGCATAGGCGTCGCGCCCCGAGGCCGAGGGCCGCGATTCGAAGCCGCTCAGGCGCTCCAGCACATATTGCGACCAGCTGATCGACTTGCCGAACTCGCCGTCGCTAATGACGTCGATGCCGGCATCCGCCTGCCGTCGCACCACCTCGGCGACCGTTTGGGCGAGGCAGCTCGCATAGGCAGCCTCGTCATAGGCCTCGCCGCGCTGCTTGGCGCGCAGGAAGGCGAGCAGCTCGGGCGGCCGGATCAGGCTGCCGACATGGGTGGTCAGAATCCGCTTATCGCTGCGCTTCACCGGGCACTCCTTGGGATGATCGCTCGGGGCGCAGAGTCGAGCACGCGCGGCGCCGATTCAACCCCTAAACTTCCCATCCCGAGAATGGGCAGGATTGGGCAGGCGGAGGAGGGGCGCCGCCGCTCCGGCGAGCGCCCCGCTCGGCTTATTTCTTCTTCTGCTCGGCAATGTGGAGCGAATACCACGGGTCCTTGACCGCCGGGATGGTCTTTAGCACGCGCTCGACCAGCTTGCCGTTCACCTTCTCGACGCGGCGGACATAGAAATTCTGGATAAGCTCGCGCGTGTCGGGATCGACCTCGACCGGGCCGCGCGGGCTCTTCCACGAATAGCCCTTGATCGCCGCCATCATCTTGTCGGCATCGCGGACGCCGCCGGTCGCCTTCAGCATGTGGAACAGCATGGTCATGCCGTCATAGGCCTCCACATGGATGAAGCTCGGCTCGCCATTGACCATCTGGTTGCCGTATTTCGCCACCATCGCCTTGACGAACGCCTTGTTCTCGGGATTGTCGAGATCGGGCCCGTAATCGGAGATGTTGAGCGTGCCGATCGCGGCATCGCCCAGCGCCGGCAGATCGAACTCGGCGCCGACCGTGCCCATCAGCTCCATGCCTTCCTTGGCGAAGCCGCGATTGTGGAAATCCTTCACCGTCGAGACCGACATCGGCCCGCCGGGCATGAAGCCGACGAGGCAATCCGGCTTGTTCTCCTGGACGTGCTGGAAATAGCTCGAGAAGTCGACCGTCCCCATCGGCACGCGAATGGGGTCGAGCATCTTGCCGCCGCCTTTGGTGAAGCCATAGGTGAAGGCGTCGATCGCGTCCTGCCCCGGCGCATAATCGGCGACGAACATCTCGCAGGTCTTGCGCTTCTCCGACAAGGCGAATTGCGCCAGCGGATAGAGCGACTGCCATTGGGTGAAGCCCGCGCGCACGTAATAGGGCGATTTGGAGGTGACGAACGAAGTGGCCGAATTGAAGATCACGAACGGGATCTTCGCCTCGTTGATGACGTCCGCCATCGCCAGCACGGTGGTGGTGAATTCGAGCCCGCCGAGGATTGCGACCTTGTCGCGCACCACCAGCTCTTGCGCGAGCTGGCGCGCGCGCGGCGGGTTGTCGCCGCCCGCGTCGCGGAAGATGATCTCGACCTTGGGATTGCCGTTCTTGCCGTTATACTGCTCGAGGAAATAGTTGATCGATTGCTCGAAACTCTTGCCCCAATTGGCGTAGGGGCCCGAGGTCGTGCCGAGAATGCCCACCTTGATGGGCTCGGCCGCGGCCGCGCCGCTGGCCATCGCCCCGGCCGCGACGAGCAAGGCCGATGCCGTCCCGAAAATTCGAAAAACCCGTCTCATGTGTCCTCCCTGCGACGCTTCGCGAAGTCATGCTCTACCGTCACGCGTCGGCTTTGTTGTGGTTTTCGCGCCGGATCAAGCCGCTCCGGCGCGCTGATGGCGGCGCCTATTTCTTCTGGGCGCCGATGTGGAGGGTGTGCCAGGGGTCCTTCATCGCCTTGAAGGTCTCGAAGGCGACGTTGCCGAGCTTGCCGTCCGGCAATTTCTCGACTCGGCGGATATAGATGTTCTGCACCAGCTCGCGGGTCTCCGGGTCGACCTCGACGGGGCCGCGCGGGCTTTTCCACGAATAGCCCTTGGCCGCCGCCATCATCTTGTCGAGATCGCGCTTGCCGCCGGTGGCGCGCAGCATCCGGAACAGGATCTCCATCCCGTCATAGGCCTGGACATGGATGAAGCTGGGCAAGCTGCCCGCCATCTTGTCGCCGTAGCGCGCCACCATCTCCTTGACGAAGGCCTTGTTCTCGGGGTTGTCGAGATAAGGCCCGTAATGGAGCGAGGTGACGGTGCCGATCGCCGCATCGCCCACCGCGGGGAGATCGTATTCCGGCGTCTCGCCCGAGCCCATCAGCTGGATGCCCTGCTTGGAAAAGCCGCGCTCGGCAAAGCCTTTGAGCGTGCCGGCCGACATCGGCCCGCCCGGCATGAAGGCGACGAGGCAGTTCGGCGCGTTGTCGTGCACGCGCTGGAAATAGCTGGAGAAGTCGGTGGTTCCCATCGGCACGCGGATGGTGTCGAGCATCTTGCCGCCGCCATGGGTGAAGCCATAGCTGAAGGCGTCGATCGCATCCTGGCCGGGCGCGTAATCGGCGACGAACATCTCGCAGGTCTTGTATTTCTGTTTCACCGCCCACTGCGCCAGCGGATAAAGCGACTGCCATTGCGTGAAGCTCGCGCGCACGAAATTGGGCGATTTGTCGGTTACCACCGAGGTGGCCGAGTTGAAGATGACGAAGGGAATCTTCGCCTGGTTGATGAGATCGGCCATGGCGAGAACGGTGGTGGTGAATTCGAGCCCGCCCAGCACCGCCACCTCGTCGCGCACGATGAGGTCTTGCGCCAATTGCCGTGCCCGCGGGGGATTGTCGCCGCCGACATCGCGATAGAGCACCTCGACCTTGGGATTGCCGTCCTTGCCGTTGTGCTGATCGAGATAGAGATCGATCGATTGTTGATAGCTCCGTCCCCAATTCGCGTAGGGGCCGGAGGTCGTCACCAGAATGCCGACTTTCACCGGGTCCGCGGCTTGGGCGGGGATTGCCATGCCCACGCTCAGCGTCAAAGCCGCCGCCCAGACTGTCGAGTGGGACACGCGCATCATAATGTTCCTCCCTCGGCTGCGGCTGCGATTTTTGGTTGCCGCGTCAACGACCAACCTATATCAGGGGGGCTCGCATTGCAATTTCAACGAGCCGCCGCGGCGGCATCGGTGAGGCAAGCGATGCGGGGAGGTCGAGCCCGAATGCTGAAACTTGCGGCAACCGTGGTCGCGCTGCTCGTCGACGGCGTCGCGTACGGCATGATCCTCTTCCTCATGTCGGTCGGCTTGACCATCACCCTCGGCGTGATGCGCATCGCCAATCTCGCCCATTGCGCCTTCGCCATGGTCGGCGGATACATTGCCTTCGCGCTGGTCTCGTCCGAGCATTTCACCTTGTTCACGGCCTTGCCGATCGCGGCGGCGGCGACCATGGTGCTGGGCGCGGCGCTCGAGCGCTCGGTCTATCGCTGGGTCTACACCACCGGCCAGCTCGGCCAGATCCTCATGACCATCGGCCTCGTCTTCGTCGCGGTGGCCGCCGCCAACCTGTTCTTCGGCTCCAATCTCAACGCCATCCCCTTGCCGGGCTGGATGTCGCAGACCTGGGTCTATGGCGCGATCGCGTTCTCGGCCTATCGCGCCTTCATCATCGCAGCGAGTATCCTCATCGCCGGGGTGCTGTGGCTCATCCTCGAATTCACCGATTTCGGCGCCCAGCTGCGCGCCGCCGTCGACAATCCGCGCATGGCGCGCTGCGTCGGCATCGACGTGCCATGGGTGTTCTCGATCACCTTCGCCGTCGGCTGCGGCCTCGCCGCCGCGGCCGGCATCCTCGGCACGCAGATCATGCCGCTCGAGCCGTGGTATGCGCTCGAATATCTCGTGCCGATTCTGATGGTCGTCGCGGTCGGCGGCCTCGGCAGCCTCAAAGGCTCGTTCTATTCGGCGCTCGTTCTGGGCCTTGTCGATACTTTCGGCCGCTATTACGTGCCGGCCGCCGGCGCTTTCGTCATCTATTTCGCCGTGCTCGTTCTGCTGCTGTGGCGCCCGCAGGGCGTCTTCGCGAGGGCTTGAGCGATGAGCGCCGCCGACGACAGACTCGATGCCGCGCGCAACGGCTTCACGCGCCACCGCCTCTCCTGGCTCGATGCCCTGCCGTTCCTCTTCGCGGTCGTGGTCTATTTCGGCGCCAATCGCTACCTCCCGCTCGGGACGCAGGTGATGATCCAGATCACCTTCGCGCTCTCGCTCGATTTGGCGCTGGGCTATGGCGGCATCGATTCCCTCGGTCATGTCGTGTTCTTTGGCATGGGCGCCTATGCGGCTGGGCTGTTTGCGATGCATGTCTCGCCCGATCCGGTGCTGGGCCTTGCGATCGCCGCCTGCGTTGGCGCGCTGACCGGCTTGCTCACCGGCCCCCTGGTGCTGCGCACGCGCGGCCTCACCCTCGTCATGCTGACGCTCGCAGTCGCGACCATGGTTCAGCAATTGGCCAATGCCAATGCGATGAAGCCGATCACCGGCGGGGCGGATGGGCTCTTCGGTTACCACCTCTCGCCGCTGTTGGGGCTGTTCACCTTCGATCTCGCCGGCGAGACCGCCTATTGGTACAGCCTCGCCGTGGTGGCCTTTACCTTTTTCGTCTGCAAGATTGTGGTCAATTCGCCCTTCGGCCTCGCAATCCGTGGCATTCGCGACAATCCGGTGCGCATGCGCATGCTCGGCGTCCATGTGACGTCGCGGCTGGTGACGCTCTATTGCATCTCGGGCGCGCTCGCGGCAATTGCCGGCGCGCTTTCGGCGCAGGTCACGACCCTGGTCGGGCTCGACAGTCTCGCCTTTCTCCTCTCCGGCAACGCGCTCGTCATGCTGATCCTCGGCGGCACCGGGAGTCTTTATGGCGCGATCATCGGCGCCACGATCTTCGTCGTCCTCTCCGACCGCGCGGCGGCGATCGATCCCTTCAACTGGCTGTTCGCGATCGGCTTCCTGCTCATCTTCGCGGTGCGCTTCGCGCCGCAGGGGATCGTCGGCCTCATCGTCGATTGGTGGCGCCGCTTCGAGGGATGGCGGAGCCGGGCATGAGCGAGCCAGCGCTTTCGATCGCCGGGATCTCCAAGAATTTCGGCGGGCTTCGTGTCGCGCGGAGCATCTCGCTGTCCTTGGAAACCGGCGCGCGCCACGCGCTGATCGGCCCCAACGGCGCGGGCAAGACGACGCTCGTCAACATCATGAGCGGGCTGCTCCAGCCTTCGGCCGGCACGATCCATCTCGCCGGCGCCGACATCACCCATGTCTCGCCCGAGCGCCGCGTCGCGCTGGGTCTGGCGCGCACCTTTCAGATCAGCTCGCTCTTCCCGACCCTTACGGTTGCCGAGAATGTCGGCCTCGCCTTCGAGGCGCGGTTCGGCCTCGATCGCAAGCTCTGGGGCAGCGTGCGCAAATCCGCATCGGTGGTCGATGGCGCCGCGGCGCTGTTGCACAGTCTCGGGCTGCTCGATCTCGCGGGCAAGCGGGTCGCCGATCTGCCTTACGGCCAGCGCCGCCTCGTCGAGATCGCGCTCGTCCTCGCCTTGGAGCCGAAAATCCTGCTGCTCGACGAGCCGGCGGCGGGGCTCGCGGCGGCGGATCGCGGGGCGCTGCTCGATCTTCTCCTGAAGCTTCCCGCGGCGCTGACGATCCTCGTCATCGAGCACGATATGAGCCTCGTCTTCCGGCTCGCGCAGCGGATCACGGTCCTGGTCGAAGGCGCGGTGATGACCGAGGGCACGGTCGCCGAAATTCGAGCCGATCCGCGCGTGCGCGATGTCTATCTGGGGACCCGCACCCATGGTTGACCTCTTGCGCCTCGACGATGTGACGGCGGGCTATCGCGACACCGTCGTGCTCGAGCGCATCTCGGTCGGGATCGCGGCGAACGAGGCCTGGGCACTGCTCGGGCGCAACGGCGTCGGCAAGACGACCTTGCTCATGACCGTGATGGGCCTGACCAATCTCAATTCCGGCGCGGTCGTTTTCGATCAGCGCGACATCGCGGCGCTCGACACGCATCGTCGCGTTCAGGCGGGGATCGGCTATGTGCCCCAAGAGCGCGAGATTTTCCCCTCGCTGACGGTCGATGAGAATCTTCGCGTCGCGCGCCGCGCCGGCGAGTGGACGCGCGAGCGCGTCTACGATCTCTTCCCGCGCCTCGCGGAGCGGCGGCGCAATTACGGCAATCAGCTCTCGGGCGGCGAGCAGCAGATGCTCGCGGTCGGGCGCGCCCTCGTCGGCAATCCGCGGCTGCTGCTGCTCGACGAACCCTTCGAGGGCTTGGCGCCGGTGATTATCGACACGCTTGCCGCCGCGCTGACGCGTCTGCGCAGCGAAAGCAACATCGCGACGGTGCTGGTCGAGCAGCAGGTCGAGATCGCGCTCGAAATGACCGAGAAGGTTCTCGTCCTCGACAAAGGGCAGATCGTCTTTCAGGGCGAAAGCTTGAGCCTCGCCGCCGACCGCGAGCGGCTCGCCTCGCTGGTCGGCCTGCAGGAAGCCGAAGCGCCGCGCTGACGTTTTCGCCTAAGCGGCGGGAGAGCCGTCGGGCCTCACCTTGCGCCCAAAGCCCGAGAGCGCCTCCGAGACGGCGAAATCCTCTTCCATCTTGAAGCCCATTGCGTCTTCGTAGGCGCGCTTCACATGCTCCGGCTGGCCTTGCTGGAAGACGAAGCGCCTCGCCGACACATTGTCGGAGACATTGACCTGCAACATCTGCTCGCGCGTCAGCCCCTCGATGAACAGCTTGCGGCCGACGATCGGCAGCGGCACCGCGCTGTTGATCTTGGCGTCGCGAATGACCGCCTTCGGGTCGCCGCCCTTGGCGATGGTCTCGATGTCCTCGAAGAAGCGGTTGCGGATCATGGTGATGCCGCGGTCGCTGCGCGCGAGATGCTCTTGGCTGCGGTCGGCGATGACGCCTTGCCCGATCCAGGCGGCGAAGTCCTGATTCATCACGCCGCCGGTCAGCCATTCGCCGGTCTTCTCGTCGGTCACCGGCCCGATCCAGTAGGGGATCGAGTTCTGCACGTAGGGCTCGCGGTCCTTGGGCACGCGGTTGAAGAACCAGCCGACGCTCAGCGTCGTCTCGTCATCGACCGGCACGCGCCATTCGAAATGCCCGCCGGTGAAGAGGCAATTGGGCCAGAGGCAAACCCGGCCGACGCTCCACAGCGGATTGTTCTCGTCGGTGTCCTCGCGGATGCGCTTGTAGACGAAACCGTAATCGAATTCGTCGAAGCCGACCTTCACATGTTTGGCGCCGTAAGGGCCGGTCTTGCCTTTGAGGCGCACGCCGCCCCAATTCGCATGCATCCATTCGAAATGCACGGGGTCGATCGAGTTCTCCTGGCATTGGAACCAGTTGCAGGGGATCGAGGAGAACACGATCTGGACGAAGCCGTTCTTCCAGGTGAAGGGCTCCCAATCGGGGAGGAGCGGCGCGGGTTTCGGGCCCATATAGGCCCAGAGCAGCCCGGCCTTCGCTTCGACCGGATAGGCCTTGATCGGCGTCTTGTCCTTGTAGCGCGAGCTCGGATCGACCGTGTCGTCGAAAGGCTGCTCGAGACAGCGCCCCTCCTCGTTGAACAGCCAGCCATGATAGTGGCACCGCAGGCCGCATTCCTCGGCGAAGCCGAAGGCCATGTCGGCGCGGCGATGCGGGCAGTGACGGTCGACGAGGCCGTAGCGGCCGCCCAGATCCTTGTAGAGGACGAGATTTTCGCCGAGCAGCCGCACGCGCTTGGTGGCTTTTTCCTCGAGCTCGGCGACCGCGGCGATCGGGTACCAGTAGCGGCGCAGCAAATCACCCATCGGCGTGCCGGCGGCTGTTTGCGTCAGGGTCGTATTGTTGGCTTCGGTCAGCATGCATTACCTCGTCGCAGGCTAATCAACGCGATTCGAATAGGGCCATAGCTATTGCCGATAATAGCGGCTTTGAACTGGCGTCCCAAACCTGGGCCCCCTAGTCTAGCATTCCTCCTCCGCGAAAAGGGAATAGCGCACATGAAATTCGGCCTCTTCGACCACGTCGATCAGAACGACCGGCCGCTCATGAAGCAATTCGACGAGCGCCTCGAATTCGTCGCGGCGGCCGACGCGGCGGGATTCTATTCGGTGCAGGTCGCCGAGCACCACGGCACGCCGCTCAACATGGTGCCCAACCCCGGCATCTACCTCGCCGCCGTGGCGCGCGCGACGACGCGGATCAGGCTCGGCGCTCTGGTCTTCCTGCTGCCACTCTACTCGCCGCTCCGCCTCATCGAAGAGATCGCGATGCTCGACCATCTGAGCCATGGCCGGCTCGAGGTCGGCGTCGGGCGCGGCGTCTCGCCCTTCGAGCTTAATTTTCACAAGGTCAATCACGAGCAGTCGCGCGACATCTTCCTCGACGCCTATGAATGCCTCATCAAGGGCCTCACCTCAGAGGAGCTCAACCATTCGGGGCCCTTCTTCAATTATGCCAAAGTGCCGATGGCACTGAAGCCGTTGCAAAAGCCTTATCCGCCGGTGTGGTACGCCTCCTCCGCCGAGTTCGGCTCGCGCTGGGCCGGCGAGCGCGGTCTTCATTTCGGAACCCTCGGCTCGGTCGAGACGGCGAAGAAGAACATCGACGCCTTCAAGGATGCCTATGCCAAGCGCGGCAAGCCCGCCCATCCGAAGCCCGAATTTCCGGGTGGCGTCGTCATCGGCGTCAACCGGCAATTGGTGGTGGCCGACACCGAGGCCGATGCGCGCAAGATCGCCGAGCCCGCGCATGAGCAGCATCACGAGAAGATCATGTGGCTCTTGAAGCGCAACGTCACCAGCGTCAACTACACCCAGCACATCGTTGGCGGCTTCGATGCCGCGGTGAAAGCCGGCGCGGTGATCGCCGGCACGCCCGATACGGTGCGCGCCGAGATCGAGCGTCAGGTGAAGGCGCTCGGCGTCAACCACATGAATTTCGCCATGTTCTTCGGCAATATGACGCTCGAGAACGCCTTGCGCTCGCAGCGGCTTTTCGCCACAGAGGTGATGCCGAAGCTGGCGCCGCTCTGAGCCGGCGGCGCCGCCGCGGCAAAGCGCGGCAGAGCAACGGGACGGATCGTTGAACATTCTTCTGACGCCCGCACGCATCGGTCCGGTGGAGGTGAAGAACCGGATCGTGATGCCGCCGATGACGACGCGCGCGGCGGACGAGGAGGGCTTCGTCACCGACGAGACGCTCGCCTATTACATGGCGCGGGTGGAGGGCGGCACCGGTCTCATCACCGTCGAGATGGCCTCGCCCGAGAAAGCCGGCCGGCACCGCCGCCGCGAGCTCGGCATCTATGACGACCGCTTTCTGCCAGGGCTGCAGCGGCTGGTGCGCGCGATCCACGAGGGCGGCGCCAAGGCCTCGATCCAACTCGGCCATGGCGGCGGTCATACACGGCGCGACATTTGCGGCGAGACGCCGGTTGCGCCCTCGGCCATCCCGCATCCGGTCTACGAGACAACTTTCGAGACCATCATCCCCGAGGCGATGACGAAGCCGCGCATCGCCGCCTGCGTCGCGGCCTTCGCCGCCGCCGCCGCGCGGGCGCAGCGCGCCGGATTCGATTGCGTCGAGATTCACGCGGCGCATGGCTATCTGATCTCGCAATTCCTGACGCCCTTCGAGAATCGCCGCAGCGATGACTATGGCGGCACGCTCGAGAACCGTGCGCGCTTCGGGCTCGAGGTTTTGCGTGCCGTCAAAGCGGCGGCGCCCGGCCTCGGCGTGATCTTCCGCCTGTCGGTCGAGGATTATTTCCCCGAGGGGATGCCCTGGGCGGAGGGCCGGCAGGTCGCGATCTGGGCGGCCGAGGCAGGGGCGGATGCGCTCCACATCGCCGCCGGCCATTATCGTTCGCTGCCTTCGGCGGCGCGGCAGATCCCACCCATGGCGATGCCCGATGCGACCTTCCTGCCCTTTGCCGCGGGCGTGAAAGAGGCGGTGAAAGTCCCGGTGATCGCCGTCGGGCGGCTGGGCGATCCGGCAATGGCGGCAGCGGCGGTCGAAAGCGGCAAGGCGGATTTCGTTGCGCTGGGGCGCAGTCTTGTCGCCGAGCCGCAATGGGTCGAGAAGCTGCGCCGCGGCGAGCCGGCGCGACGCTGCCTTGCCTGCAACACCTGCGTCGATGAGATGCGCGGCGGCGCCCGGCTCGGCTGCGTCGTCAATGCCGCCGCAGGGCGAGAGTTGTTCTTCGCTAGCCGCAAGCCGCCGAGCGGCGAGAGGATCGCGGTGATCGGTGCGGGACCGGCCGGCCTCACCTATGCCTCGCTGGTGGCGGACGGCAATGAAGTGACGGTGTTCGAGCGCGCGAACGAGCCGGGCGGCGCCTTCCGCTATGCCGGCAAGGCGCCGCTCTTCCAAGAGCACGAAGCGAACCCGCAATCCTTCGCGCGCTATGTCGATCAGCTCGTGCGCGCCTCTGCCGCGAAGGGCGTCGCGTTCCGCTATGGCACCGATCCCAGCCGCACGCCCGATCTGCTGGCGCCGTTCGACCGCATCGTCGTTGCCACCGGTGCACGCTACCGCTTCGGCCTCGGGCCTTTCGCGACGCTCGCACTCGATCTCGGGATCGCGCGTTGGCCAGGCTTGCGGCAGGTCTTCGCGCGCCCCGGCTTCCGCGACTGGTTCTATTATCGCGCGCGGCGCGGCACGGCGGACGCGATCAAGCGCCTCGCAAGGCCCGGGCAGAACGTGGTCGCGATCGGCGACGCGGTTTCAGCGGGGAAGAGCAAGGCGGCGATCGCCTCCGCTTTCGAAGCGGCGCTGCTTCCTTGAGAGCAACGTATCTCACCTGACGCTGCATGAGCAGCCTGCGCCCTTCGACTGCTCCCCTTCGCTTCGCTCAGGGTCGCGCTCAGGGTGAGGAAAAATGGTAGATGGCATTAAAACAAGCACCTCATCCCGAGCGAAGTCGAGGGACGCACGGCCACCTTCCAGCGACCGTATGGGCTTGGTCTGCTAAGAGCAGCTCACGTCGCCGGTGCGGCGACCGTCTCGTTCGCTTGCGGCACGCGCTCGCGGAAATGGGGCAGCACCTCTTCGGCGATCGCCTCCATATTCGCGCGCGTCATGTCGCGCGGCAGCGTGCCGAATTGCGTCTTGGTGAGGCTGGTGCCGAAGCCGGCGAGGTCCTGGTATTCGGCGAGGCGCTCGCGCACCGTTGCGGGCGAGCCGACGATGACGACGCCGAGGCGCACGAGGTCTTCGGCGGTCTGTATCTTGCCATGCGCCTGGACCTTGGCCGCCGCGACGCGCTTCATCGAATCGATGCTCGAATAGCCGGGAGGCAGCAGCATCTCGATCGGCATGCTGAGGAAGCGATTGGCGAGCGCTTCGAGATGAGGCTTTGCCTCCTTCATCGCCTTGGCGTCGGTCTCGGCGACATAGATCGAGTTCGACCAGGCAAGTTGATCGGGCGTCGCGGTGTAGCCGTTCTTTTCCGCCTCGTCGCGATAGGCCTGGAAGAAGCGCGCGACCACGGCGATCGGCGAGAGGGTCTGGCAATAGGTGTAGCGCATCTTCGCCGCCCATTGGATCGTCGTCGTCGAGCCCTGCGACGGAATCCAAATCGGCGGATGCGGGTTCTGATAGGGACGCGGCCAAGGATTGACGTAATTGATCTCGAAGTGGCGGCCCGCGTAGCGGAAGGGGCCGGGCTCGGTCCAGGCCTTGATGATGAGCTCATGCGCCTCATCGAAGCGCGCTTGGCTGAGGGTCGGGTTGATGCCCATCGAATGATATTCGGCGCCGATACCGCGCACGAAGCCGGCGATGAAGCGCCCATGCGTCAGATTGTCGAGGATCGCGTATTCCTCGGCCACGGCCAGGGGGTTGTGCAGCAGCGGCAAAGCACGGCCGAGGATCGCGAGCTTGGCGCGCTTGACCGAGCGCGCCAGCGCACCGGCCAGAACGCCGGGCGTCGGCATCAGCCCATAGGCGTTCTGGTGATGCTCGTTGAGGACGACGCCGTCGAAGCCGAGCTTGTCCGCATATTCGAGCTCGTCGAGATAGCGGTGATAGAGCTCGGCGCCTTTCTTCGGGTCGTACTGGCTGTTGGAGAAGGTGACCCATGCCGTGCCGTGCCGGCCGAGCGCGTCGAGATCGACATCGGCGTAAGGCATCAGATGAAAATTGAAAATCTTCATGGGGCCCTCCTTCTCCTCGAGCCCGCCGCGCTAGGGTTGATAGCGCGGCGTCTTGTGCAGATAGAACTTGCTCATCGCCGGGCGGTATTGCGCCATCAGCGCCTTGTTGAGATCGGTATCCGGCTTGGCGCCGTCCGGAACCAGCGAGAAATAAGGCGTCGCCTTGGTTTCCTGCTCGAACTCCGCATGCGCCGCCTTCAGCACATCGGGCGAGGTCAGGAAATCGAGCACCGAGCCGGCGAGCGCCTTGGCGCCGGCGACCTCGCCCTTATGCGCGATGCTGCTGGTCGGCGTCACCGCCGCCACCCAATTGTGATAGGGGATGCCGGGAACGCTGGCGGGGAAGCCATAGACCACCGCCGGCACATTCCACGATATATCGCCGCTATCGTTCGAGGAGAAGCTTTGCGGACGCTGTCCGTCCGTCCGAAGCTTCGTCGACAGGCCGACGACCGGCTTGCCCTCCGCCTTCTGGAAATCGCGGGCGAATTTCTCTTCCGCGTCGCTCCATTTCGGCAGTCCGACCTCCTCGATGTTCTTCTGCACCACCTGCGACAGCGCCTTGTTGGAAAGCGCCGGCCAGGCCGAGGCTTGATAGATCACGTCATGCGTCGTGCCGGTCATGAGATCGGCGCCCTTGGCGATGTTGAGCAGCTTGTCATAGGTCGCCTTGGCGGCGGGCATGTTGGCGTCGCGCACGAAGTACCAGATCTTGGCGAAATCCGGGATCACGTTTGGTTGGATGCCGCCATTCATGATCGAGCGGTGGATGCGATAGGTCGGCTTCATCTGCTGACGCAGGAAGGCGACGCCGTTATCCATCAGCTCGATCGCATCGAGCGCGTTCTTGCCGTCCCACGGATCGACGGCGGCATGCGAGGTCTTTCCGTGGAAGGCGAATTGCACGCCGATCGCGGCATAGTTCTGCAGGCCCCAGCCGGTGTTGAAATTGTCGCCGATATGGAGATAGATCGCGGCGTCGACATCCTTGAAATAGCCGGCGCGGACGATGAAAGGCCGGCTGGCGATCTCTTCTTCGGCGGGGCCGAAATTGACGGCGATCGTGCCGGGCAGGTGATACTTCTCCATCACTTGCTTCACCGCGAAGGCCGCAGCGGTGGCGACGCCGCCATGGGTGTTGTGGCCTTCCATATGGCCGGGGGCGCCCGGCACCATCGGCTTGTGGTCGAATTCCATCGGCGTCTGGTTGCCGCCGGGCAGCGCGTCGATCTCGCTCTCGATCACGATATAGGGATGGCCCGAGCCGTAAGTGGCCCAGAAATCCGTCGGCATGCCGGCGCCGCCCAGCTCGACCTTGAAGCCAGCCGCTTCCATCACCTCTTTCAAGAGCTTGGTGCTCTCGAATTCCTGCATGCCCATTTCGCCGAAGTAGTAGATCGAATCGCCGATATCCCAGATCGCCTGCGCGTTCTTGTCGACGATCGCGTTGGCGTCTTTTTTCTGCTGATCGGTCGCCGCGCGCGCGATGACCGGTGCGAAGACGAGCAACGCCGCGAGCGCCGCGCCGCCAAGCAAATTCCGTTTCATGCTTTCACTCCCCCTCTTGTGACTTACTCCGCAGCCGCGACATCGCGTCCCGAGCGTGCGTCGTCTGGAAATTCCTCCTGGAGCCGCGGATAGACGTCGCGCGCAAAGGCTCGGATGCCAGCGACCGTCTCCTCGTGATCGAGAAAGCCGGCTTGGCCCATCAGCAGAAGATTACCGAAGCCGCCGACATGGTGATAGAACTTCTTGATCTGCTCGAAGACCCGGTCGGGCGTGCCGCAGAACATCGTGCCATTGGCGAGCGCCGCATCGACCGAAGCATTGCCGCCGAAATTGCCGAAGCCGCCGCCGGCCGCGTCGCCGAGCATCATCTGCACATTGGCGGCGACCGGGCTGTAGCCGGGCGGGTTGCGGAACCAGGGCGAGACCTTGTTGGCGGTGATGTACCAGAGGAGCTTCTCCGCCCCGGCGCGGGCTTTGGCCTCGCTATCGGCGACATAGACCATCGCCGCATAGGCGAGGCGGTTGACTGGCACCTCGCCGGCCCGGCCGGCCTCGCGCCAGCCCTTACGATAGGAATCGTAAATCCCCGGCGTGCCTTTGAAGCCGGTGAGGAAGGTCGCCTGGATATAGCCATGCGCGCCGACCTGCGCTGCGCCGCTGGCGCTGGTGGTCGAGACCCAGATCGGCGGGTGCGGGCTCTGATAGGGGCGCGGCCAGATATTGATGTTGCGGTGATGGAAGAAGCGGCCTTCGAAGCTCGTCGGCCCGTCGTTGCTCGTCCAGGCCTGCACGATCATGTCGAGCGCTTCCCAATGGCGCTCGTTCATGCGCACCGGATTGCTGTTGGCCGGCAGAATCTCGGTCGGCACGCCGCGCACGAAGCCCGCTTCGAGCCGGCCCTTGGAAAGCACGTCGATCAGCGCCATCTCCTCGGCGATACGCAGCGGCTGGCGGCGATTGGCGATCGGATTGCCGAGGATCAGGAGGCGCGCCTTGTGGGTCAAGCGCGCGAGCGCCGCCAGCACCAAAGGCGCCGCCGGGTCGACGCAGGTCGCGGTCTGGTGGTGCTCGTTGAGCATGATGTTGACGCCCTCTTCCTCGGCGATCTGCCATTCCTCGAGGAAGCGGTCGTAGAGCGCGGCGCCTTTCTTCGGATCATAGAGCCGGTTCGGCAAGGTGACGCGGATCGAGGGATAGTCCTCGGCCGGCGGCAGGAAGGGATAGGCGTTCTCGCTGAAATGCCAGGCGCGCATCGCGATCACACTCCCTCGTTAAAGAAGGCGACGATTTTTTGAACGAACGCCTCGGGCTGCTCGAGCTGCGGCAAATGGCCGGCCGCTTCGATGGTCTCGATCCGCGCCTGCGGCACGAGCTTCGCATAGCGCGCGAGATATTCGGCCGAGACCAGCCCGTCGCTCGCGCCGCGCATCATCAGCACCGGCATGGTCAGCCGATGCAGCCGATGCGCGAGCTTGGGATTGTGCATATAGGGTTCCCAGACGAGGAGCGCCAAGCTCTCATTGTTGCGCGCCATGATGCGCAGCTGCTCGGGCGAGAGCTTTGCCAAATCGATCTTCGCCTTGGCGGGATCGTGAAAGCGCAGCCGCGCCATCTCCTCCTGCGGCAGGGCGAAAATGTCCGGAATGTCGAGCTGGTCGCGCCGGCCGGTCTTGACGCCTTCGGGCCCGACCAGGACCAGCTTCTCGATCCGGTCGGGTGTTTTGGTCGCGAGCTCCGCCGCGATCCAGCCGCCGATCGAGCAGCCGATCATCTTGACGCGCCGCAAGCCGAGCCGGTCCATCAACTCGAGATGGACATGGGCGATGTCGTCGATCGAGTCCATCCAATCGGGGAGGCTCGAATGGCCGAAGCCCGGATGGGACGGTGCGATCACGCGATAGCGCCGCGCCAGCATCGCAACGAACGCGTCCTCGGGCTCGAAGCCGCCGCCGCTATGAAGAAACAGCAGCGGCGGTCCGTCGCCCGCCTCGTGCAACTCGAGCTCGATCTCGCCCAGCCTCAGCATCTCTCGTTTCACGGCGATTGCCCCCGTACTCGTGCGCAGCGACGGCGTGGGAATGTTGCCTCTTGCTACTATTTCATTGCCGGGGAGGGGAGGCAAGGATGGTGGCCATGCGCGCGGCCGCGGCCTGCCCGGCGATTTCGGTAACCAGCTTGTTGAGGATCGCATCGGCGAAATTGTCGTAGCTGTCGATGCCGATGACGAAGGAGCCCGGGCCGCCGATGACATTTGTGCGGTAATAGGCGACGAGGTCCGGCTCGATCCAGGCGATGGGCAGGCCGTTGATGACGATGCCGGCGC